>Ga0256828_1002696_pt1 | contig 10442 bp, 9 predicted proteins | sample CV88metaG_FD_185993 | JGI IMG/M metagenome (GOLD analysis project Ga0256828, IMG submission 185993) | Hydrothermal vent microbial communities from East Pacific Rise, Pacific Ocean - CV88 | ecosystem: Environmental > Aquatic > Marine > Hydrothermal vents | place: Pacific Ocean: East Pacific Rise... | reverse complement strand
GTCCTATTTTGTTTATGGTAGTCTTATAGAGGAGAATAGAGAGGAGTATGACAACTACAATGCCACACTCTCTAGAGACACCAAAACCCAGCACCTTCTTGCGAAGTTCGATAAAGAGCAACAGCATCTTCTGATTGACCTTATTAGGCGAGAGCAAGATGCTTTTACGTGTAACAGTATCTTTGCGACACCAGAAGATACCAATATAGGTGTAGCGTATGCGCACATAGGCTATGATGCGACTTTTCATAACTTTGACTTTCTACTCTCTTTTGACAAGTATGATGTGAAGACAGATTTTGAAGATGCCAATAGGGAGTTGATTGAGAGTATCAATCTTGCTACACAACAGACCCTTCCCTATAGTGCCGAGGTAGATTCTACCTCAGAGGTCTATACTATGGGGTTAAATTATCATATCCATTTCCACTCTGACAAGTTGTTGTTTGGTGTAAAATATAGATTGAAACACTTTAGTTACGATAAGATGATGTTTAACGATACCCCAGTGGCACCTTCAGATACAACCGATCAGATGACACAAACAGCCTTTATTGAGAACTACTACTCTTTGGCTGATAATAAAATCTTTACCTCTGGTTTCTCTTGCTCTCGTGTGACAAATAATGCTTCTATGCAAGACGATACCCTCTTCTCTTACCGTTTAGGGTTTACCTATACCAATGAGAACTTTGTCTCTAAGACAACTATTTCACACATTGAAGAGACCATAGACCCTTACTTAGTGCATAGTGGTTTCTTGGCTTATCCTGATGAGAAGGTCGATAAGAAAAAAGAGAACATCTATATTGAAGATTTAAAATACCAAGACAATGCCAACCAATATGAGTTGATTTTAAGCTATATGGATATCTATAACCAACTCCTTCCTAACGCTACAACAGGACGTTTAGAGAGCTATAAAGACTCTTTTACAATGAAGAGTCTTGTAGGACGCTACATAAGAACCTACCATAAGTACGATAAGGTGGAGCTCTCATTGGGGTACAATCTTGTAGAGAACCTACCTGAGGTAGATAGATTTAAGCAGTATGCCGCAACCCTACGAAACTTTAACTCTTGGGGAGATATAGATATTTTTAATGAGTTCCTCTACTATAGAGATGATGTAGAAAAGAGAAACTATCTAGACTATAGTGCTGGGGTTATTTATCATAAAACAGAGGATTTAAGTTTTGCGTTAAAAGGTACCAATATTTTCAATAGGGCAAAAGAGTCCACCTACAACAGACTTAACCTTGAGACACTAGAGCCAGATAGTCCTCTTTATATCTCTCCTATTGATCAAAAAATTATAGTAAGTATGGAGTACACATTCTAATGAAAAGATATATCCTACTCTTTCTCTTTTTCTATACGGCACTCTTTGCAAAAAGCAACCAGTATGAGCTTAAACTCTATACACAGCTTTTGCCTTCTATCTTTGTACAAAAGCCTCTTGTGGTCTTTGTTGATGAGGAGACCAAGGTACTACTCAAAGAGAGTAAGCTTTTTCATATTGTCAACGAGTGTACCCAAGAGGTGACACTTTTGATAGGAAAACATTTTGATAGACTCAGCCCAGCATGTCAAGATAAGCCACAATTTTCAACCACCTATAGAAGTTTTAAAAACGACCTTAACAGTTTTGGTGCCTTCTATTGGAGAAAAGGGCGTCCTCAAATTCGTTTTCAACAAGAGGTAATTGACAGATATAATCTACGTCTACCAGAAAGTTTAAAGAGGTACATTAGATGATGAAACGGTTAAAAATTCATAAGAGCAGTTATATTTTTAATGCCATAGCCACAGCTATCCTTGTTGGGGTATTTGGTATCTACTATCTTTTTGGTCAAACAAGTGAGCGTATTAAACAAGAGAATCTTCATGCCAATATTGACTACATAGAGAGTATCACCTCCAATATTGCTCAAAAGATTGAGAGTGTTACCTCTGGCAATATCTATGCCTCTTTAAAATCCTCTCACGCACTTAGGGAGAGTTTAGAGGAAGATTTACGATTTTTAGTGACCAATCGCTATAAATATATCTATGTGGTTGACAAGAAGAGCCCTGAGAGTAAATCTTTTAGATTTCTACTAGATGGGGCGAAAAACCTTGAAGAGAAGAGTGAGTTTGGAGAGGTTTTTACCCCTCTCAATTTTGAAGAGTGGAACAGTATCTATCGGCTTAAAAAACCTCTCTACTTTCAGCACAAAGAGATAGAGTCTATCTGGTTAACCTACCTAAAGCCAATAGTGGTAGATGGTGAGGTAGAAGCTATTATTGTGGTAGATTTCTCTTTGGAAGGACACAATGCTATTGTCGCATCATTTGCTAAACTAAACCAATCGTTTGAAATTGCTGTCTTTTTCTTTATCCTTATCTTTTTTGTCATTATTACCTTCTCTTACATTGACAATAAGCGACTTTATGAGATAGAGTCTCAATCTAAAGAGATTATTGCCTTCAATGACACCCTTCAAGCAAAGGTAAAAGAGGAGCTTGCGAAAAATAGACAAAAAGACCAACAGATTATTCAGCAGTCTCGTTTGGCACAGATGGGAGAGATGGTGAGTATGATTGCGCATCAGTGGAGGCAACCTCTCTCGGCCATTAGTAGTACGAGTGCTACCATGACACTTCAAGCAAGTCTAGAGAGTTTAGACTATAAAAAAACCATAGAACTTAGCAATAAAATCTCTAACTATGCCCAGCATCTTAGTAGTACGATTGATGACTTTAGAGACTTCTTTAAGCCCAACAAAACCAAACAAAATACCACCTATACAGTGCTTATAGAGAGTGTGTTGAGCATTATTGAGACCTCTATTAACAATAAAAATATCGATATTGTTAAGAGACTAAACTCCGATGAGATCTTCTATAGCTACCCCAATGAACTTAAGCAGGTTATCTTAAACTTGATTAAAAATGCTGAAGATGTATTGATAGAAAAAGAGGTACAAGAGCCTATGATTATTATTGAGACACAAGGGAATGTTTTAAAGATTAGTGACAATGGAGGAGGGATCCCTGAAGAGATTAAAGATAAAATTTTTGATCCCTACTTCTCAACGAAGTTGGAGAAAGAGGGGACTGGACTAGGACTCTATATGAGTAAAATGATTATTGAGGAGCATTGTGGAGGAGAGTTGCGTGTTGAGAACACTGAGGTAGGGGCTCTCTTTACCATTACGCTAGAAAGCAAAGAAGATTAACTATTAATCTTCTCTTTAATCTCTTTGGCAATTTGAGAAATTTTGCTTATCTTTTGTGTATGGTTGAGGTGTTCGTCTAAGAGGACTTTGACAAAAGCAGAACCCACAATGACACCATCTACACCCTTGGCTTTTTCTTTGGCTGTATTTTGGTCTACCCCAAACCCTACATAGACAGGGGTAGCAGAGTGTTTTTTAATCTCTGTAATGATGGGCTGTAAATCTTCACTCTTCCCAGCCCCCGTAATACCAGCATAAGCAACAAGGTAGATGAACTTTTTCGCATCAGTGACTATCTCTTTTATACGGGCTTCACTATCGGTAGGGGCGATGAAGTCAATGAGGCTAAGCCCAGCAGACTCAATGGCTGGTTTGTAGGGTTTTGCCTCTTCTAACGGAAGGTCTGGAATAATGAAACCATTCACGCCTGTCTCTTTGGCTTTGGCAACAAAGTGCTCCATCCCTTTATGGTAAAAAGGGTTAAAGTAGCCCATCCAAAGGGTGTCAATGTGTGGGGCTATTTGGGCACTTGCCTCAAAGAGGTGTTCAAGTTTAAAGCCATTTTGCAGGGCTTTAAGGTTGGCAGCTTCAATGACGGGTCCATCGGCAACGGGGTCAGAAAAAGGCATACCAAGCTCAAGGGTATCTACACCAGCCTCAGCCAGTGCCAAGGCAGCATCAACGGTAAACGCCAAATCGGGGAAACCTGTGGTAATATATGCGACTAACTTCTTCAAATAAGACTCTTTTTGTATAATTTTCAACATTATATGATAAAATGAGTAAAAATATAGATTAGAAGAAGGATGTATTTACCAATGAGCATACATACCCCAAAAATTGAGAAAAAAGTAACCCTCAGTACCATTGCCAAGATGAAGGGTGTAGAGCCCATAGTGATGGTAACAGCCTATGATGCCCTCTTTGCACAGCTTTTTGATGGTGAAGTAGAGATGATTTTGGTTGGTGATAGCCTCAATATGAGCTTTTTAGGTAAAGAGGACACGCTTAGTGCCACAATGGATCAGATGATCTACCACACCCAAGCTGTCTGTAACGGAGCGAAACTTCCACTTGTCGTACTCGATATGCCTTTTGGTTCCTACACCACTCCAGAACAAGCCGTAGCCAATGCCACAAGAGCCTACCAAGAGACAGCAGCACAAGCTGTTAAAGTAGAGGGGGGAAAAGAGAGAGCCCATATTGTCAAAGCGTTGACGCAAAACTCTATTGCCGTACTTGGACACATTGGGTTGATGCCACAGTTTCTGCGTAGCGATGGGGGCTACAAAGTACGAGGAAAAGATGAAGCAGACATCCTCTCCTTGGTAGAAGATGCCAAAGCACTAGAGGCTGCTGGAGCCTTTGCCATTGTGGTTGAAGGGGTAAAAGTAGAAGCAGCCAAAGCCATTACCCAGGCAGTAAGCATCCCTACCATAGGCATAGGAGCAGGAAATGTTACCGATGGACAGGTGTTGGTCTGGAGCGATATGTTTGGTTTCTTTGAAGCCTTTAAGCCTAAGTTTGTGAAGCAATATATGGATGGAGCAAAGCAGATACGTCAAGGTTTAGAGCAGTATAGAGATGAGGTGAAAGCAAAAGAGTTCCCCAATGAAGATTACAGTTATTAGTAGGGTGTTGTACCTCTACAACACCACTAAAAGAAGTGTAGATTTTAAGCAGAAGAGAGAGGTTTAGATGGAGCGTATGGTAGAGATAGAGAAGTTTGATGCCGAAGCCTCCTATGAGGTCTCATTGCGTCCTAGTGGTTGGGATGAGTACATTGGACAAGAGAAGATGAAAAAGAACCTTAAAGTCTTTATTGAGGCGAGTAAACGAAGAGAAGAGGCGTTAGACCACATTCTCTTTTTTGGACCTCCAGGGTTAGGTAAGACAACCATTGCCAACATCATTGCCAATGAGATGAATGCCAACATCAAAACCACAGCAGCCCCGATGATAGAGAAATCAGGTGACCTCGCAGCCTTGCTTACAAACATTGAAGAGGGGGACATTCTCTTTATTGATGAGATCCACCGTATGAGCCCTGCCATTGAGGAGATCCTCTACCCAGCGATGGAGGACTTTAGGCTTGACATCATCATAGGTTCAGGACCAGCGGCACAAACAGTAAAAATAGACCTGCCACGCTTTACGCTCATAGGGGCAACTACTAGAGCAGGGATGCTCTCAAACCCTCTGCGTGAGCGTTTTGGTATGCACTTTAGAATGCAGTTTTACACCCCCACTGAGCTCTCTACCATTGTGACGCTTGCTTCACAAAAGCTTGAAAAGGTAGCCACACCTGAGGCGAGTGTAGAGATCGCAAGAAGAAGTAGAGGTACGCCACGTATTGCCTTGCGTCTGCTAAAACGTGTACGTGACTTTGCTGAGGTGCTAGATGAACATCAAATCTCTCTTGAACGTGCCAAGTATGCCCTTGATCAACTAGGGGTCAATAACTTAGGGTTTGATGAGCAAGATATTCGTTTACTAGAACTACTTGTAAGTGCTAAAAATAAGCCTATGGGACTTAGTACCATTGGGGCAGCGTTGAGTGAAGATGAAGGTACCATTGAAGATGTACTAGAGCCTTACCTCATTGCCAATGGCTACATTGAACGTACAGCACGAGGACGTATAGCAACCCCAAAGAGTTATGAACACTTTAAATTGGGTGGAAGTGAGGGGCTCTTTGATGAATAAAACCACGTTAATGATTACAGTACTCTTCTTGTTGGCTATTTTGGGAGCGTACTCCGTCTATAAACCCTTTTTACTCTCCATTACCGTAGCTATTTTATTGAGTATGGCAACGTTTAACCTTACTAAAAAATTGGTAAGTTTTACAGACTCTTCAAAGGTGAGTGCTGGTATCTCTACCATACTTTTGAGTATTTTACTCTTTGCGCCCATTATCTATTTGGCAACAGCAGGGGTGAGTTACCTCTCTCATCTAGACAGTAAAGGGATTGTCGATACGATTAATCTTATTAAAGAGTATCTTGAAGCCATCCCTTATGTACAAGATTTGAGTCATCAGTATTTGAGTGAAGAGAAGATTGCTGGCTACATTAAAGAGTCGACAAGTTACATCACTACGGTGAGTGGTATGGGCTTTGGTTTTATGAAAAATATGCTTTTTGTGGTGGTCTTTTACTTCTTTATTAACTACTATGGAAACTGTTTCTTTGACACCATTTTAGAACTTCTTCCTATCTCTCCTTCTAAGGGAAGTAAGATGATGCAAGAGGTTTCAGCTACTATGGAAGTGGTCTTCTATTCGGTGATTGTAACAGCGATTTTAGAGGGGTTTTTGTTTGGTATTATTGTGAGTTATTTTGGTTTTAATGGATTGCTCTTTGGGGTTATCTATGGGTTTGCTTCACTCATCCCTATTGTAGGGGGTGTGATTGTCTGGGTACCTGTATCACTCTATGCGTGGACAAAGATAGACTCTCAAACAGCGATTGTTATTGCTACCTACTCTGTAGTGATGATCTCTATTGTGGCTGATACCTTCTTAAAACCTATGATTATTCAGGTGATTAAAGAGGAGTTCTTAAAAAGTACTATACAGATTAACCCTATTTTGATATTCTTCTCTATCTTAGCAGGGATGAGCACGTATGGGTTTTGGGGTATGATTTTGGGACCTGCTGTTACCTCATTTCTTATTGCCATAACCAAAGTCTATCTAGACTACTCTGACGACAACAAGGGAAAACGATGATTAAAATACTCATTATAGAGGACGATCCAGAACTCGCACTTATCTTAACAAACTTTTTAACCAAACACAATATGGAGGTTATTGGTGCTGAAGACCCTTACTTGGGACTCTCTTTACTTACCCAACACACCTTTGATTTGGTCATCTTGGACTTAACGCTACCAGGTATGGATGGGTTAGAGGTAGTAGAGAAGATTAGAGCGTTGAGTAATATTCCTATTATTATCTCTTCAGCGAGAAATGACATTACCGATAAGGTCATAGGCTTGGAGAGAGGGGCAGATGACTATATGCCAAAGCCGTATGACCCTCGTGAGTTGGTGACACGTATTAAGACCATTTTACGTCGTACACACAGTGAAGAGAAGCCCAGTGTAGAGGAGGAGGTGTTTGTTATCAATAAGCAAGCACATGCCATCTCTTTTAAGGGGAAGTTTTTGGAGCTTACAGCAGCTGAATTTGATGTGTTGGCTATGTTGATTCAACATAAAAATGGTTCAGTTTCACGAGAGCAACTACTCTACGAGAGTGAGCATATTGATGACAGTAGTTCTATTAAAAATATTGATGTCATCATCTCTCGTATTCGTCAGAAAATAGCAAAAATAGACAAAGAACATAGCTACATCAAACCCATTCGTGGGGTAGGGTATCTACTCACCGATAGGGTTTAGATGAAAAATCTTTCGGTTACAACCTTTATCCATATCTTGTTTACGCTGGTGATTGCCATTTTGGTAGCCACCTTTATGCTCTTTTTGTCGTGGGATAGAGACAGACAGAAGATTGATGAGTTTAAACGCTATCAGCTCATCTCCTTAACATTTCTCTCCAACCTTCAACTCAGTCCCGATAGAGAGGATTTAAAAGCACTCTATACCAAGCTTCATCTTAAGCCTGTCTATAAAAAACGTGTGGCTAGCATTAAGAAGAAGATTGAGAATGGAGGAGAGACCATCTTCAATGGAGGTTCAAAACTAGGTCAGGTAAGGGTTTTCAATATTGATGGTACCCACTATATCTACATTCAACGTATGTCATATAACCTTATGTTACGAGACAACCGTCCAAAGAGTTACTTTTTTGAGACAGTGGTGTTAGCAGGGTTCTTTTTAACCCTTTTGTTACTTCTTCTCTATTTGGCAGTGTTGCGTAAACTCTCTCCTCTAAAAACCCTCTATAAAGAGATTCAGCGTTTTGCCAAAGGCGATATGCAGGTACGTATTGGGTACAACAATGAAGATGAAATTGGTAAAATTGCTAAGAGTTTTGATGATGCTATTATGCATATTCGTACGCTAAGTCACTCTAAAAATCTCTTTATGCGCAATATGATGCATGAGCTTAAAACCCCTATTACCAAAGGGCGTATCGTTGTAGAGATGCTAGAGGATGAAGCGAGTAAAAAGATACTCATTCGTGCCTTTGAACGTATGAATGAGCTTATCTCTGAACTAGCTGAGATAGAGCGTATTACCACCTATGGGTTTGAGCCAACGTTTGAGTATCTGCTTTTGAGTGAACTCGTAGAGGAGAGTAAAGAGATTCTCTTGGGTTCTGCCGATTTGGTAGAGGTTGAGATAAAAGATCAGCCCTTTATGACCGACAAGAAGTTGATGGTGCTTGTCTTAAAAAATCTACTTGATAATGGGATTAAATATAGTCAAGACAACCATGTAAAACTTCTGACAAACCATGAAGGGGTGATTGAGATTCACTCTAAAGGTCAGCCCCTACAAAAACCATTGAGCTACTATATTGAGCCTTTTTCACAAGAGGAGAAGCGAAGTGCAGGGTTTGGGTTGGGGCTCTACATTGTCGATAGCATTCTCTCCAAATTGGGCTATTGGTTAGACTACCGTTATGAAAAAGAGGAAGGAACCAATATCTTCTCTATTCGAAAAGAGAGACGTAAAGTCAAGAGAACCTAACGCTTTTTGTAGGTTCTAATGGCATGGGCTACAAGTTCAAGTGGGTGTTTAAAGACCACTTCTGAGTCATTCTCATTGAGCGATTGGCTAATCTGTACCCTACACGCACTACACTCAGCACTTACGTAGGTGGCTTGGGTCTCCTCTATCATGGCTGCTTTTGGTTTCCCAGCAGCCTCGGCAAAGTGAAACTTCTCTGTCTGCATGGTGACACCACCAAAGCCACAACATCTGTCAGGGTCACTCATCTCTACAAGTGGGTAGTTTGGTGCGAGCAGGTTTCTTGGTTGTTGAGAGATACCTTGTACCTTTTTGGCATGACATGGGTCATGGTAGGTAACTTTTTCACTACATTTTGCTCCACGCTCTTTAAGGAGTGCTTGGAGTTGGGTATGCTCATCAAGCCATGCTGTTGCCATAAAAATCTTTTGTGTTACAGCTTTGGCTCTTGCTTCCCACTCTGGCATCTCTTTGTTTCTAAAGAAGGTCTGCCAATCGTGTAGTACCATAGCAGAACACGTAGCTTCAGGGATGAGCATCGCATCGCACTCATCCATAAAGCTCTCAAAGTACTCAATATTGGCTTTGGTCATACGCTCTACAGAGTCAACAGCCCCCGTAAAGTAAGCAGGTGCCCCACAACAGAGTTGTTTTTTAGGGATGAAAATATCGATGTTCAACTCTTTAAGTATCTCTACTAAGCTATCACCAATGCCCCCGTAGTTGTAGTTGCCTAAACATCCAATAAAGATGGCAACACGCATAGGCTTCTCTTGGGGTACTTTAGCAGGAATATTGGCAGGGTATTTGTTGAGAAAACTCCTAAACATCATAGAGGGGATGAGTCGTCCTTGTTTTACCATAGGCAAGGCAAAGCGTGCCTTGAGTCCACCTTTTTCTTTTTCGTTACTAAAGGCACAGGTTTTAAACATAAAGCCAAACTTCATCACGATGTCCATCACTCTACGGTTCTCTAAGAGGTAAAAGGCAGCTTTTTTGAAAAATGGTAGTCCAAACTCTTGGGCAATGTCAGCACGTACCTCCTCTATGACCATATCTGTAGGCAAAGAGTTAGGACAGACATCGACACAGTTGGTACATAAAAAACAGCTCTCAAAGATATCTTTTGTTGTCTTATTTAGCTCTAAATCACCACGTTTGTAGGCACCTAATAGGTCAATAAACCCTCTTGGTGAGGTAACTTCATCGGGGTTGATTTGGTGAATGGTACAGACAGGAATACACTTTCCACACTTAATACACGCATCAGAAGTCTCTGTAAAATTGAAAATATCTTCTACTTTTTTACTCATGGTTCCTCTTATATTTTATACAAATTAAAGTCGGGGTAAGGATACCCCAACCTACATTATTAGAAAGTATCCCTACCCCGACACATATCATTAGACAGTTTTAGAAAAACTCTTTTTACTTGCCCCATATTTTTTCATGTAGGCATCAAATGGCATAGCAATGTTACGAATGAGCAGGGTACCTGTGGTACTTACGCTTATTTTATCCTCTGTAATGGTGACAAGCTCAGCTTCTACAAACTCT
>Ga0256828_1002695_pt1 | contig 10445 bp, 11 predicted proteins | sample CV88metaG_FD_185993 | JGI IMG/M metagenome (GOLD analysis project Ga0256828, IMG submission 185993) | Hydrothermal vent microbial communities from East Pacific Rise, Pacific Ocean - CV88 | ecosystem: Environmental > Aquatic > Marine > Hydrothermal vents | place: Pacific Ocean: East Pacific Rise... | reverse complement strand
AATACATAATTGCCAATGGCAAAAGAGGAACCCATAACAAAAGTAAAATCTTTGTTTATGATTTTCAGTAACTCTTTTTCTGCGTTTTGAATTGATTTTTCAAGTTTTGTAGCAATTCTATAAAGATCTTCACCCTCTTTTGTTAAAATAATACCGTTTTTCTTTCTATCTACTATTTTTGTATCGAGATACTCTTCTATAAACTTGATTTGTTGTGTAACAGCAGGTTGTGAAATCCCTAGTTTTGCTGATGCTTTAGAAAAACTTTTCTCTTTGATAACCATTAAAAAAGTTTGTAATTTAGCAAAATCTTTAAGCATAATAATTCCTATAAGTTATAATAATGATAAAATTATAACTCATAATTATAATTATTGCAATAGTTTTGTGATAGTTTTAGCTTTTTTTGTTATAATAAAGCTATCTTATAAAGATTGTGGATAAAAATGGAAAAGATACTAGGTAAATTAAATGACGCCCAAAGGTGTGCAGTAGAATGTACGGACGGTCCTGTTCTAATTTTAGCGGGAGCGGGAAGTGGTAAAACAACAACTATAATCTCTCGTTTAGCTTATTTGATAGAAGGACTTGGTATTCCTGCATCAAATACTTTAACACTTACTTTTACTAACAAAGCTGCCAAAGAGATGAAAGAGCGTTCGATGGCAATGATAGAGCATGCTCAGTATCCACCACTTTTATGTACTTTTCATAAATTTGGTTTGTTATTTTTAAAGTTTAATATCCATCTTTTAGGAAGAAAAAACAATTTTGTTGTGATAGATACAGATGATAAAAAGAAAATCATTAAAAAAATCAATGCAGAGTTACCTACGCCTCTTATAGCAAGTGAAATTTCTCGTTATAAAAACTCTTTAATGTCTCCTGATGATGCTTATAAACAAGCAGAACTTTTTCAGTATAAGCAGATAGCGGAGGTGTTTCGTGAGTATGAAAAATATCTTGCTGAAAATAATTTAGTTGATTTTGATGATCTTATAGCACTTACTTATAAGCTCTTAGATGAAAACCAACAACTTGCAAAAGAGACCTCAGAGCGTTACCAGTACATTATGATTGATGAGTACCAAGATACGAATGAACTTCAACTCAAGCTTCTTCAAAAGCTTTGTACAACGCATAACAACATTTGTGTTGTTGGGGATGATGACCAGAGTATTTATGGATGGCGTGGTGCGCATATACGCAACATTATGGAATTTGATGAAGATTTTACAGGGGCAAAAATTTTTAAGCTTGAAGAAAACTATCGTTCTCGCGCACCTATACTTAAAGTTGCTAATGCTCTTATAGAACATAATCGCTCCCGTTTAGGAAAAAAATTACTTGCTACTCGTGGAGATGGAAAAGATGTACTTACTTTTAATTGTAGAGATGAGAGTGAAGAGGCAAGAAATATTGCATTAAAAATTCATCAACTTTTTCAAGTGGGTGTTCGTGCTAAAGAGATAGCTATACTTTATAGGGTAAATGTTCTTTCTCGTTCTATTGAAGAGGGACTTAATCGTGCAGGTATAGCGTATAAGCTTGTTGGTGGACTTCGATTTTATGATAGAGCAGAAATAAAAGATCTTATTTCTTATATTCGTGTAGTAGCAAATCATCATGATGATTTTTCACTTAAACGCATTATCAACAAGCCAAAGAGAGGTTTAGGTAAAGCAAGTATAGAGAAAATAGAACTTGCTTCACATACACGAGGTTGTTCAATGTTTGCTTATTTAAAAGAAGCAAATATGGAAGAACTTATTAGCTTAGTAAAGAAAAAGAATGCTACAACTCTCAAAAAATTTGTAGAAGATATAGAATATATCACTAAAGTAGCAAAAGTATCTACTTATGATTTTATTGATGTACTAGAGGAAACTTTTTTGCTCAAAACAATCTATGCAAATACACAAGAAGCACAAGAAAAAGAGCTTAATATTGATGAATTTTATGGACTTTTTCGTGATTATGTGAAAAATCATCCTGAAAGCTCTTTAGATGAGTTTTTAAATGATCTTACTTTGCAAAGTGATCAAGATCAAGTAGAGGGTGAGTCTATTTATATGATGAGTATTCATGCTTCAAAAGGTTTAGAGTTTGAGCATGTCTTTGTTATAGGTATGGAAGAAGGCTTTTTACCTCTCATAGGTGAAGGCAGTGATTTAGAAGAGGAACGCCGTTTAGGTTATGTAGCATTTACTAGGGCAAAAGAGACACTTACCCTTTCTCATGCTTCAAGTCGATTTTATAAAGGAAGAAGAAGCGATCTTATAAAAAGTCGTTTTTTTAATGAGTCTGGATTATGTGATGGCTCATTAATTCTTGAAAAGAACACAGCATTTAAAAAGGGTGACTTAGTGCGTCATAAAATCTTCGGTACAGGTAGAGTGAATGGTGTGAGTAAAACAGGTAGAGAGTTTAAACTTCAAATTAACTTTGCAGGTATAAAAAGAGATATACTTGCTTCATTTGTGGAGCGATTATGAATCGACTGTTTGTTGCATATAAACCGACGGGGATAGGTTCTAATAAATTTCTTTATACGCTTAAACGCAAGTATAATGATAAAAAAGCTGGTTTTGCTGGAACACTTGATCCTTTTGCTAAGGGGGTGTTACTTGTAGGTTTTGGAAGTCATACAAAACTCTTTCGTTTTTTAAACAAAACACCAAAAAAGTATAGAGCGACGCTATGGTTAGGTGCTTGTAGTGATTCTTTGGACATTGATATGGTAGAAGAAGTTACAATGGTTGATGCGGTAGAAGAGGAAAAACTCTTACATGTAATCAAATCTTTTGAGGGTGAATTGGAGTATGAACCACCGATTTTTAGTGCAAAAAGAATCAATGGAGAGCGTGCTTATGACTTGGCACGAAGAGGAGAAAAAGTGGAATTAAATAAAATTAATTCTACTATATATGAGATGAAGCTTTTACACTATTGTCACCCTTTTGTAACTTTTGAAGCGACGGTAAGTGAGGGGACTTACATCCGTTCTTTGGGGAAACTAATAGCAGAGCAACTGGGATTTAGTTGTGGAAGTTTAAGTATGTTAGAACGACTTAATGAGGGACAGTTTTTTTATGAAAATGAAAAAGCGCTTGATATTAAAAAGTCATTGAATATCTCACAAAACTACTATCTTGGTGATCAAGAGAATGTTGCTTATGGAAGAGTTCTTGCTTTACAAGATTTTAAGATACAAGATGAAGGTACTTACTGGTTAGATAATGGAACGACAATTTCCATTATTACTATTAAAGATAATAAAGTGAAATATGAATTAGGGAGAATAGAATGTTAGTCCTTGCAAGAAAATTAGATGAATCTATCCTTATAGGGGATACTATAGTAGTAAAAGTAGTAGCCATTGAAAATGGTAATGTAAAGCTTGGCATAGAAGCACCTAAAGATGTAAGCATTATGAGAAGTGAACTTATCGAAGAGGTAAAAGCTATAAATAAAGCTTCTGCTAAAGAACATAATAAAGCTGATATAGATTCACTTAGTCAAATGTTTACAAAGAGGTAAGTATGCAAACCTATAAAGCTTATGCAAAGGTAAATATTTTTTTAAAGATTATGGGAACGCGAGGGGATTACCATGAGATACTTTCCCGTTTTATGCGAGTAGAAAACTTGTACGATACCTTAGTATTTGTTGCAAAAAAAAGTGTAAATGAGGGTTTTGAAATTCAAGGTGATTTTACATGTTCTACAGAACACAATACGATTTATAAGGCGTACATTGCTTTATGTTCACGACTTGAAGATGCAACAGCTTTAGAGGTCTTGATGCAAAAGTATGCTATAGCTGTTACCAAACATATACCTGCTTTTGCAGGACTTGGTGGTGGTAGTAGTGATGCAGCTACTTTTTTACATATGTGTAATGATATTTTAGACTTAGGTCTGAGTGTTACAGCACTTGCTGAGGTGGGTTTACATGTAGGAGCTGATGTTCCTTTTTTTGTGTATGGGTATGAAAGTGCCAATGTTTCAGGTATAGGGGAAAGAGTAGAGCCTTTTGAAGAGGAGCTTTTAGCAATAGAGACCTATACCCCAAATGTTGAGATAAGTACACCAAAAGTATATGGCGTCTATAGAAAAGATTTTTTTAATCCTATAGATAAACAAACAGCCAAAAAACTTTTCAATATGCCATCAAAAGAGCTCGTACATGTAATGGATGCTAAAGAGGCAAATGATCTGTTTGCTCCAGCACTACAAGCGTATCCAGAGTTGCAACAGTATTATAAAAATGATTATTTTTTTAGTGGGAGTGGTAGTAGTTTTTTTAGAGTGAAAGGAAAATAATGGGTGAAACTATAGCAAAAAATAAGAAAGCGTATCATGATTATTTTATAGAAGAGAAGTATGAAGCAGGTTTAGTTTTAAGTGGAAGTGAGGTTAAAGGGCTTCGTGCAAAAAGGGTAAATCTTAAAGATAGTTTTGTGCGTCTTATTAAAGGGGAGTTTTACCTTATGAATGCACATATAGGAAGACTTGATACAACGCACTATTACTATGGGCATGAGGAAAGAGGTTCAAGAAAATTACTACTTCATAAAAAAGAGGTTGTAAAATTACGAAAAGCGATAGAAAGAGATGGCTATACTATTGTCCCTTTACAACTTTATTTTAATCATAGAAATCTTGCTAAGTTACAAATTGCTCTTGCTAAAGGGAAACAACTTCATGATAAACGCCATGCACTTAAAGAGAAAGATCAAAAACGAGATATTGCTCGTGCTATGAAAGAGTACTAATGAATCGTATTGTACTCATAGTTGTCTTTTTAGTAAGTCATCTTTTTGCTCTAAATTATACAATTACAAAACAAGTTCCTTGTGGAAAAACAGCTGTCTTAAGTATAAAAAAAGAGCAAGGCTTAGTTGTAGAAAATGTTGTTTTCCATAAGAAAATATTCCCTTTCTTTCAAACTATTAGTAAGAAAAATATTTATGCTTTTATTCCTGTGAGTTACTATGAAAAGCCAGGAAGAAAGAGATTGGTTTTACATTATACCTACAAAGGGAAAGAAAAAACAAAAGAGCTTTACTGTCGTGTTATTAGTGGTGATTATGCAAAAGAGAGCATACATGTAAGTGCTAGTAAAGTACATCCAACAGATAAAAAAGTAAAACAACGAGTGGCAAAAGAGTATAAAGAAGCTATGCGTATTTATCATAGTGTTTCATCAAAACTTTATATAAAAAAACCATTTAGACTTCCTTTAGAGAGTACAATAACTAGTACATTTGGTAAAGCAAGAGTTTATAATGGTACTTTAAAAGGGTACCATAGTGGAACAGACTTCCGTGCAAAAGTTGGTACACCTATAGTTGCAAGTAACGATGGAAGAGTGGTACTTGTGAAAAAAAGATTTTATTCTGGTGGAACTATCATTATAGATCATGGTAAAGGCATTTATACATGTTATTTTCATTTGAGTAATTTTTTAGTGGATAAGGGTGATAGGGTATATAAAAATGAGGTGATAGGTTTAAGTGGTAAGAGTGGACGAGTAACGGGTCCCCATTTACACTTTTCGGCTAGAGTTGATGGTGTGCAAGTTGATCCACTACAACTTATACATGTAATGAACAATACACTACTAAAGGAAGATTAACTATGACACTATTTCAACTTTTAATGCTTGGGGCTTCGGCATTTTTTGCATTTAAAATTTATGAGCATATTCAAACATTACAAGATCCACAAGAAGAAAATGGAGAAGTACAAGCATCTCTCTCTTATGTTAGTGAACTTATAGATGAAGCAGATACTAAAATGCAAGAGGGTGATTTTGTTCGTGCTTTGACTATTTATAGTGAAGCAAATTATAAAGAATCAAATAATCCTGAGACACTTTTTAAAATGGGATATGCTTTGATGCAACAAAATAGAGATGAAGAAGCGTTAGAGTATTTTAAAGAAGCATTAGCACTTGATAAAAATGATACTTTTATTCATCAAGCATTGGCAAGTTTATATAGAAAACTTGGAGAATATGAAAATGCAAGAAATTATCTTGATATTTCTTTAGCACTTGATAGTTCAAATCCTATCACTTACTATAATTACGGCAATTTACTTGTAGATATGCAAAATTTTAATGAAGCACAAGAGATGTATAAAAAAGCACTTGAACTTGATGGTAATTTTAAAGAAGCTCAAGAGGAATTGGTAAAACTTGAGGAGAAAGTAGGATGAGAGTAGAGGAGATTTATAACCATCTCAATGCACTTTCCCCTTTTTCCTTACAAGAATCATGGGATAATTCAGGGCTTATGGTTGGTAGTATGCATCAAGGGGTGAGTTCAATCGCTTTGAGTATAGATGTTGATGAAGAGCTTCTTGAATCTTTAGAGGAAAATACATTGCTTATTACACACCATCCTATCATTTTTGGTGGGTTAAAGCAGCTTGATTTTAATGCGTACCCTGCAAATCTTTTACAAATAATGGTACAAAAAAATATTGTAAATATTGCAATGCACACCAATTTTGACCAAACACATCTCAATGATTATGTTGTTTCTGAAGTACTTGGTTACACAACAATAAAGAAAGATGGATTTGTAAATTATTTTGAAATTGATGAAGATTTTGACAGCTTTGCGACAAAAGTAGCTGATGCTTTTGGACTCTTACATGTAAGGTGTGTTCAAGCACATCAAAAAATCTCCAAAGTAGCCTTAACAACGGGGAGTGGATGCTCTTTGATGAGAGGTTTAGATGCTGATTGTTTCCTAACTGGTGATATTAAATATCACGATGCAATGGAAGCAAAAAGCTTAAATTTATCTTTAATGGACATCGGACATTATGAAAGTGAACACTTTTTTGGACAAATATTAGAGAAACATTTGAAAAATTTAGGTTTAAAAGTTATAATTACACAATCGAAAAACCCATTTACAATAAAATATCCAAAGGACACCAATGAATAAGCACCTAAAGCAACTAGTTGATTTATCTATTATAGATAAAGAGATTGATGCATTTGAGCCTCAGATAGAAGAAGCAAACTATAAATATGAAGCAGCACTTGCAAAAACACAAAGTATTGATGCTGATATTGAGAACTTAACTCAAGAAATTAAAGATGAAGAAGTTAAAAAAGCAAAGAATGAGCTACATCTGCAAGAACTTTCTCAAAAACTTGAAGAGATAGCAGAAAAATCTTCTGAAGTAAAAACAGAAAGAGAGATGAAGTCACTTCAACTTGAAGAGGAAATAGCAAAAGAGCAAATCACTTTTGCAAATGAAGAAATTGCAAGACTTGAAAAAATCATCGAAGCAAAAAAAGAACAAATAGAAGTAGCAAAAACTTCTTTAGAGGAGTTAAATGCAAAACTAGAAAGTGTAAAAGCTGATGTTGATGCAAAACTTACACAAATTAATCAAGAGAGACAAGAAGTTTTTAAAAGAAAAGAAAAACTTCTTAGTGATATTAACCAAAAAGGTTTAGCATTTTACCAAAAGATTCGTCGTTGGGCAAAAAATACAACTGTGGTGCCAGTTGAAGATCAAGCGTGTATGGGATGTCACATTGTTATAGGTGATAAAGTCTATGCTGATGTTATTCGTGGGGAAGATATTACGACATGTCCACATTGTGGTCGTATTCTTTATATGAAAGCTCACGAAGAGTAGGATTTTTTGCTTTTTAGCATTTTTTACTACCTTGTAAGTGTAGTGCTATATATCATAGCACTACCACTTTTAGTTTTTCTCTCTTTTAAACCTAAGTATAAACAGTCAATCCCTGCAAGATTTTTTCTTTTTAATAACCCTAAGTTTAAACAAACACAAGCCCTTTGGTTTCATGTATGCTCTTTTGGTGAATCAGTAGCCCTCGCTCCTATTTTAGAAGCCTTACAAGTTGATAAAATTAACATTACAACTATAACGCAAACAGGGCAAGATAGAGTAAAAAAGTATAAAGCTGAAGTTCGCTATCTTCCTTATGAAATGTTTTTGCCTTTTTGGATACAACCACAGAAAGTATTAGTTGTCTTAGAAGCTGAATTTTGGTATATGCTTTTTATAATAGCAAAATTAAAAGGGAGTAAAATTATTTTACTTAATGCACGAATCGCAGATAAAAGTCTCAAGGGTTATATGAAGTATAGTTGGTTTTATAAAAAGATGCTTTTACATGTAGATATGATTTTTGCACAAAGTGAAGTAGATAAAAATAGATTTTTAGCTCTTGGTGCAAAACATATAGAGGTGATAGGAAATATTAAACTTGCAGGAAAAATCATCTATACTCAAGTGTATAAAAAACCTGATGGAAAAGTTATAGTTGCTGGAAGTACTCATGAAGGTGAGGAACTTTTAGTACTTAAAGCTTTTATGGAATATAAGCAAGAACATAAAGATGCAAAGCTTATTGTTGTTCCTCGTCATCCAGAGCGTTTTGAAGAGGTGTATATTCTTATGCAAGACTATGCGCAAGAGTATAATTTGACACTTGAAAGGTTTTCACAAAGGAAAGATTTTACAAAAGATATGCTTTTAGTTGATGCTATGGGTGAATTAAATAATATCTATAACATAAGCGATATAGCAATTTTAGGGGGTGCATTTAATGATGATGTAGGTGGGCATAACCCTCTTGAACCTGCACATTTTAGCTGTAAAATCATTACAGGAAAACATTTTTTTCATCAAAAAGAGCTTTTTAAATATGTACACCATGTGCAGTATGTCTCAAGTGATGTAAAAGAACTATATCAAGCACTCGTAGAGGCAGATATACTTCCCTCTTCTACGGTGGAAGAAACAATAGAATTAGATAAAGTGATAACAACACTTCAAGAATATATAAATAAGGAAAGATAAATGGCTGAAAAAGCATATAAATTAGTAGCAAAACAAGAGGGTATATCAAACTCCCAAGCAAAATCTATGATAGATAGAGGTTTGGTCTATGTAGGTAATAAAAAGGTGATGATAGCTCGTGGAGAGATAGAAGAACGAACAGTTTTTCGTATTATAAAAATAGAAAAACCAAAAATTATTTTTGAAAATGATGATATTGTAGTTGTAGATAAACCAGCCTATGTTAACTCAGATGAAATTGAACGACAATTTAGAGATGCACAACTGCTTCATAGACTTGATCGTGAAACAAGCGGTGTATTAATGCTTGTAAAAAATGAAGATTTTCGTTTAAAAGCGATTAAAGAATTTGCACAAGATAAGGTATATAAAGAGTATATAGCATGGTTAGAGGGAATTATGAGTGAGCCAATGGAAGTTGATAAACCTATTCTTACACAAAAGAAAAACAATAGAGCTTACTCAAATGTTTCCCCTAAAGGAAAACCTGCGAGAACAGAATTTTTCCCAGATATAGTAAGTGCGAAAAAAACAAAAGCGAAAGTTATCATTCATAATGGGCGTACACATCAGATTCGTGTACATGCTCGTTATATCGATCATTCTATCATTGGTGATGAACAGTATGGTGGACGACGAGCTAAAAGAGTAATGCTTCATGCACATAAAGTGCGTTTACTTGGAATGGAATTTGTAGCCCCTGAACCTAAGAGTTTTAAAACATTTGAATAATTAAGAAAAACTAAGATACAATTGCGAAAAAATTTATATTTATATTAAAAAAGAGGTGTTTTTATGTTTGGTACTTTAACAGATAGCTTTACAAATGCGATAAAGAAGATTCGATTTCATGATGATGATAAAGCACTTACAAAAGCACTCAATGAACTCAAGAAGAACCTTTTAAAAGCTGATGTAAATCATAAAGTTGTTAAAGAACTTATCTCTAAAGTGCAACTTAGAACAAAAGAGAAGGGGATAGGAAAAGATCAGTTTTTAGAAGCGATGCGTGAAACACTCTATGAACTTTTAGAAATTGGTGGTAATAAAGGTTTTGTGTTTGCTCCAAACCCTCCTACTGTTATACTTATGACAGGTTTACAAGGAAGTGGTAAAACAACAACAACAGGTAAACTTGCACTTTATTTGAAAAATAAAAAGAAGAAAGTGCTTATCGTTGCAGCCGATTTACAGCGTTTGGCAGCTGTTGAACAACTTCGTCAAATCACACAGCAAATAGAAGTAGAACTTTATGAAGATGAAGCGACGAAAAACCCTGTAGATGTTGTGAAGTCTGCTATGGAATATGCAAAAAGTAAAATCTTTGATGTAGTTCTTATAGATACAGCTGGTCGTTTAGCTATAGATGATGAGCTTATGGAAGAGCTTCATAATGTCAAAGAGGTTGCGCAACCTGATGAGATTTTTTATGTAGCTGACTCTTTAACAGGGCAGGATGCAGTCAGAACTGCGACAACATTTAAAGAAAAAATCGGCATTGATGGTGTGATTTTATCTAAATATGATGGTGATGCAAAAGGTGGAGTTGCTCTTGGGCTCTCTTCACAAGTTCAGGTACCT
>Ga0256828_1002692_pt1 | contig 10450 bp, 12 predicted proteins | sample CV88metaG_FD_185993 | JGI IMG/M metagenome (GOLD analysis project Ga0256828, IMG submission 185993) | Hydrothermal vent microbial communities from East Pacific Rise, Pacific Ocean - CV88 | ecosystem: Environmental > Aquatic > Marine > Hydrothermal vents | place: Pacific Ocean: East Pacific Rise... | reverse complement strand
CAAATGCTTTTGCTAAAGGAGTACTCTCTTTTGCATAACTACTCTCAATTGTCACACTCTCAGAAGCACTGTCTTTATTACTTAAAAGTAGATAGAGATTTGTAGAGGTATCTTGAGGCACTTCAATGCGTGCATCAATCTGTGAAGCACTCCCTAAAGAGTGACTCTCTACTTCATCTTGAGTCAATTGCACCACAGGAGAAGAGGTAGTATTTTCGTTTGTAGTACTACTTGAGGAAGTAGTTTCTGTACTGGTGTCTGTTGTGGTTGTTCCTCCACACCCTACAAGCATCAAGCTTCCAGCCAATGCTAAGAGTGTAATAGTTGATAGTTTTATCATCATCGTATCCTTTTTATTTCATTCTTTTTTATTCTACTCAAAAATTGTGAACGCTTTGTTGATTTATCGCTCACCACGTAAAACATCAAGCACATTGGTAGCATACGAACCCTTAGGAAGGGTAAAACTCAACTCATAATGCGCACGCTCTTCAATATAGTTTCGCTTTATCTCACTTACATAAATCCACGCATAACGTCTTGCTCCAAAGAGTTTTATCTCCTCATCAAACTCTGACTCAAGCTCTCTTGCCACACCTGAAGCTCTTTTTGTCTTCTTCCCCACAATACACCCCGTTGGTGCAATATCTCTCTCCATAAAACGCTGAGCTTCTACACGTAAATCTTCTGCTTCAAAGAGTCGTCCATAAGGGTAGTGCATCATTAAATCTCCCTCTAAGAGCTTAAAGAAGTGTGGCTGTGCCTTAACCCCTTTGAGTGCCTCTTTTTCCAATGACAACAAAGAGGCTGTCTCCTCTTCGGTAAACTTCTCTAAAAGTAAGCTCAACTCCATACGCTTTGCTAACCATTGATTAAAGAGATAACTCTGATAAGACCCCATAAGAAACTCTCGTGTTTTTTTATCACGCATTTTAAGTGTTCCCTCTAAAAGTCGTTTCCCCTCTTCCCAGTTATTCCCATTGGTACCAAAACGCTGATGTCCAAAATAGTTTGGTACACCATACTTCTCAACCCACTTTAACATAGAGTCTAGTTTGTCTTTTTGTACCCCTAGAACCTTTTTTAATCGCATATGAAAACGGTTTCCCTTAAGGTGTCCTACACGAATTTTATTGTTGTGTCGCTCCCAAGAGAGAATTTTAATCTTCTCGTGCGAAAAACTCTGAAGCTTCTCCTCTAACTTAGCAGGCAAAGAGATATACTGTATAGTCATAGCGTGTTTATCTTTCAACCCTGCATAACCAAAATCTCTACGACGTAACCCTAAATGTTTACTAAAAGCATCTAACATCTCCCAAGTGGTCAACTCTTTTTTGCGTACTTTTAAAACCAGATGCTCCCCCTCTCCTGTAAACGGGTAAAGAGGAATCTCCTCTACGGTAAAATCACGTGGTGATGCGTTAAAAACAAAGCTATTTTTCACAGCCATTGGATAGATATATTTCATAGAAACCTTTACTAAATCAAGATAGAAGTATTCTAGCGAAAATCTATTTATATCTCTTTATCTAGAGGGCATTTCAAAGCAACCTCTTATCACTTTTTGAATAAAATAATAAAACAATTCTCAATGGAGAGACTATCTATGATAAACAAAAGTAAAAAGATGATTCTTGCTGGAGTCATTTCTAGCTTTACAGCTGTCTACCTCTTTGGTGCCACAGCACAAGCACAAACAACACAACAAGCCAATACCCTCCTCTCAGCACAAGATAAACTTGAAGCCTATATGAAGTTTACACAAATTCTTGACATTATAGAGGAGTATTATGTTGATGATGTCAATATTACTACCCTTGTCGATAAAGCACTCAAAGGACTTCTCTCCAACCTTGATGCCCACTCTACCTATATGGATGCCAAAAGCTATAAAGACCTCTCTGTCTCAACCAAAGGAGAGTTTGGTGGATTGGGTATCTCCGTAGGAATGCGTGATGGTGCGTTAACCATTATTGCACCTCTTGATGGCACACCAGCCTTTAAAGCTGGAGTCAAAGCTGGGGATATTATCTTGAAAATCAACGACAAAGCAACCATTGGTATGAGTATGGATGAAGCAGTGAAGTTGATGAGAGGAAAACCTAAAACCAAGATTACCCTCACCCTCATTCGTAAAGATGAAGCAAAACCAGTGGTCGTCTCTATTGTAAGAGATATGATTAAAATCCAATCGGTCTATGTCAAAACCATTGAGAAAAATATTCTCTATGTCCATATTACCTCATTTGATAAAAAGGTTCAAGCAGGTTTAAAAGAGGCTCTCAAAAACCACCCAGAAGCCAAAGGTCTTATTTTAGATTTAAGAAATAACCCTGGTGGACTGCTTGACCAAGCTGTTGGTGTGGTTGACCTCTTTGTCAAAGAGGGTGTCATTGTAAGCCAAAAAGGGCGACTCAAAGGAGAAGATATCTCCTATAAAGCCACCCCTAAAGGGAGCAACACCACCCTTCCTATTGTTGTCTTAGTCAATGGAGGAAGTGCCTCAGCCTCAGAGATTGTCTCTGGTGCGCTTCAAGACCTTCACCGTGCAATTATTGTAGGAGAGGAGACCTTTGGTAAAGGCTCTGTTCAAGTTGTTCTGCCTATTGGAAAATCTGAAGCGTTAAAGTTAACCGTAGCACGCTACTATCTACCAAGTGGACGCACCATTCAATCTAAAGGGGTCGTACCCGATATTCAAATTCACGCAGGAAAGATTGATTATCAAGAAAACACCCTCCTCTTAAAAGAGAAAGATTTAAAACAGCATCTCAAAAGCGAATTAGAGAAACTCGATGGCAATCAGACGAAAAAAGCTGAAAGTAACACCACAACAGATAAAACCGTCATTACAGAAGAGATGCTCTATAAAGACAGCCAACTCAAATCAGGGGTTGATATTCTTCACGCCCTTATCATTACAAACAAAGGAAAGAAATAATGGAAAAAACCACACTCCTCTATGAGGGAAAAGCAAAAAAAATCTGGGAAACAAGTGACAAAGATTTACTCATTTCAGAATTTAAAGATAGCCTTACAGCCTTTAACGGTGAGAAGAAATCATCAGAAGAGGGAAAAGGTGCATTAAACAATAAAATCTCAACAGAACTCTTTAAATATTTAGCACAAAAAGGGATTCCAACACACTATGTTGATACCATTGATGATAATAATATGCTTCATAAACGTGCAGAAGTGATTATGATTGAAGTCATCGTAAGAAACATTGCCACAGGAAGCCTTAGTAAAAACCTTGGTATTGCAGACAAAACACCTCTTCCTTTTACACTTGTAGAGTTTGATTATAAAAATGATGCCCTTGGTGACCCAAAACTCAATGACCAACACTGTCTTATCTTAAATCTTGTCAACAACACAGATGAGTTAGACTATATTCGTTTTATGGCAAGACGCATCAATACCCTTCTTTCAGCATTCTATGCAGAGTTAGATATTAAAGTGGTTGATTTTAAATTAGAGTTTGGTAGAGATAAAGATGGAAATATTATCCTTATCGATGAACTAAGCCCAGATAACTTCCGTCTATGGGATGCCAATACCGATGAAAAACTCGATAAAGATAGATTTAGACAAGGTTTAGGTGGACTTACAGAAGCTTATAGACAAGTTTTAGATAGAATTCAAAAAAGAAATAAATAAGGAAAGCAGATGAAAGCAATTGTTAATGTATTTTTAAAAGAGGGGGTTTTAGACCCTCAAGGAAAAGCAGCACACCACGCACTCGACTCATTAGGATTTGAGGGAGTAGAAGATGTCCGTATTGGAAAGCAAATTGTTCTTCAACTTCAAAGTAATGACCCTCAAGAGGCTGAAGCAGAGGTAAAAGAGATGTGTGAAACACTCCTTGCAAACACTGTCATTGAAGACTACACTATTGAGATGCAGTAAAATGAGAGTAGCAGTATTAAGATTTCCAGGGACAAACTGTGAGTTTGATACCCAGTATGCCTTTGAAAAACTCGGTCACACAACAGAGCTTATTTGGCACCAAGAGTCTTCTCTTCCTGAGGGTATTGATTTAGTTGTTGTTCCTGGTGGATTCTCTTATGGAGATTATCTACGTTCAGGTTCTATTGCACGTTTCTCCCCCATTATGAAAGCTGTAAGCCTCTATGCCAATGAGGGTGGAAAAGTGTTAGGTATCTGTAATGGATTTCAAATTCTTACAGAAGCAGGTCTTCTTCCAGGTGCATTAAAACGCAACAATGACCTTCACTTTATCTCTAAACACCAACACCTCTGTGTGGTAAATAATGATAATGCCTTTTTAAACAAGTGTCAAAAGGGTGAAGTACTCAATGTTCCTATTGCCCACGCTGATGGAAACTACTATATTGATGATGAGGGTCTTGCCTCACTCAAAGAGAATGGACAAATTCTCTTACAATACTCTGATGCCAATGGAGAGCCAATGGTTGTCAATGGTTCAGTAGAGTCTATTGCTGGTGTCTGTAACAAAGAGAAGAATGTCTTTGGTCTTATGCCACACCCAGAGCGTGCATTAGAGGCTATTTTAGGTTCAGAAGATGGTGTACGTATGCTTCAAGGTCTTGAGGCATAATGACCTATTTGCGTATGCTCTTAGCGATAGCTATCGCTTTTTTGGGTTTGAATACACATCTTCAAGCCCAAAGCCCCTTTAAATACAGCTATGTTCCCAAAACCCTCTACCCTCAACAAATTTTCCCTGTAACACTTATTTGTATCTCTGAGTGTACCAAAGAGGACCCTCACTTCTCTTTTGACCCACAAAGTCCACTTCAACCTCTCTTTCAAAAACCTCTGATTATTCGTAATGGTGCAGACAACTTCTACACCTTCTATTTTCAAGTCAATGCGAACCATATTCGTATTCCAAGGTTAAGCATAGACAAATCCCAAGAGCATTTTGAACTCCCCTCTCAAGCTATTCGTGTTGTTTCACTTGATGCACCAGAGGGGTTTTGTGGTGTCATTTCAGCCGATATGAAGATTCAAAACTCTCAAGTATCAAACTACGATGAGTCACACCATCTCGTAACCCTCTCTATACGTGCCTATGAAGCCAATATAGAGTCGTTTAATCTCCCTTGGAGTGTGGAGTATGGGGTGGAGCATATTCAAAGAGAGAATGCTAAAGTAGAAGCAGAGGTCTATGTGGTACTTCCCGTTGAGCAAAAAGAACTCTCCTTTAGCTACTTTAATACCATTAAAAGAGAGTTTGTCACCCTCTCTCTTCCCATAGAGTTACGAGATGATAGCGTCACCACACAGTCTGACTTAAACCCTAAAGAGGATAGTTTTACCCTTTTAAAGAAATATACACTCATCTTCTTCACGCTCTTCTTCTTTGTGATGCTCTTAGCAAAAAAAGACCTCTTCTACCTTCTTTTTGCTCTCTTGTCACTCATTACACTGCTCACTTTCTACATTCCCCATAAAAAGGTCTGTATTCAACAAGGAGCATCACTCTATATTCTCCCTACACCTACAAGTACCATCACGACTAAAATAGAAGAGAAACAAGAACGTATGGTACTAGGAAAAAGAGGCGAGTATGTCAAAATAGAATACAAAAAAGGATTAATAGGATGGATAAGAAATGAAGACCTTTGCAAAGATTAGATTTTATTGGGGGGCGATGGTCATCTCACTCAATACTGCACTCTTAATGATTCCTACAATGATGCTCTTTAAGAGGCGTAAAGGGGTGATTATTCACTATATCAATCGCTTAACACTCAAGATGATGGGTGGACGTGTCCAAGCACATGGAGAGATGGATTTGGAAGCAGATATGTATGTGATGAACCACCAAGGTATTATTGATATTGTTGCCTTTGAAGCACTCCAAAATAACCACCTACGCTGGGTAGCAAAAAAAGAGCTTTTTGATGCTATCTGGTTTGGAAACCTCCTCAAACATGGAGAGATGATTTCCCTCGATAGAGGCAATAAGTCTGCACTGGTCAAACTCTTAAAAGATGTCAAACGCTCAAAAGAGGAGCTTCATCGTGCTGTGGCAATCTTTCCTGAGGGAACACGTGCCAAAGGGCAAACCCTTCTCCCCTTTAAACAAGGGACAAAGATTGTTGCCAATAAGTTAGGTCTGAAAGTACAACCCATTGTCATTACGGGGAGTAAATGGGTCTTAAATGAACACGAAAAGAGTGGTCATAGTGGCACAGTTCACTACACTTTCCTCCCAACTATTGATGTAGCCTCAGCACCTAAAGATTGGTTTGAGCAACTTCATACTACTATGCAAAAGGTTATAGACGATGAATCTCTTCACCATCATCGCAGTCGCTAGTGGTGGTGCGTTAGGGGCAACCCTACGCCTACTCATAAGTGGTGCAATCAATAAACATATTCCCCATACACTTCCATTTGGAACACTAGGGGTGAATCTTTTAGGAAGTTTTATCATTGGTATGCTCTTTGCCTACTTCCACCTCAACACCCACCTCTCTGCACACCTTAAGAGTTTTCTCATTACTGGTATGCTTGGGGCATTAACCACCTACTCCACCTTTGCCCTAGAGAGTTTCTTTCTCTTAGAAGCAGGTGAGTATCTTCACGCTTTTGCCAATATGGCACTCAACCTTTTTGGTACCATTCTTCTTGCAGGAGTGGGGTACCTTCTCATCTTACATTTTTCAAAATAGGAGTTTAGATGCAATCATTATCTCAAGAGATTCAAAAACATATTAAAAAGCTGGTTCACCCTCTCAAAGAGGAGGAGGAACTCTACTCAGCACTCAAAGTCAAACTTACCAAAAAAGAGTTAAAACTCTTAAAAGCGTGGGCAGAGGGAGAAGATGCTTCAACCATACAAGAGGCTTTAGGCTTAACACAAGAGGCGTACGAAGAGCGTTGTGCAAAACTCATTAAAAAACTCAATCAAGAGCGTATTAAACAAGCCCTCTGTATCTAAAACAGAGGGGTGTGATTACTTCTGAGGCATTAAAGAAGGGAGAGATTGAGAGGCTTTTTGAGAGCTATTCTTCTCTTTGGACTCTTTAAGTTGAGGCTTAAGGGGTTGTTTTAACGCTTTTTTAGCAATTTTAATCACCAACTTACCTCCCTCATACGCTGTTTGCATCTCTTTTTCATTGGCATCTTCAGGTAGAGGTATACGCTCTTGGAAGAGTTGCATACTGCGTGATGAAGCATACCCATTTTTATCTCTTTTTTCTACATTTTTAACCATCTTAGCGTGTAACGATAAAACACGGTCATCAACCTTTAGATGAATCTCATTCTCTTGACTCTCAGGAATGACTGTACGAAGAAGATAGTATGAACCTTTATCAACAAGACGTTGTTTGACTTGATAGTTCCCTAAAGGTTGTAACTGATGTGTTTGACGCTGTTGAATACGTTGATGCATACGCGCAAACATACTATCCATCTGTTTTTGCATCTGCATCATCTCTTGGAAGATATCATCACCAAAAGGGTCATCAAAAAAAGGGTCACTCGCGTGTAGAGAGAGTGTCATACCCAAACCAACCAATACCATTGATACTTTTTTCATAAACATTTTAGACTCCTTAAAACTGTTTTATGTAGTATAGGCAGAAAAGTTTAACAGTTTTTAAACCTTTGGTTTGAGTGCATCTGCCTTTGTGACATCTCTCTTTTTAATGGTAAAGTAGAGTGTGGAGAAGTACTCTACCAACACCACACTCACCCCCGTAGCAATCACCACATTATAGTCAAATGTCGTCTCCATGGCTAAAACAACAGCTGTAAGAGGTAGTTTCATAATGACACCCATAAAGACAGCAGCACCAATGGCTGCAAAGTAAAATGGCTCAATATTCACCCCATATAAGGCAAGTAACTCTCCAAAACCATATCCAATTAATGCCCCAATACTCATAAGAGGAAGAAAAATCCCCCCTACGGCATTAGCATAGATTGCCACAGTTGTACCAATAATACGCAAAACAATCACCATAAAGATAAAAAGAAGAGGAATGGTGCTTTGTTGGTTAATCAAATGCATCACAATGGCTTTACCTGAAAAAGCAGCGTGAGGTTCAATAAGAAGAATACTCCCCACAACCCCTCCTCCAATCAATGCAAAGATGGAGTGACGATAGAGAGAAAACTTCTTAAAAATCTCTAAATCAATCATATGCAACAGCCTCTTCTTTAAAAAGAGATAGAAGTAGATAAAGAGGGTAATAAAAGGGATAAAGAGTAGATTGACCACTAAATACTCATTGTCAATCCGTCGCCCAAGAGAGTGTTGAAATAAAATAGGCTCTAAGAAGTGAATACTCACAGCAAAAGCAACCACTGAAGCTAAAATAAGATAGCCAATATACTGCTTCATAAATTGATACGCAATATTCTCCACAGCAAACGCAATCCCCGTTAAAGGTGAAACAAACACAGCAGCAATCCCAGCACTTGCCCCAACACTAATCATCATCTTAATCAAAAGTGTCGGAAGGTGAAAAAGTCGGTGCATCTGATAGGCAATCATCGCTCCAATACCAGCACTAGGACCTTCTGTTCCTACGGGGAAACCACTTGCTAAAGAGAGTGCTGATGCTAACACTTTCAAAAAGAGGGTTTTAATTTTTAAGGTCATCTTATTTTGTGTCATAGAGTCGGCAATCTCATTTAAACCATATTCACGAATCCCTCTATCTTTAGAGATAAGATAGTTCACACAAAAAATAGCCACCGTAGGAACAAGATAGAGATACCAAGTAGGTAAAGAGGCAACTGTCTCAAAAGGGTTTCCAAAAAAGAGAAGTGTCCGTAAGAAATCAATCAAATACTCATAAAAAGTAATAAACAGACCACTTATCAAACCTGTAAAGAGTGAAGCCAATAGCACTTTGAGTAACATCTTCTATCTCTTCTCCTCTTGAAATATCTCCTCTACACGCTCTTCTAATGAAGCCAACACTCCCTTATGGGTCTGTTTTTGAATGACACGATGGTGAAGAAGACGTAAAATCACCTCAACAAAAAATGCCAAAGCAAACGCCAATAACAAATAGAGTGCAATATGTGGCATACTATGTTGCATAGTATAGTAGAGTGTTAAACCAGCAATCAAAAACATACTCAACACAGCACCAATGACCAATCCTCTCTTTGCACCTGTCTCTTTAATACGAAAAAGATGTCCAATATGTACAAATCCTTGAATAATCAACACCACCAAAGCAGCAATCGTCGTCACTTCAGAGAGGTTCAAAAAGAGAATCATCGGAACAATCAAGAGTCCACTCACCACCAATCCACTATATGAACGGTGCAAGTTATAGGTATAGACCTTTGGAAGGTTTCCCTCTTTTGCAAGGGTATAACCAATCTCTGTTGCAGCGTAGAGTGTGGCATTAATGGCTGAAGCTGTCGCTAAAAGTGCCGTGAGTGCCATAATCTTAAATCCCATTGCACCAAAAATAGGTTGTGCCGTCTGTGCCAAAGCATAATCTTTCGCCTTTATCACCTCAGGAAGTGTCAAGTTACCCAATACAGCCACACTGGTAATAAGATACAATACCCCCACAAGACCGATAGCCCACATCATTGCACGCATCATCGTCTCTTTTGGATTTTGCATATCTTCTACGGTATTGGTAATCACACTAAAACCTTGATAGGCAAAAAAGGTTAAACCAATGGCAAAAAACATCTGATTTAAAGGAGGCATATCGTGTACACTTAAGAGTGTCGGATTCATAAAGTAGAGTGCTACACCACTAAATGCAATCAAAATGGTTAACTTAATAAAGACAATAACACTCTCAAAACGTGCCACAAGTGATGCACCAATGAGGTTAATAAGAATAAAAAGTAACACCACTCCTAGTGCAAAAAGGGTAGCATCAGCACCAAAGTTTGGTAAGAGTGTCACCATATAGACCCCGAATGATTTTGCCACAGCAGAGATAGCAATGAGTTGAGAGAAGTAGAAAAGCACCCCTATACTTCCAGAGAAAATCCCCTCTCCATACCCTTGTACCAAATACTCAACCATACCTCCCCTAGAGGGGAAAGCCACAGCCAATTTGGCTAAAGAGTACCCACTTAACAAAGCCGATAACCCACCAAAAATAAAAGAGAGCCAGACCAAATTTCCAGCAATTGCACCTGCTTGTCCAATGACAATAAAAATACCTGCACCCACCATAGAGCCAATACCCAATAGTACAGCACCCCACAATCCAAATGCTTTCTTGCTCTCTTGCATCTTCTACTCCTTCATACAGACTTTTTTTATCATAGTCTTCTTGGAGTAAAGGTTCGCTAAAGTCATAGAAAAAAAGACACTTTTTTTACTTTGAGTGAAAGAAGTACCCCTTTAGCTACCAACAATGACATTGCGTATCTGCATATAAGCAATTAAAAACTCACACATCATACGCCAGACAATCTCCATACAAAGAAGTAGAAACAAAAAGAGAAACAGAGCCAA
>Ga0256828_1002690_pt1 | contig 10452 bp, 7 predicted proteins | sample CV88metaG_FD_185993 | JGI IMG/M metagenome (GOLD analysis project Ga0256828, IMG submission 185993) | Hydrothermal vent microbial communities from East Pacific Rise, Pacific Ocean - CV88 | ecosystem: Environmental > Aquatic > Marine > Hydrothermal vents | place: Pacific Ocean: East Pacific Rise... | reverse complement strand
TAATACATTTTATTTTGAAAGTTTTGAGTTTGATGAAACTAGTTTAAAAGCTAAGTTTTTTTATAGTTTTGATAAAAAAGAATTTTTTGAAGAAGAAATTGATTTTAGTTTAGAATTATTTAAAACTAGAGAAAATTTAGATAAAAAAATTATAGACAACATTTTATTTTCTATACATCTATCACTTTGAATAAGTTATTATAAACTTTTTCCAACAAAGAGATTAGTAGTTAAATCAGGTAATTTAACAGAAAAACAAATAAAGTTTTGGGAAAAATTTTACAAAAACTGACTTTGAGAATTTTTATATATAAACAATATAGATCCAAAATGATTATTTAATTTTGAAAATGCTTCAAATACTAAGTATAAAAAAATAGATTTTGAATTATCTGATAAATCTTTAGTTCCGATTTGATGAGGAAAAGATTCTATTGTAACAATTGAATTATTAAAAGAAGCTTGAGTAGATTTTGATTTATTTGTTTTTTGAAAAATTGATATTTTAAAAGAAAATACTGCTAAAATAGCTTGAAAAAACATTTTACTTGTAAAAAGAAAACTTTCTGAAAATTTATTTAAGTTAAATCAAGCTTGATATTATAATTGACATGTTCCAATAACTTGAATTATTGCTTTCAATATGATATTAGTTGCTTATTTATATAATTATAAATATTTAATTTTAAGTAATGAGTTGTCTGCAAATTGTTGAAATACTTTATGGAATGATTTTGAAATAAATCATCAATACTCAAAAAGTTTAGAATTTGAAAAAGATTTTAAAAATTATGTTGAGCAAAATATATCAAATGATATAAAATATTTTTCTTTGTTAAGGTGAATGTATGAATATAAAATAGCAAAGATATTTTCCAAAAAAGCAAAAAAATATTTTACTAGTTTTTCAAGTTGTAATAATAATTTTAAAATACAAAAACAAACAAATAAAAATACTTTTTGGTGCAATAATTGTCCTAAATGTGCTTTTGTTTATAGTATTTTAAGTTGATTTTTATCTAAACAAGAATTAACAAGTATTTTTTGAGAAGATTTATATGAAAAAAAGAGTTTAGAAAAACTTTTTAGGGAATTATTGTGAATCTCTGGAATTAAACCTTTTGAATGTGTTTGAGAAAAAGAGGAAGTAGTTTTATGAATGTATAATGCATTAAAAAATTATGATAAAAATTTAGCTTTTATACTTGAAATTTTAAAAAAAGAAGTACTAGTTAATTTAGATGAAAAAACTTTAGAAAATCTAGAAAAAAAACTTTTAAAAGTTTATGATAATGATATAATTCCAAATGAATTTAGAAAGGTAATTGATAAATAAAAATAAGTAATAATTTAGCAAATGTTAAAAAAAATTAGAAAATTTTTTAAAAGATTAAACAGAGAACAAATAGTATTTGGTTTTTTTATACTTTGAGCATTAATAATAATGTCCAAAGTATTTTCATATACTATTTTAAACTATGATTTTTATAAAGGTTTAGCAGATAAACAACAAATCTGAAAAGTGGAAATACCTGTAACAAGATGAAATATTTATTCTAAAAATGATACTACTTTTGCAACTTCAGTAAATTTAAATGATTTAGCTGTTGATCCTACAATGAAATGAGATAAAGCAAAACTTATAGTATATTTAAAAGATTTAGTTTATGATGAATTATGTAAAAAATCTTCAGATAAATATTGTTATGAATGAATATTAAAGTTTACAAAGCAATTAGAAATATCTGATTTTGAGTATAATGAAAAATATATTAAAAATTTAATAATTAATAGATTAAAAGAAAAATTAAATAATTTAAAGGTTACATCTGTTTTATTAGAACAAAATTTGTCTGAAGAAACAATACAAAATTTAAAAAACCTATGATTAGCTTGAATTTATCCTAGTAATTGAAATTTATATGTAAACCCAGAAGAAATAAATTCTGTAGAATTAACTTCAAAAAAACTTGCTCAGTATTTAAATATACCACAGCCAAGAATAAAATATTTAATAAGAAAAAGAACAAAAAGGTACATCCCTATTTTAAATAAGTTATCAATTGACTGATATGAAAAATTAAAAGCTTATTTAAATACAGAAGAAGAGGCAATTAAGAGATGAATTTTAGAAGAGGAGAAAAGTATTGTAAATTATATAATTTTGACTCCTTATCCACAAAGATATTACCCTGAGAAAACTTTAGCAGCACAGGTAATAGGTTTTGTAGATAATTCTTGAGTATGACATTATTGATTAGAGTGATTTTTTAATAAAATACTTAAATGAAATGATTGATATATCATTGCTAAAAAAGATATAAAATGAAGAACTATTGATCCAATTTCATTAAATATGTGAGATGCTTATTGAGAATGAGCAAAAATTTATACAACTATTGATAGAAATATTCAAAAAAGAGTAGAAAAAGTTTTAGAAAATTGAGTTAAAAAATATAGAGCAAATAAGGGAACAGTTGTTGTATTAAATCCAAAAACATGAGAAGTTATAGCTATGGCTAATTATCCTAGTTTTGATTTAAATAACCCTTGAAATGTTTATGAATTAGAGAGAGTTAATTATTGAAAATACCCTAATCCATTAGATGATTTAAAATGAGTTCCTGTATTTGTTATTGATACACAAAATTGAGATGAGTATTTTTATGACTGAAAAAAAATAAAATTAAGAAAAGCTACAGAAGATGAAATATGAAATCCAGCAGTAGTAAAATATAAATTTAAAAATAATTTTTGACCAACTGTTTATCAAAATGATGCTATTACTGCATTATATGAACCAGGTTCAATTATGAAAGCATTTACAGTAGCTATTTGACTTGATAGTGGTGAAATAACAAAATATAGTAAATATGAAGATAAATGAAAAGTAACAATTGATGATTTTACAATTTCAAATGTTTCAGATAAATGTAAGTGATATCATACATTTTGACATGCTTTAAATTATTCTTGTAATGTTTGAATGCTAAAAATTGCAAAAAGGTATTGAAAAGCTATAGCATATGAATATTTAAACAAATTTTGATTTGGAGCTCCTACCTGAATTTCTTTACAATGAGAAGTTTATAAGGAAATTGATAATTATGAAAAATGGTCTAGAGCAAGATTGTTTACATCATCATATTGATTGTGAATAAATGCCACTCCATTACAAATGGCTGTTTGATATAGTGCTTTGGTAAATGGTTGAGTGTATGTAAAACCTCATGTTGTTGATAAAATAGTTTTTTGAGATTGAAGAATTTTAAAATATAAAACTGAAATAGATCATAGAGTAATAAAAGAATCAACATCAAGGGAAATAGTAAGAATGCTTGTTGACTCAATAAATAATTGAGTAGCAAAAAATTGAAATGTTGAAGGTTATACTCTTTGAGGTAAAACAGGTACAGCTCAAATAGCATCTAAATGATGATATGAAAAATGAGCTTGATCTACATATGCTTCTTTTGCTTGATTTTGACCAGCAGAGGATCCACAATTTGTAGTAATAGTTAAACTTGAAAGACCTAAAACAAGTCAATATTGAGGTGCTACATCAAGTTATATTTTTAAAGATATAGCTACATATTTGTTAAAATACTATTGAATCCCAAAGAAAAAAGTGGTAACAGACTAGATCTGTTAACCACTTTTTATATTATTTCATCTGAGAGATATATTCAGCTAATACTGAGATATCTTCATCAGACAAGTTTTTTGCTTGACCAGCCATAACTCCCTTCATAGGACCTCCATAGCTTCCACTTTGGTAGCCATGGAGAGCTTCAGATACTTTATCAGCTTCCCATCCTTGAATGACTTGGCTTTTACCAAGTGCAGCTTTTTCTGCATTTTGTCCATGACATCCAGAACATTTTTTGTATAGAGTTTCTGCATTTGGAGCTGTTGCTTTAGCAACTGCTTCTTTTGTTTTTTGTTTTACAGCAGTAACAGCAGCTTTTGTTTTTTCAGTTACATGATATTTTTCATCAATTTTATGTGCTTTTTGTTTTACAGCAGTAATAGCTGCTTTTGTTTTTCCAGTAACATTGTGTTCCTGGTCAAATTCTTTTGCTTTTTGTTTTGTAGATTTAACTACTTTTACTGTTACTTCTTTTGTTTTTTGAGCAGTTTCTGCAGCTTTTTCTTTTACTTTTTGCCATGTAGATTTTTCCTCAACAGTTTCAGTTTTACTTGTATTTTCAGTAACTGATGCTTGTTTTACTACTGTTTTAGTAGTTTCTTTTGACTGACTTTCATCAGCACCACAGCCTGTAAAAAATAAACCTGCAGTAATTACTGCTACCATCATGATTTTTTTCATGATTAACTCCTTGTTTTGATTTTTGTAAGGAATTACTTTATATGAGTTATTACTAAAAAGTCAAATAAAAATAGATAATAAAAAAACTAAGAAGTAATTTTCTTAGTTTTTTATTTTTTCAAAATGGTGCCGAGAGCGAGATTTGAACTTGCGACACAAGGATTTTCAGTCCTCTGCTCTACCCCTGAGCTACCCCGGCATTTGTTTAGTGCTTAGCTATTATATTAAAAAAAAATTAAAGGCAAATTTTTTTTGCTATTTTTTTTACTTTCCTTATAAATAGTGGTATAAAATTAATAAATAAGTATTATAAAATGAAAATAAAAGTATGTACTTGATCTGCTTGTAAAGATAAATTTAGTGAATATATAATAAAAAGAATTAAAAATGATATTGAGTTTTATAATTTAAAAAATATTGAAATAGAAGAGAGTCCTTGTATGTGAATGTGTAATAAATCTCCAAATATAAAAATTGATAATGATGTTATAAATTATGCTAATCCTTTAAAAATATCAGATTTAATGTTAAAAAAACTTGGATTAAGAAAGAAAAAAAAGAAAAAATAAAAATTTATTTAATAAATAAGTATCAATGAAAATATTTAATACAAAATGAAGAAAATTAGAAGAATTTAAACCTTTGAAACAAAATGAAGTAAAGGTTTATTATTGTGGTCCTACAGTTTATAATTATGCTCATATTTGAAATCTCAGAACTTTTGTTTTTGAAGATGTTGTAGTAAAAACATTAAAATTTATAGGTTTTCCTGTTAAATCAACTATGAATTTAACAGATGTTGATGATAAAACTATTAGGGATAGTCAGAAAGCTTGAGAAGATTTAAAAACTTTTACAGAAAAATATACAAAAATCTTCTTAGAAGATTTAGATAAATTAGGTATAGAACAAGCAGATAATGTAGTTCCAGTAACTACACTTATTGACCAAATGGTAAGAATGATAAATACTATGCTAAGAAGATGATTTGCATATATTTCTGATGATTGAAGTGTATATTATAAAGTTTCAGAATTTAAAAAATATTGAAAATTTGCAAATCTAGATTTGTCTTGATTGAAAAAAAATGCAAGAATAGATAATGATGAATATGAAAAAGACAATTTCTGAGATTTTGTTTTATGGAAAGCTTGGAAGCCTGAAGATTGAGAAAATTTCTGGGAGAAGGAATTTGAATATGAAGGTAAGAAAGTAGTTTTAAAATGAAGGCCAGGTTGGCATATAGAATGTAGTGCTTGTAATATGGCTACTTTTGGTGCTCAAATTGATTTACATATGTGATGAGAAGATTTAATTTTTCCTCATCATCAAAATGAAATAGCACAAACTGAAGCCTGTACTAGAAAAGAATTTTCAAAATATTGGATGCATTCAGGGCATTTAATGGTAAATGGGAAAAAAATGAGTAAATCTCTTTGAAATTTTTATACTTTAAGAGATTTGGAAGAAAAATTTTCTAAAGAAAATAAATCAGTTTTATATAGAGCTATTAGATTATCATTCTTAAATTGAAAATATAGAGAAAGTATTGATTTTTCTTTTGACAAATTACAAGCAAATATAAATACAATTAAAAAAATTGATGAAACTTTAAAAAATATTGTTCATGCACAAGAATTATCAAAAGCAAAAGAATATAGAGTATGAGTAAGTATTGAGTTTAGAGAATATATGCAAGATGTTATTTGAGAATATATTTATAATTTAGAAGAAGATATAAATACTCCTGAGGCATTAGCAGTATTTCATAAGTTTATAAAATTTATAAATACTTGAATTGCTGAAAAATCATTATCTTTTGAAGAATATGAATCAATTTTTGATATGCTTGATACAATGAACTATGTACTTGGTATATTAGATTTTAGTATTTTAGAAGAAACTGAAATTCCAGAAGAAATTTTAGAAAAATTTGAAGCAAGAAATAATGCAAAAAAAGATAAAAATTTTGAGCTAGCTGATAGTCTAAGAGAACAATTACTTGAAGCTTGATATAAAATAATTGATAGTAGAGAGGGAAGTAGATTAGAAAAAATATAGATATTATGGCAGTAAATAATCCTTATATAGAACAAGTAAAATCTCATCCAAAGATTTTAACTGATTTAGAAAAGACTTATTCCATTAAATGAAAATGGGATAGTTTTTTTAGTAATAAAAATCCTATAATCTTAGAAATATGAACATGACTTGGGAATTATTTTTCAAAAATGGTGAATGAAAACTTATGAAAAAATTTTATAGGAATGGAAATAAGATATAAAAGATGTTATGCTACAGCTGAAAAATCTCTTTGAAATATGAAAAATAATGACCAATCAAGAGATAATAGAAAATTAGAAAAATATAATCCTAATTTTGTAGTTATAAAAGATTATGCAGAAAATATAGATAAAATTTTTGATAAAGAAGAAATCACTGAAACTTTGGTTTTTTTTCCAGATCCTTGGGCTAGAAAAAAATCTTGGTTAAAAAGAAGATTAGTTCAAAAAAAATTTTTAAATAATTTATATGATATCACAAAAAAGGATTGAAAATTTATTTTTAAAACAGATCATTTAGGTTATTTTTTACATGTTTTACAGGAAATAGAATCAACAAGATGGAGAATAGAATTCAAGACTTTTGATTATGAAAAAGAAGGACTTTATAATAGTGATGCTATAACTGAATTTGAACAAATTTTTAGATGACAAAATATAAAAGTTTGTTATCTAGAACTTATTAAAAAATAATTTGCTTATTTAAAAAACTCTTTAAAATAATAAGGAGTTTTTTAATTTTTAAATTTATTGCTTATGAAGCTACAAAAAATAAAAACAGGTTTTACATTGATTGAATTAGTAGTTGCTATTACTATTTTAGCAATTTTATCTGCTGTTTGATTTATGGGTTATTCTAGTTACTTACCTTCTGCTAGGGATACAAATAGACTTTCTCAAATGGAAGAATTAGCTAAATGAATTCAAACTTATACTACAAGACATAGTAGTTTACCTATTCCAGATAATCAAATAGAAATAAAAGCTAGCTGAAATGTAATTGCTTATCAATGAGAAGGTTGAGCAAACTTATTAGAAACTATTTGATATAATAAAGATTGACTTGATCCAAAAGATAAAGTTCCTTTTTCTTATATGGTTTCTTCAAATAGAAAGGCATATCAATTGATGGTTATGCTTGAAACAACTCAATACAACAAACAAGCTTTTAGTATTATAAATCAAGCTTCTGCTATAGATTATACAAAAAGATATCCAAAAGTTTTTTGAGATGATTTAGGTATTTTAACAGATACTAATAATAATCCAATTGAAACTATATCTTCAATTCAAAATGATTGATATCTAGATGTTGTAGATACAACAGATACATATATGGCACATGTTTCTGATGAATTAACTGTAATTTGAACTGGGGCTATTTTAAGACCAATTGCCTTATCAATGATGAATTGAAAAAATTATAAATCTTGTAAGTCACTATATAGATGAGAGATTCTTTCTCATAATCATGATGATTATTATTATATAAAACCAGAATGATATTCAAAATTCAAAATTTATTGTGATATGACAATTGATTGAGGAGGATGGACAAGATATGTAGAAATAAAATGAGATTATAGTTATAAAGATGCTAGATATTGTGTAGATAATTTAAAAAGAGTAGATAATGATAAGTTATTTTGCTTTTATCCACGGGCTTTATGAAGATTAAAGGATTATTTATATGTAAATTGATCTTGAGCAACTTATCAATTATCTTGATTAGATCAACCATATAATGAAAGAACTTGATCTTCAGGTAATGAGACTTATAAGTCAAAATATAAACATACTTTGTTTGATTTTATAACTCAGCCTTCTGATCCAAGTTTATGGCGGTCACGGTTTTGAATTGCTTATTTACATGATCATCCTTTAAGTAGATGAGAACGGGAACCAGGAGGTATGGCTAATAATTGAGATTGATATATGAATTATGATGATGAATGAAAATCTTGACCTTTAGCTTGAGATCGGGAAGAACATGCAAGGAAATGATATTTTTATGTAAGATAGAAAATATAGGTTTTAATAGCCTATATTTTTATTTGACTTCTATTAATTTTATTTTAATATATAAAAAAATATTAAATAATTAAAAGTAAATGAATAGAAGAGATTTCTTAAAAACTAGTTTTATTTGATTAGCTTCCCTTACAATTCCTGCTGTTTGAGAAAGTGATTTTATACCTGAATTAGATTGAAAAAAATGGAATCCAAATTGAAATAATAATATTCCATCAAATAATTTTATTAAATATTCTAATGTTAATAAAATTCAAGATGATGTTAAATTAACAGTTTCAAATACTATTTTATATTGAGATTGAAATAAAGAATTAAATAGAAGTATTGAATTAGTTTGACAGGAAGAAATTAATATATTTATGAATTATTTTGATATAGAAACTTCTAGAGATTTTGCTTTAAAAGTAAAACAATTACAAAAATTATATTGATTAAAAAGTGATTGAATAATTTGAAATAAGACACTTTTTATGTTGTATGAAAATTATTATATTCCAAATAAAAGTAGTTTTAATTCTAATATTAAAAAACATATTGAAAGTAGAGAAAATGATTTAGTGTGGATAAAAAATATTAAATTTGAAATGAGTAAATATCCTCAAAAAAGATCAAATAATTGAGTAAGACCTAAAGCTTGGAATTTTTTGAGAATTATAGATAAAAAAATTTATTGAGATAAACTTTCATTAAATAAACCATGAACATTTATTGATAAAAGTTTGTATTGACATATACCACATCAAATAAGTGAAAAATCAAATAAAATATATGTTGAAAATTATTATTGAAAAAAGATTTTAAGAGTTTATAAAGAATGAAATTTAGAAATAGCTTGTTATGTATCTCCTTGAAAAAGGTCTACTAGGACACCTAGATACAAAAGAAAATTACCAGGTAATATAGATATGTATCATGCTTCAGGTAATAGTGAATATAGATGAGCAGTTATGCCTTATTGAGTGTTAGTTGACTGAAATATATGAATTTATTTACATTGATCTTCAGATATTATAGATTGAAGATGAAGAAGTCATTGATGTATTAGAGTACCTTTATTTTATCAAAAAAAATTGTATGAGTTAGTTAAATCTTGAGTAGAATTTAATATTGATACTAAAAATATTTATACTTCAAAAAATCCAAATTTTGATAATATGATTCTTAGTGAAACTTTATATTAAAAAGATTTTGGCTTTAATAAAAACTTGCTATAATAAAGCAAGTTTTTATTTGTTTAAAAATTTTAAATGACAACACAAACTATTTTTTATATAATTATCTGATTATTTGTTGCAGAATTTATTTTATCTAAAACTTTAGATTATTTAAATACAAAAAATTGGTCAGATAAGCTACCTGAAGAGTTAAAAGAAATCTATGATGAAGATAAATATACAAAATCTATGGCTTATGAGAAAGAAAAATATAAATTTGCAAGTATAACATGAATTTTTTCTTTCTTAGTAATGCTTTTAGTTTTAATTTTTTGAGGTTTTGGTTGGCTTGATAATCTAGTTAGATCTTGGACTGATAGTTATATTTTTAGATGATTATATTTTTTCTGAATAATTGCATTTATTCAGACTTTGATTAGCTTACCTATTTCTTATTATTCAAATTTTGTAATTGAAGAAAAATTTGGTTTTAATAAAATGACAAAAAAATTATTTTTTCTTGATACTATTAAATCATTTATTTTAACATTGATTATTTGAGGTGGGCTTTTGGCTCTTATTATGTGGCTTTATACACTTGATGAAAATAATTTCTGGCTTTATGCTTGGTGAGTTATTACATTTTTCTCAGTTTTTATGATGATGTTTTATTCTAGTTTAATTGTTCCACTTTTTAATAAACAAACTCCTTTGGAAGACTGAGAATTAAGAGATGCTATTGAAGATTTTGCTAAAAAAGTGTGATTTAAGCTTGATAATATTTATGTAATTGATTGAAGCAAAAGAAGTAGTAAAGCAAATGCTTATTTTTCTTGATTTGGTCCTAAAAAAAGAATTGTTTTGTATGATA
>Ga0256828_1002689_pt1 | contig 10455 bp, 9 predicted proteins | sample CV88metaG_FD_185993 | JGI IMG/M metagenome (GOLD analysis project Ga0256828, IMG submission 185993) | Hydrothermal vent microbial communities from East Pacific Rise, Pacific Ocean - CV88 | ecosystem: Environmental > Aquatic > Marine > Hydrothermal vents | place: Pacific Ocean: East Pacific Rise... | reverse complement strand
GCACCAAAAATATTTTCTCAGCTTGTAAAAGTTGAACTCAAAGAGGAGTAAATCTGATGAATGAAAAACTAACTGCATGTCCACTCGATTGTTATGATGGGTGTGAAATCATCTATGATGATGGTATTAAAGCTGTAAAAAGTGGACATACACAAGGGTTTTTATGCCCCCATATGAATCATTATGAAAAGCATCAAACGATTCAAAAGCCTCGTTATAAAGGTCAAGAGATTACAATGCAAGAGGCTCTTGAAAAGTTACGAGAGATTTTAGATGAAAATCTTAAAAGTGAAACACTTTTTTATAAAGGAAGTGGTAATTTTGGCTTGATGCAAGATGTAACGACACATATATTTTCTTCAATAGGGGCAATCCTTACAGAGGGAAGCCTTTGTGATGGAGCAGGGGAAGCTGGCATTTTAGATGGACGAGGAAGCAATAAAAATATGCCTTTGAGTGAAATTGCGAAGTCTGAAGTGGTTATCATCTGGGGACGAAATCCATATACAACATCTTCACATCTTTTACCACTTTTAGAAGGGAAAAAGCTCATAGTAATTGACCCTGTAAAAACAAAAATAGCAAAACAAGCAGATATACATCTACAGATTCAACCCCGTTCAGATATGCTTTTAGCGATGCTTATTGTGCGTTTTTTTCATATAAATTGTTTATGTGATGAAGAATATCTCGAGGAGTATGCAAGTGAATTTGAAGATTATTATGAGTTGACACAAACTGTTCGTATAAAAGCTGTTTTAGAACAAATAGGTGTGACTCTTGGAGATATTGGTCGTATTATAGAGATGCTTACAAGTAAAAAAACAGCCATAGTTGTGGGTGTCGGTGTGCAAAAGTATTTAGATGGTGCTGATACTATGAGAGCTATAGATGCTTTTGCCGTAGCTCTTGGCTTATTTGGTAAGGAGGGGTGTGGTGTTGCCTACCTTGGCAACTCTCAAGAAGCGATAGTTTCCCCTTTTGAGAAAAAAGGAAAAAAAGTTTCAAAAGTAAATACTCCTTTTGAAGAGTTTAAGACAGTATTTATTCAAGGTGCAAACCCTCTTGCTCAAATGCCAGATACACAAAAGGTAAAAAATAGTCTCTTACATGTAGAGCATATTGTCTACTTTGGTTTGTATGAAAATGAAACAAGTGAGATAGCTAACTTAGTGATACCAGCACAATCTTTTCTTTATAAAAATGATGTGAGAACATCCTACTCCCATAATGGTATGATGGTAATGAAAAAGCAACTTGAAAGTGATAGAGGTATAAGTGAATATGCACTTGCTTCTTTTTTAGCACAAGAATATGGTATAGAATTAGCAAGTGAAGAGGTACTTTTAGAACAGTTTTCTAACCATGCTGTAACAAAGATTGATGGTACTTTTCAGGTAGAAAATAGAGAAGATATTCCCTATAAAAATGGTTTTGATACCGATGATGGTGAATTTGTCTTTTTAGAGGAGTATGATGTGCGTCCTTATGAAGATGGGGAACTTTTTTTAATTACTCCTAAATCACCAAAAAGTTTAAACTCACAGTTTTATAGAGAAAAATATGTTTATATGAATGCTTCGCATGGGTATAAAGATGGTGATTTAGTAGAGATTAGTTCAAAAAATGGAAGTGTTGTTTTACCTGTATATTTGACAGATGATTTGCGAGATGATACACTTCTTATATACAGTGGAACAAAAGGGGTCAATAACTTGACAACTTCACAACACTCTTTAGATGGAAAATGTGCTATTTTTCAAGAAAATAGAGTAAGAATAGAGAAAGCTTAAAAATAAGGAAGATTTTATGCGAATTAGGATTTATTATGAAGATACAGATACAGGTGGTGTCGTTTATCATTCAAATTATTTAAATTTTTGCGAAAGAGCTAGGAGTGAAGTTTTTTTTGCTAAAGGCCTTTCTCCCGTTTTAGCAAAAGGTCACTTTGTTGCTAGAAGATTAATTGCAGACTTTCATTTAAGTGCAAAATTAGGAGATGAGCTAGAGATTAAGAGTGAACTTGTAGAGATGAAATCAGCTTCTTTTTTATTAAAACAAACAATTTATAAAGATGAAAAAAAATTGTTTGTTTTAGAAATACTCCTTGTTTATATCAGCTTTGAGGGGAAAGTCCAAAAATTAGATGAAGAAACAAAAGAATTGATTTTATCTCTTTTTTAATCTTCTTTTTTATATAAAATAAATCTTGAAAGTGATGGTTGTAGTAGTTCAATATTATATATCATTTGATTGTTCTCAAGTGGTATATCATACTCTCTTGCCTCACCTGTAATGAGATGAGCAAAGTAGTCTATACCAACAGTTGTACTATAATTAATCCAGTCATAAACAATATCATTATCTAAAAGAGAATTGGTCTCTATGAGTACATTATTGTTAGTTGTTAAGGAGTTTGCTACAATCATATGTTTTCTATCTACATATTGTGTCATAGAAAGCAGTAAAGGATCATAATTAATTTGTGTTGACAAAATATTAGTAGCATTTGTATCATAAAGGGTAAGTTGTGACATTATCATACCACTTTTAATGATGGGGGTATTGATAAAAAAACTCCCATTGATAATTTTTTCATTATCTTTAAGATAATATTCAAGATTTGTAGTTCGTCTTGAAATAGAATACTTTATAACTTTTTTAGTTGGTTCTTCTTCTGTTGGATCTTCTCCAAATGCACTTAAATGTTCTTCATCATATTCAAATGTTAGAGGATTGTTTTTAGGGTGTAAAAAACTTTCTTTTTGATAGTTTGCTAACTCTTGACCTATAGATGATTTGTCAGAAAATATAATTAACGGAGAGGTTGCTTCTTTAAGAAGTAAATCACTTTGTGCTTTGTAGTCAATACCACCAAAAGTAAGGTAAGGTGAAGTTGTATTTGTGTCTTTTTTGTTGAGCGTTGGAAAATAAATATGTATAGTTGGGTTTATATTTATAACATTTTGTATACCTTTTTTGGTGAGAGGAGCTATGATATATGAAAAACCATCGAGTTTTATTTGTTGTATAGTATTTTGTATATCTTCTAAGTTTTCTGATTGAATATTATAACTTTTTAAAATAAAAGGATTATTTTTATTTATAAGATAAGCAAAACTTGCATTTGTTGTAGTGGATGCATATTTACCTATTTTTTTTGAAGGTAAAAGCATGGCTATTTTTAAAGTTGTATTAGATTTAAAAGAGCCCATATTTAAAATAGCCATATTCATATTTTTAGCTTCAGTGAGTTCTTTGTCTGTAATCTTAGTATTTATATGTGCTAAAAAAGAAAAAATCATATCTTTGTCAAGGTACTCTTTAAGACATTGTTGGTTACATTCATATGGATCTAAATTTTGGACATAAATTCTTGGAAGTGGTATATCAGAAATGATGAAGCTTTTAGCTAACACCATAGCAGGAAGTAGAGATAACGCTAGTTTTTTCATAAGCAACTCTTTATAGTTTTAAGATCATTAAGTGTTATTTTTTTTAATTCAGGATTTCTAAGAAGAAATTGAGGATGATAAATAGGAACAAGTTTATAATTTTTAAAGTTTATAATATGTCCACGAACATCTTCAAAGTTATTGTCTTGCATAATTAGAGAATAAGTATCAACCCCAAGTACAATAAGTACTTTAGGCTGGATAAACTCTAGTTGTTGGTAAAAATAATTTTTACAAGAATTCCATTCTGATGGTGATGGTTTATTTGTTTGAAGAGGTTTACATTTAATTGCATGTGTATAGTAAACTTCATGAGTAGAAAGACCTAGAACTTTTTCTATCATATTTTTAAGTATTTCACTAGAGCGTCCTACATAGTAGTTATTGTTTACATCTTGTATTTGTGAAACTGTATAATCAACAATCATAATATCTGCTTTTGTATTACCAAAACCACACATTGCCTGTGAGCGTGATTTACTTAAATCACATAAATGGCAAGTAGAAATATTTGTAGATAATTCGTTAATATTTTTTGGTTTTACATAGGTATGTTCTTCATTAAAATTAAAATGATCAACATAACTAAATCCCATAGCCCGAAGTCTGTAAAGATTTTGTAAAAGGGAAAGGTTTTGATATGAACTCACTACTACCACCATCTTTAAAATATAAAAAGAGAGTATAGTAAAAAAGTGGTTAAAATCTACTTTATGGAAAAAATATGTTATGATAACAATAGCTAGTTAGGGAGATAGAATGGATAGCAAAAGTGAGAAATTAGAGATACATAACTTTGTATTGGAATCATCAAGAGAGGTTCCAGATATTGTCATAAAAATTCAAAAAAAAGTGAAGTTTAAAGGTGTTATTCATATTATGTCTTATATACATAATACAGTACTTGTTCAAAGTTTGAAAAAAGCTTTAGAAAAAGAGTTAGATGATATTGAAGTAATTTTATTAAAACATGAAAATAAACAACAAACAAAAGTTGTAGTTTTTACTATAGATACAGAAAATAAAGAGTCTGTATATCATGAACTTTTACAAGAATTATTTATAGAAAATGAGATAAAAAATGAGAAACTTTTAAAGTATAGAACACAACTTTTTGAGAGATATTTTAGAGATAATTTAACAAATCTTCCAAATTTATATCAACTTAGAAGAGATTTACAAAATGATGATGATAATTTTGGTGTTATTTTAATCAATGTAGATAATTTTCAAACGATTAATAATTTTTATGGATTTGTTGTAGGTGATTATGTTCTTGAATATGTGGGAAATTTTTTAAAAAATCTACTAAGTGATTACAAAGTTTATAGACTTTCTGGAGCGGAATATGCTGTTTTAACAGATGAAAATTTAGGATTTTATGAACTTAAAACTTTTTTAGAAAATCTTTACGCCCAATTGCAAACGATAAATTTAATATATCAAAGTACACAAATTTTTGTTAATTTTACTTTGTCTTCTTCGGCTAAACATGATAAGAGTAATGTGTTTTCTAAGGTTTCTATGGCACTTATTTATGCAAAACAAAATAATTTACCATTTTGGATTTATGAAAATAGAATGCAGTTTGAAAATGAATATGCTCGTAATTTGAAACTTTCTTCATTAATTCGCGTAGCAGTAAGTAATGCCCAAATTTTTCCTTATTTTCAAGCTATTTTTGATAATAAAACTTCTAAAATTGTTAAGTATGAATGTTTGGCTCGCTTAAAAGATGAAAACAACAAGATTTTAGCACCAGATGTTTTTTTACCTATAGCAAAAAAGATGAAAGTTTATAATCAGATTACAAAGCAAATGGTAGAAAAATCTTTTAATGTTTTTGAAGATTCAGATTATGAATTTACAATTAATCTTTCTATAGAAGATATTATTAGTAGTGAAATCTTTCATTTTATTATAGATAAGCTTAAAAATTCAAATGCCTCTTCCCGAGTTACATTTGAACTTTTAGAGTCTGAGGCAATTCAAGATTTTAAAAAAGTAGATAGATTTATAAATGAGGTTATTCGTTACGGAGCAAAAATTGCAATAGATGATTTTGGTAGTGGGTATTCAAATTTTTCATATCTTACAAAAATGCAAGTTGATTATATAAAAATTGATGGGTCTCTTATTGAAAATATAGATGTTGATGATACAGCATTTATAGTTGTGGAAACAATTGTAAATTTTGCGAAAAAATTAAATATAAAAACTATAGCAGAATATGTACACTCAAGTGTTGTTATGGATAAAGTAAAAGAATTAGGTATAGACTATTCACAAGGATTTTATATAGATCAACCCTCGCCAAAGTTATAAAGAAAAAGCCCTAAAAAGAAGGGCTTTAGTACTACTCTGTAACCTCTACAAGTTCGGCAGTTGATTCCCAAATCCCGTGTTTAGTACAGTAAGCATGTGCTACAAGATTTAGTTTCTTTTTCATAGGTCTGATGTTGAAAGTAACTTCAGCATGAGATTTTTCATTACCTAATGTTCCTGGTATAAAAGTAGCTTGTGCCAATTTAGTTTCACCATCAAAAAGAGTAATAGATTCAATATAGTGATCAAAATCATCTGGATGAGTGTATTCATTACCCATTTTAACATTTACTGAAAGCATTTCACCTTTTTTAGCAACACCAGCAACTGTGATGAATGGTGAGTGACGATCGATTAAATCTTTTTTTGCTTCTCTTTCTACTGTGTCAATATCAACATATTTGTTAATCTTTGGCATATTAAATCCTTTGTTTATTTTTTAAGTTGTGTAATTGTATCTATAAAAACTTTAGGGTTCACATAAATCGGAGTATATTTGTCTTGTTTAAGTTTAATTTAAAAGTAGTTTTACAAGTTTTTAACGAAGAAATGGCTACAATTATGTTAATTTATTATATAAAAGAGTAGAGCTATGTTGAAACCATTATTGATTGAAATCGGTGTTGAAGAGCTTCCAGCAATTCCACTATTAAAAGAGTTACAAAATATAGAAAAAAAATATCTTGCTATTTTAGAAAAGCATAATCTCATTAGTGAGTTTGAGTTTTTCTATACACCTCGTCGTTTGGTGATTTATCATGCAGAATTTGCAACTGCACAAGAAGATAGTGTTGAGGAATTTTTTGGGGCACCACTAGCTGTTGCTTATAAAGATGGAATACCAACAAAAGCAGCAGAAGGGTTTGCACGGAAATGTGGTGTTTCGCTTGAAGAGCTTACAACAGCAGAGAAAAATTTTAAAGAAGTACTTTACTATAAAAAAGATGTTCAAGGGAAAAAAAGTACTGAACTTTTACCTGAAATTATCAACACTTGGTTGAAATCACTTGAGTTTGGCAAGTCTATGCGTTGGGGAAGTTTACAAGAAAGTTTTATTCGTCCTATTCGTTGGATTAATGTACAACTTGGTGATACTCTTGTACCTATGCATATTTATGGGGTTGAGAGTGCAAAAAGAACTTTTGTACATCGTATAGCAAATTTTGATGCTTTAGAAGTCACAGATATTAAAAATTATTTTGATACATTAAAAAATGGGGGTGTGACACTCTTTCAAGATATACGCGCACTTAAAATCACAAATGATATTCAAAATATTGAAAAAGAGAATGAAGTAAATGTTGAAATAGATGAAGATCTTTTTGCGGAAGTAGTTGCTATTACTGAAAATCCAACAGCTCTTTTAGGCTCTTTTGACGAGAAGTTTTTAGCGTTACCACCTGAGGTTATTATCACCTCGATGAAAGAGCATCAACGCTATTTTCCTGTATTTAAAAATGGTAAACTTGTAAATAAATTTGTTGTTGTTTCAAATGCTTTAACAGATGATTTTTCTGAAGTTATTGCTGGTAATGAAAGAGTACTTCGTCCTCGTCTTGCTGATGGTTTGTTTTTTTGGGAAAATGATCTTAAAAATGGTCTTAGTATAGAGGGTCTTGAAAAAATTACTTTTTTTAAAGGTCTTGGTAGTGTTGCAGATAAAATTAAAAGAGAAGAAAAAATAGCTTTTATTCTTTTTGATAAATTTGCTATAGATGCTAAAAAAGATGATCTTCAAAGAGCTATCACCCTTGCAAAAGCTGATCTTATGAGTGAAATGGTGTATGAGTTTACAGAACTTCAGGGGATTATGGGGTATTACTATGCACTTAAAGCTAGTGAGAGTGAAACTGTTGCTCTTGCTATTAAAGAGCAGTATCTTCCTGAAGGTGAAGAAAGTGAACTTCCATCAACACCACTGAGTGCCATTGTAGCAATGAGTTTAAAACTAGATACACTTTTAGCACTCTTTAGTATTAATCAAATTCCTACAGGTTCTCGTGATCCATTTGCACTGCGTCGTGCAGTTAATGGTTTGGTGCGAATTGTTAATGAATTTGGCTTTAAATTTGATATAGAAAAAGATTTACAAGAGTTGGTAAAAAATTATGATGGTATAGATTTTGAGAAATTAGAAAATTTTATATTAGAGCGTATTAAACGCTACTATAAAGTGAATCCATCTATCATTGAAGCTGTTCTTGCTTCTGGTGAGCGTGAACTTTTAGCACTTGGACAAAAAATTGAGATTTTAAACAATTTAGCAACTTCAGAAGGGTTTAATGAAGTTACTTCAACTTTTAACCGTGTTGCAAATATTACAAAAGATATGGATCTCCTAGAAAGCTTACATGTAGAAGAATCTTTACTTCAAGAAGATGCAGAAAAAACACTTTATAGTAGTTATAAAGAAGTAAATATGCAAGTGTATAATAGCTTAGAAGAAAAACTTGATGCACTTTTGGGGCTTAAACCTAAATTGGATGCTTTTTTTGAAAGTGTTATGGTAAATGCTGAAGATGAAGCATTGAAAAAGAACCGTAAAGCACTTGTAGCCTCTATATATAAGAGTATATTAGAATTTGCAGATATTGCAAAAGTAAGTATTTAACAGTTATGTACGATATCGCCGTTATAGGTGCTGGTATAAATGGATGTAGTATTGCTTATGAGCTTACACAAGTTGGTAAATCTGTACTTGTTTTAGATAAAGATGGTATAGCCTCTGGTGGTAGTGGTGCCGCTGGAGCTTTCATCTCTCCTAAGTTTTCTAAAGCAGGGGAGCTTAAAGAGATTATCCATAACGCATTTCTTTACTCTATGGAGTATTATTATCATCATTTTCCTCAACATTTTACTCAAGCACAGCTTCTTCATCTAGCTAAAGATGAAGAGGAAGATATAACTTTAAACATCTATAAACAAACAACGCCACTCCCTCTTAAAGTTCCTTCACAGACAACTCTTCAAACATTAAGTTCTTTTGCCAAAGAGAGAGAATATGTTTCTATAGATGCTGGAGTAGTTGATGCACCAAAGATGTGTCAAGCAATGCTTCAAAAGGCAACTTTTTTACAAGAGGAAGTAATCTCTTTAAAATATAAAGAAGAACAATGGTGTATTAATGAAAAATACTATGCTAAAAAAGTTGTTTTGGCAATGGGAGCCTATAAAACTATTTTAGATGAACCTTACATAGCACTTCGTGGTGTATGGGGGCATCGTATAGATGTAGAGACCTCTACATGTAACCCTTATTCTATTCATCAGTTTGTTTCAATTGCTCCAAGTGATGATGGGGTTATTGCTGTTGGTGCAACGCATAATGTACATTATCATCCACAAAAAAATAAAGAGCCTTATAATTATGATGAAGGAAGAGCTAAGCTTTTAAAAAAAGCTTCTAAAACACTTAATCTTAAAGATGTTAAAGTAGTTCGAGACTATACAGGGCTTCGTTCAGGTTCGTTTGACTATATGCCACTTGTAGGTCCTTTGGTAATGAGTGAAGAAACACTTACATGTAAGGGAAAAAAATTACGCATTAAAAAGCCAAATTTTGAAGAATTTTTGTACTATCCACACTTAAGTATGATAAATGGAAGTGGGGGCTATGGTTTTGTTCTAGCTCCGTATTTAGCAAAAATTTTGAAAGATTTTATTATAGATGAGAAAACTATTTCTCAAAGGTTAGTTCCTGCAAGATTTTTTGCTCGTTGGGTAAAAAGAAAGTAAAAGTTCCTTAAAGACCTTCACAAAGAATACTCCAGAGTCTATCTATTTCATTATCATTTAAAAAAAGTGATGATTTTGTTGTATAGAGTTCATGAAGTCCTTCTTTGTTTATACCCATTGTATGGCCACATGATGGATGTGTTGGAAGATAAGCACGGATGAGAGCAATATCAGATTCAATTTTTTTAGAACATAAAAAGCAGAAAGGTTCTTGATGTAAGCGACCTTCATAGGCGAGAAGTGTAACATAGCTTTCTATCGCAACACGCTTTGGATTTTGTTTATCCCATTGTTTTGAAGTATTGTTAAGAAGAGTAAAATAAAAATCTCCTAAATTTTCAGTATCTTTAAGGTGTTTATAAAATAAAGCGATGAAATCTTGCCATAGTTTTAAATGTGTATGACTGTTCATCCAACTATAACCTATATGTAAAACTTCTTTAAGTCTTCCTATAGTTGATTTTCCAGAAAACTCTTTTTCGTAATCTATTTTAAATCCAAGATTGATAACACCATGACGCGACCCATAAAATCTATAAAGGGTATCTAAGCTACCATTTGTTATGATTGTGACTATAAGATCTTCTTCTTTAACTCGATTAAGATTTATGATGAATCCTTGCATTTAACTGCTTCCTTTATACTCACTTTTTATTTTAAATAGTAAAATCTCTAAAAAATTATACTTTTTTAAACCTTTATTTTGTACAATATATAACTTTACCTTTTAATAGGCTAAGTTTCGTTAAAAAGAGATTAAATTTACATTTTTAGTGTGTAAAATTTACAAATTTGGGAGTAAAAATGGTTGAATATCATGATTTATTAAGATCGTTTAAGGATAATTGTGGTTTTGGTCTTGTTGCCAACATCAAAAACAAACCATCACGCAAGGTTTTAGACGATGCTATCACTGCATTAGAGCGAATGATGCACCGTG
>Ga0256828_1002688_pt1 | contig 10455 bp, 14 predicted proteins | sample CV88metaG_FD_185993 | JGI IMG/M metagenome (GOLD analysis project Ga0256828, IMG submission 185993) | Hydrothermal vent microbial communities from East Pacific Rise, Pacific Ocean - CV88 | ecosystem: Environmental > Aquatic > Marine > Hydrothermal vents | place: Pacific Ocean: East Pacific Rise... | reverse complement strand
ATTATCAAGCTTGTTATGTCCAGCGATAGAACATGCTTCGTAACTAATCCCCTCTTCTAAATCACCATCTCCACATAAACAATAAACATTATGATCTATAAGTTTAGCTGTTTCAGAGTTTACCTGCGCACCTACAAATTTTGAAGCCATAGAAAAACCTACAGCATTCGCAACACCTTGACCAAGTGGTCCTGTTGTTATCTCTACACCAGCAGTATGACCAAATTCAGGGTGCCCTGGAGTTAAAGAATCAAGTTGACGAAACTGTTTTAGATCTTCTATCTCTAAACCATAACCCCAAAGGTAGTACAGTGAATAGATAAGCCCTGTTGCATGTCCACCAGAAAACACTAGTCTATCACGATTAAGCCATGATGGATTTTTAGGATTGTGTTTAAGATGCTCACTTAACACTACTGCAACATCAGCAAGCCCCATCGGTGCACCAGGGTGACCTGAGTTTGCCTGTTGTACCATATCTGCTGCTAAAAACCTTATGCTATTTGCCATTTTTTGACGCATTGTATTGTCTGCCATCATTTAACCTTTGTGTCGAGTTATATATTTGTTTAAAAGTGGTGCAAGTTCTTCAGCTAATGCTACATCAAACCCTTCCATCTGTGCTAAAAGCTCATCTACTAAAAGATTTGCTTCCTCCATCGCTTTTTCAAGCCCCAAAATAGTTACAAAACTGTTTTTCTCTTCGTCGTTATTTGTAAGCTTACCAGCCTCCTCACTACTTTGTGTAACATCTAAAATATCATCTTGAATTTGAAACAGTAATCCAAGTTTTATACCAAAGTCGTATAACTCCTCAGCTACCTTCTCTTCCCCCACTATCAAAGCACCCATCTTTAACGAAGCTGCTATGAGTTTTGCTGTTTTATTTGTATGAAGTACTTTAATATCTTCAAGAGCCAAAGGTTTATTTTCAAAATGGCAATCTATAGCCTGCCCTAAAACCATACCATTAAGCCCACCATTTTTTGCAAGTTCTTTAACAAGCTTTACTTTTATCTCATCAGAAAAAGGTGCATCACTTAAAACTTCAAAAGAGTAAGTATTAAGCGCATCTCCAACAAGTATAGCTGTAACTTCATCAAAGCTTACATGTAAGGTTGGCTTACCCCTTCTTAACGGGGAGTTATCCATAGCAGGAAGATCATCATGAATCAAAGAGTAAGTATGTAAAAGTTCTATAGCATACGCTGCATAATAAGCAGAAGGAACCATCAAAGGGTTATACGCTTTTACAACGCCTAAAAGTAAAGCTGGTCGAAATCGTTTACCACCTGCTAAAAGCATCTCTTGAAGTGCCTGTTCATAGGTAGGATGAATACTCGTTGATATTGGTAAATGTTGGATTAAAAATTTTTCAAAATTTTGCATGTGGAATTATATGCTTATAGTCGTTAAAAGATTATTAAGAAAAAATGAATTGGACAAGAAAATATATAGCACTTAAAAAGTACTAATAGATATTTATTGTATATGCACAAAAAATTGAAAATGATTGCGTTCAAAAAGGAGTTTTTTTAAATTTTTTTTATCTATTTCTAAGAGTTTATCCCCTATTTTCAATCCATATTTTTGAAAGTTTTTTGAGAGATATTTAATGTGTAATGTAGTATCAAAAGTGACACCATAGCGTTCTAAAAAAGTATCACTTATACTACCACCACCATAGCGTTTTTGTGTTGTAAGTGTATAAGTATAAAACTTTCTACCTCTTTTAATTTGCACACGATGAGGAGAACCCACCTTACTTAGTAAAATTTTTTGCATAACACGAGAAGCATGAAGGTACTTTTTTCCATCAAAAGAGATGATAAAATCACCTTTTTTAAAAGGATTGTTTTTAAAGTAAGGATCTCGTCTAAGAATAATACTATTTTTTCCTTCTTGCCTTATGCGTATCCCAATATCTCCATATGAAACATGCTTATTTTTCGTAGATAAAAAATGGCGAATATATGGTTTTTCTATCATCCCTTGTGGAAGAGCTAGAGCTTCTAAAACACAACAACCATTTGTAATGAGTGCTGGTTTTGAAGACGTAACACTATATTTTCCCAAATGATTCAATCCTACTTGATGTTGTATAACATAACCGTGACAAGAACTTTTTTGTGTTATAAGAGAAGTTGGAAGTTTTTTTAGCATATCCATTTCAAATGGATAAGGGAAAGAAGTATTGTCTTCTATAAGATACAAAGAGAGGAAAGAATCATATTTGAGAATTTTTTGTGTAGGTTTTGTTCTACTATAAACTAAGCGAAGATGTTTTAAAATAGGGATGAAAAGCTTATTCCCCTGAATAACATGAGCATCTTTTACTTTAGAAACACAACTCGTATAAATACCACTACAAGCGAATAAAGGAAAAGAGAAGAAAAGAAAAAAGAGAAGAAGGTGTTTTATCACCTACTTCATCCCACCTAACATTCCCAAAGCAGACTGCTGTTGGTTTTGTTGTACCATTTTATTTGCATCGTTAATAGCACCAATAAGAAGAATTTGGAGAGAGTCTTTATCATTTAGAAGTTCATCATCTAGATTTAAATCTATAACTTCACCATTACCATTCAGAGTAAGTTCAATCATACCACCCCCACTCTTAACAGAAAAAGTTTTACTTGCAAGCTCATCTTTTAATTTTTGAGCATTTTCTTGAAAACCCTCAAGCATTTTACTCATATCACTCATATCAAACATTATATACTCTTTACTATTTCATCAATATTATTCTCATCATTTAAAAGAACAACTGTTGGTTCGTAATTTTCAAGCTCTTTTTCATCATAAGTAGCATAAGCGACAATGATGACTTTATCACCCTTATGCACTTTTCGAGCTGCTGCACCATTAAGACAAATATCTCTTTGTCCCCTTTTACCTAAAATTATATAGGTAGAAAATCGCTCCCCATTGTTAATATTTAAAATCTCAACTTTTTGACCAACACGCATTTTAGAAGCTTCTAAAAGCTCCTCATCAATGGTAATAGAACCAACATAGTTTAAATTCGCATCAGTAACAGTAGCACGATGGATTTTGCTGTATAACATCTCAATAGTCATGAGAGTTCCTACATACCCATCTGTTTTTTCATATCTGCAGGGGAAACTGGTTCATCCCACATTTCAGAATCTATAACAAATTCTTCAACAACATTACCACCAAGAATATGTTCTTCAACAATTCTATCAATTTTTTCTTTTGTAAGACCTGCATACATTATATGACCTGGTTCAACAAGCATAACTGGTCCCATTTGACATCTATTCATACATGATGTACGAATAGGCTGAACTGTACCCATAATCCCTTGTTGCATTAAAGATTGTGCAAGATGCTGAAAAAGGTCTTGAGTTTGTGGTGTTACACATGATGGTTTTGGCATACCTGGAGGCGCAGACTGCTCACATTTAAATATATAATATGCTGGTTGTGGAATTCCCATAGAAATTCTCCTTAAAATTTTTATGCAATTATACCAAAATTATACTTTCCTTTTATAAGGCACTAAAATAAATTTAATTTTTTAAGTTTATTTGCAACTATTTAGATATAATTTTGTCATTCTCATATAATAGGAAATCTACTCACTTTGAAAAAATTACTTTTTATTTTATTATGTATTAGTTCACTATACAGTCAATCTCATTTTTATTTTGGTGGTTCTATGGGAGCATACCATGAAAGTTTTGAAGAACAAAGCAATGTTGTTGAAAACACCACAATAACTAGCTTAAAAATAGGCTATGGACAAAGAAAAGCCTATGCCGTTGAATTTTCCTTTGATTATATAAAAAATAAATCAAAAGTTTTTTCCTCTTCAGGAAAATATGATGGTAACAGATATGGCTTTAACCTTGCATTAGTCAAAAGTTTTGACTATGATCTCTTTGTATTACCTTTTATTAAAGCAGGTTTTGGCAGTGGTTTTATGCATATACAACGAACTACACAAAAGAAAATTTCTTATGGCTCTTATAACTTAGCTACAGGTGTATTCATTCCTATTTATAAAAAGTTTGATATAGAACTAGGGTATAAATACCGTTATATGTCTTACCAACCTATAGATACTATCGCAGAAAAAACACGTTATAAATCCCACATAAACATTCTTTATAGTGGCATTAATTTTAGATTTTAGGAGTTATTTTGCATTATATTAAACAAATTTTTTTAAGCCTTTCTACATGTATCATTGCAGGATGTGGAGGGAGCAACACAACAACACCTCTTGCTTCTGATATAACATCAATACATATAGATACAACAACTAAAAGTTTTTATCCAACAGATGCAAAAATATCCTTGCATGCTACAGCAAACTATACAGATGGTACAACAAAAGATGTAAGTACTTATGTTATATGGTCAGAATCTAACTCCTCTTTAGTAAATATGGTCGCTAATACTCTTGCAGTAAAAAGTAATGGTGGCGAGAGTAATCTTTCTATACAATATGCCGATTTTCAAGATACAACACCAATTCATATACACAAACTTACAGTATTTCATACCATTTATCCTGATGATGTTAATACTACTGGTGAATATATTTTTAAAGCAGAAGGAGATTTTGACAATAATGAAACAAATCGTACACTCATCACAAACATACACTGGTATGCTACAAATGATGCGACGATAGATGTAGATGAAGATGGTATAGCACATATTACATTGATAGCAGGTGAAACAAATGTTACAACAACAGTTTTCAATGACAACAATGCCACAGATCCACTTCCACCACAAAGTAAAATTTTCAATATTAATTAAAAGAGTTTTTATAAATGTAAAAACTCTTTAACTACCTCCCTATCATCAAAAGGAAATCTTTTGTCATAAATAATTTGACAATCTTCATCACCCTTTCCTAAAATAACAACAACCTCTTCACCCTCTTGCTCTTCAAGAGCAAGTTGTATAGCTTTTTTGCGGTCAAGCTCTACAATAATATGATCTCGATATTCTATACCTTCTAAAATATCATCAACAATTTTTTGAGGATCTTCAAAACGAGGATTATCTGTCGTAATATAAACTTTTTTAGCAAGTGAAGAAGCAACTCGTCCCATAAGTGGTCGCTTAAGTACATCTCTATCACCACCTGCTCCAAAAACGACTAAAAGTTCTTTCTCTCTTAAAGCATTAAGTACTTGTTGCATACCATCGGGTGTATGTGCAAAATCAACTATAACATTAGGTGCAACACATACTTGTTCCATGCGTCCACTCACTCCTGCAAAATTATCTACAACATCACATACTTCTTCAAGAGTTTTATCAGTAATAAGTTGTGTCGCTGAAATAGCAGCCATCAAATTGTAAAGATTAAAAAAACCATGCAATGAAGCAGTAAAAGGTACCACTTCTTGAAAATGTTGTATAATCCCACTACTTCCATTATTTAAAGAATATGCTATGAGTCTATAAGTCGCAGGATTTTCTATACCGTAAGTATAGGTATTCTTGAAATTAAATTTTGCCTTTGACTCATCTTTATTAATAAGTTTTTTACCATCATCTTGAAAAAAAGAATTCTTTACATGTATATATTCTTCAAGTGTTTTATGATAATCTAAATGATCTTGCGTAATGTTTGTTAAAATCTTTAATTCAAAAGATAATCCCTCAATCCTTTTTTGTACAAGAGCATGAGAACTTACCTCCATTATAAAGTATTCACATCCCGCCTCTACTGCTTGATAAATATGCAAGTAAGTATTTAAAACAGATGGTGTTGTTAAAGTTTTACCCTCAAGAACTGTATCATTCATAAAAAGACCACGAGTTCCTTGCATAGCTACCTTATAACCAAGATCAAGTAAAAAGGAGTATATAGCACTCGCCGTTGTCGTTTTACCATTAGTTCCAGTAATACCTACAATCTTAATTTTATCAATGCCAAAAAGAGGTGCAATCTCTGTAACATTAATGATAGAATGTGCTTTATTTTTTTTTGCATCTTCTAAATAATGCTCATTTTGAGAAGTTAAAACAAATGCCGTTTTTTCATCACATTCTTGAGAGTTTTCAGTCACATACTTATAGGGTTGATTTGGAAGTTCAATTTTCAATGCTAAGACCTTTTGCAAGTTTTTTAAGAAGGATTCTAAGTTTTTTGTCAGTAGGATAGCTACTTAAAGCATTTTCAAGATAATTTAGTGCCATCTCTTGAAAATTATGTTCTATGAGTCTATCTAGAAAATCTATAAAATCTTCTTTATCAGTTATAATTACACGAGTAGAAAACATAATATTTTCAAAAGTTTCTTTAAAATCACCACCTTCATCTAGTAGTTTTTTAAAATCACTATATAAAATTCCATCTTCAAACTCTAAGCGTTCACGAAGAGGTTCTGCAAAGACTTGACTCAGTTTTTCCAAACTTCCATCCATATTTTGCAAAATTTCACTCATAATTTCATCAGCTTCTTCTTTATCTTCCTCTTTGAGTATTTCATAATAATCAAACAATGCCTCTGCACCACCCTCACCACTTAATGCCATCTCTGAAAGTATGACACCATTATAGGCTTCCTTAGAATTCGGATAGTTTTGTAAGACCTCTGCAAATTTTTCTAAAGCAACTTGATAATCTTCTTTAGAAAAATATTCTTTAGCCTGTGTCAATATTTTATGTTTACTAATAATACTCATAGTTTTCTTTTTTATAAATTTTCTATATCATTTTCCATGCCAAATGGAACATTTACTACAGACAATTCTGGATGAATATCCATTCGTAATTGTCTTTCAACACCATACTTTAATGTTGAACCACTACTTGCACATCCTATACATGAACCTTTTAACTGTACATATACTGTACTGTTTTTAACAGTAATAAAATCTATATCTCCACCATCAAGTGCTAATGATGGACGGACTTTATCTATAATATTTCTTACAGGTTCCATAAGTTCTTCATCTGAAAATGGTATCATTGCTTCACCTCTTATTTCTTTTCCATAAAATAGGACAAAATCGCTTAACAAGTGCTAAAATAAAATGTTATCTACACTTTTAAAGCTAAAATTTCATGTACATATGTAGGTTTTCTCATACCTACTAAAATATAATCTATATCTTTATGTTCTAACAAAAATTTCAGTGCACATATTTGCATTTTTTCATCACATGAAGAAAATAAATCTTTTAATGCTATTTTTGTAAGTTTAGCACATTCATAAGCAACCATCTCTCTATAAGCTACTAAAAAATCATCTATATAACGCAATAGTGTTTCTAAGACCTCTTCACTTATATTTTCTATAGTGTTTTTAATATGAGGAATAATTTGAGCATATAAAAAATTATCATAATCCCCTATCCAACCAAATTTATGTTTATTTGTATCCATCTGTTCAAGTAGTGTATAAAGATTTTTTAACTGTTCGTTATCACAAATTTCTAAAAGTTCATTAAGTGCATAATAATAATTTTTTGGTTCATCATATTCCGCTAAACGAAACATGAAATCATCTTTTTGCGCATTAAGTGGTCTATTTGCTAAGACACGTAATCCTTGTTCTTTTGCCCATGAAGCACATACTAAGCCCTCTGTTTCAAGAAGATTTATAGGTAATTCTATAGTTGTAAAACTATGTACAGTATTTCCAACCTCTTGAGCAGCATCTTCTGCTAAAGTTATTAAATCTTCATAAGGTAAAAATTCTGGATGATTATGTTTTTTACTAAAAGAGTTTGAGCTTATACCATAAGAATGAATTCTACCCTCTTTAACTTCCTCTTCAAGTCCTATAAAAGCTTCATAGATTCTCGCATACATAGTATCAAGTATAGTATCTCTATCTATATCTTTTTTTAAAGCATCATAAATATAATACTCAGGATTATGAATAAGATAGCAATCGAGAACGCTTACATGTAAGCGTTCTAAAGATTGTGTTAATTGATCTTGTAAAAATGATTTTGCTATAGAGTGATAGCATGTTTCAGAAAATTCAACAACATCTTCAAAAGGCTTTTCTTTATGCTCTGCAAGTAAAGAACCTTGTATATAACCAAATTTACTAACAATTTTTACACGATTTCGTATATCATAATCAAAAGACTCTAAAACCTGACCAATAGCTCTTTCAGCACCACCATCCATATAATTAGTTGATGTATCAATAAGGTTTACACCCTCTTGTATAGCTTCTTTTAATGCTTCAATATGTAGTGGATTTAAATCGCTAACTCTATATGTTCCAAATGCGAAATTACTCATAATAATCGTCCTTATAATTGTAAGTATTTTAGAATGTGGAAAATGTAGGGTAAAAACAGGCTAAAAAAACCTGCTTTTAAAAGTAGTGAATTATACTAATTCAATAAATGCCATAGTAGTAGCGTCACCACGGCGAATACGAGTTTTAGTAATTCTTGTATAACCACCAGTACGATCAACATACTGAGGAGCTATTTCATTTACTAATTTTTTAGTTGCTTCTTTACTTTGTAATGATGCAAATACTGCTCTATGAGCGTTAGAGTCACCTTTACCAGCAACTGTGATTAATTTTTCAATGTAAGAACGAAGCTCTTTTGCTTTAATAGCAGTTGTTTCAATCTTACCGTGTTCTATTAACGAAATACTAAGGTTCTTTAAAAGTGCAGCACGGTGAGCACTTGTACGACCTAGTTTACGATATCCATGACGGTGTCTCATATCTTTTCCTCTTTTTATCTAAACGCTTTGTGCGTCTTCAATTTTCTTTTTGAGTGCAGTAACTACATCATCAGCTAAATCAGCACCAACTGTAAAACCAAACTCTTGAACTTTTTCTACGATTTCATCGTAAGATTTTTTACCAAGATTTTTTACATTTTTCAGATCATTTGTACTCATAAGTACAATTTCACCTATAAGTTTTATACTTGAGCGATCAAGGCAGTTAAAACTACGAGCACTTAAACCTAAATTATCTATATTCGTAGTTAATTTTTTAAGGTCTGGTGACTCCTCTACTCTCTCAATAGTAGTTGGAGCTTTAATGCTAATCTCTGAATTAAATACAGCGAGTTGTGCATACATTACTTCTAAAGAGTTTCTAAATGCATCTATTGGAGAAATTTGACCATCTGTTCTGATGTTCATAACAACTCTTTCAAAAGATGGGTTATCCTCAACAAGTACATTCTCAATTTTATAAGTTGCACTTCTAACTGGTGTGAAATAAGCATCTAGTGCTATATAATCATCTGTTAGCTCTTTCACTGTATCTTCACTAGCAACATAACCAATTCCCTGTGCAATTTTAATACTAAAATTAAGCGTAGAATCTTCATTTAAAGTTGCAAGTGGAGATTCTGGAGTTACAATCTCTACTTCATCATTATTCAAATCAGCACCAGTAATAGTACAAGGACCTGTAAAACTATAATTAATTTCAGCTTCTGTAGCTTCATTGTTAAGTTTAAAACGAATCACTTTAAGATTTAAAATAAAATCTGAAATATCTTCAAGCATACCACGAACTGAATCAAATTCGTGTCTAGCACCTTCGATTTTAATACCGATAGGTGCATAACCAACTGAGCTACTTAATAGAAAACGGCGAAGTGGATGAGCTAAAGAGATAGCATAACCCGTTTCAAACGGGTAAGCCATAATGTTAGCTTCGTTCTCACTAATTTGTTCTACCTCAAACTCTTGAGGAGCGAGTGGAGTAGTTTTAATTTTTTTCATATCTTTTACGCCCTTTTTATTAAATTATTATTTCGAGTAAAGCTCAACGATTAAACGCTCTTCAACTGGAATAACAACTTCTTCACGCTCTGGTAAACGAGTAAAGATACCGAACTTTTTATCTGCATCGATATCAACCCATGGAGCAACACCAGTTTGGTTTGTAAGCTCTAATGAACGAACAATTTGTACATTATTTTTACTTGCTTCACGAACTTCTATTTTTTGACCAGCTTTAACGCGGTAAGAAGGGATATCAAGTTTTTTACCATCTACTAAGATATGACCATGTGTTACAAGTTGACGAGCAAATCTACGAGTAGATGCAAATCCCATTCTGTAAACAACATTATCTAATCTTTGTTCGATTAAAGAGATAAGGTTTGTACCTGTATTTCCATCACGGCGTTTTGCTTCAACAAATAATGCATGGAATTGTTTTTCAGAAATACCATACATAAATTTTGCTTTTTGTTTCTCATTAAGTTGTAAACCATACTCAGAAACTTTTTTACGACGCTGACCATGTTGACCTGGACCATATGGACGCTTCTCTAAAGCAGATTTTCCTGCTAAACGACGCTCACCTTTTAAGTTAAGGCTTACTCCAAATCTTCTTTCGATTTTTTCTACTGGACCTCTATATCTTGCCATCAGTAATCTCCTTAAACTCTACGACGCTTAGGCGCGCGACAACCGTTGTGTGGTAATGGTGTAACATCTTTCATAAATGTAAC
>Ga0256828_1002687_pt1 | contig 10459 bp, 10 predicted proteins | sample CV88metaG_FD_185993 | JGI IMG/M metagenome (GOLD analysis project Ga0256828, IMG submission 185993) | Hydrothermal vent microbial communities from East Pacific Rise, Pacific Ocean - CV88 | ecosystem: Environmental > Aquatic > Marine > Hydrothermal vents | place: Pacific Ocean: East Pacific Rise... | reverse complement strand
TGCCTTTAAAATCAATCTAGTTTCATGCCAAAAATCATATCTTTGAGTATAAATTCCCTCATATGCAAATATAAAAATTACAATTACATAGATTTGATAAAAGTTTATATATCTATCTATTGGAATATCATGCTCGGGTAAAAATCCTAATGTATTTCTTATATAAAATGCCAAATATAGAGATATAGTAATAATTAAAATATCAACTAAAATAAATATAGCTTTGGATAAAAAATCTCTTATAGTATCTTGCATAGATTCCCATTTTAATCGAAGTAAACAATATAATTATATCCTAATTTTTTAAAATATGATATACTATATTACTAAAATATTAAGGAGAGGATAATGTTTGGGTATTTTAAGCTAAAGGAGAGGAGTTAACAATAAAGCAAGAACTTATGGCGGGGTTTAGAACTTTTTTGACAATGATGTATATTGTTCCAGTAAATGGGTTTATACTCTCTGATGCTGGGCTTCCAATAGGAACAGTGGTTACTGCAACAGCTGCGGCTGCATTTTTCTCTATTTTGTTAATGCCACTAACATTTTCAATTACAAATGGCTTAGCAGCAGCTTTTGTTGCATATACAGTTATAAAATTAGCAAGAGCTGAATTTAAAGACTTAAATATTGGTATAATTACAATTGCACTAATTTCATTAATTGTATTTATAGTTCATGGTTAGGAGATAATTTTGCAGAAATATTATTATGGATATGATGAGTTTTTAGGCGATGTTATAGCGCTTTCTAAAAAGATAGAAGAGTTTAAGCCAGATACACTTTTAGCAGTTGCTAGAGGTGGCTTAACTTTAGGGCATTTTATTGCCCAAGCGCTAGATACCAGACGCCTTTTTGCTCTAAATTCAATTCACTACAACAAAGAGAAGAAGTTAGATACGCTAGAGATTTTTAATGTTCCTAATTTAAGTGAGGCAAAAAGAGTAGTTATTATTGATGATATAGTTGATAGTGGTGAAACCCTAAAGGGAGTAATTGAGCTTTTACAAAAAGAGTATCCAAATTGCGAGTTTAAGTTAGCTACAATTTTTTACAAACCAACTGCAATAATTGAAGCAGATTATAGAGCTAAAGAGGCTCATGAATGGATAGACTTTTTTTGGGAAGTTGACCCTATTGGGAGTTGCTAAGTAAAACTAAAAAGCTATATAAACAATTGTAAAAAAGTGAAAAAACAAAATTAAAATAAATCCACTAATTGCATATATATACCATTTGTTATTTTTTGCTTTATTTACCTTGTAGATATACAATATTTGCAAAGTAGTTATAAATACCAAGTAGAGTAGATTTTTGGTATTTATAACATTTAAACTCATAAAAGGTATAGAAAGCAGAAAGAAAGAAGCCAAAATAGAGGCAAATCCCAAAAACTTCATTTTAATCCTTACTCAAATTCTCAATTAGAAACAAGCTCTAAAGCCAGTTTTTTAAGACCTTTTAAATCGGTTTTTCCACTTCCTAATTTTGGTATATCTTCTACAACAAAGTATAAGCTTGGCACAAATAGAGGGTTTATATTTAGCTCTTTTATTCTTAATTTTAAGTTATCTATATCTATTTCACCCTCTGCAAGTAGCACTATTTTTTCACCCTTTTTCTCATCTGGCACAGCTGAAATTGCTATACGCTCTTCATCACTTAATATTTTGCTTAACTCATTCTCTACAAGCCCAAGGCTAACCATCTCTCCACCTATTTTTGCAAAGCGTGAGTATCTATCTACAATGCTCAAAAATCCATCTTCGTCCACATGTCCTTTATCGCCTGTAATATACCATCTAATACCATCAATCTCTATGGTTGCCTCTTTAGTTTTAAGCTCATCTTTTAGGTAGCCTTTCATTATTTGAGTTCCACCAATTAGTATCATTCCATCTTCTCCTAAAGGCAACTCTTCAAAACTCTCAGGATCTGTAATTTTAAATGCCGTTCCAGGTAGTGGCAAACCAACTGTGCCAAATTTTGCCCCTTTATGAATTCTGTAATTATCATCTACCATTACAATATCTGGTAGATTTACTGCTGCAACAGGGGTTGTTTCTGTAAGCCCATAACCTTCATAAATATCGTGTCCAAATTTTGTTTTAAAGCCCTCTTTTACCTTGCTATTTAGCTTCTCTGCACCTGCAACTACAAGGCGCAGACTCTTAAACATTGCTGGGTGAATTTTTCTATTTCTAAGATATAATCCATAAAATGTTGATGTTCCAAACATAAATGTAGCTTGATATTTTGCACACATTTTAGCAACCCCAAGCCCATCTGTGGGGTCTGGATGTGCTGCTATTGGAATATCTTCTGTTAGAGGCAACAAAGATGTAACAGTTAATCCAAAGCTATGGAAAATTGGCAAAGTTGCCAAAATAACATCATCATCAGTTGGATTAACCAAAGTAATAGTCTGTTTTATATTGCCCATCATATTTTTATGTGTTAGCTCAATTCCTTTTGGTGTGCCTTCACTTCCACTACTAAATAAAATTGCAGCTGTATCATTAATATCAACTTTTTTAATATATAGTGCCTTAAGCGCAGATAGTGGTAATAGCTTAACTTGAAGAAGTGTTTTAATTGCTTCTGCTTTACCAATGCTCTCTTTTATATCTTCTAAATAAATTACATTTACACCCTCTAAAATTGGTGTAATATCAAAGCCTTTTGCCTTTAGTTTAGTAATAAACTGTTTTGAACTAACAATAGTTTTAATATCTGCTAAATTTATGGCATGTTCTAAGCTATTTAAACCACTAGAGTAGTTTAAATTTACAATAGTTTTACCAAGGCTTAAAACTGCCATATTTGCTATTAAACCAGCCGCAGTTGCTGGTAGCACCAAGCCTATATTTTGCTCATCTTTAAGTAGAGGCTTTAGCTTTTTGTTAAATAGAAATACTGCTGTTGCAAAGCGTGTTTTACTAAGTTCTGCTCCTGTTGAATCAGCAACTGCTAAATTGTTTGGATTATCTTTTAAATTTTCTATCCAGCTATTTGCAATTGGGCTTAGCCGATTTGAATACTCTTGCCAAGCATTAATAGATAGCTCAAATACTGCTTTTTTAACCTCTTTAGCTGTTGAATTTTTATTTAACGCCTTGCCAAAACTAACTGAAATATCTTTGCGTTTAGAGTTTTTTAGCTTTTTAGATGCGTAAGAGAAGTTGTCTTCCCAAAGTCCTCTTAGGTAAAATGGAATTATTGCAACATCATCATTTGCCTCTTTTAGAGCCATCTCAAAGCCACTTTTAAAGTCATCTAAGTGTCCATTTCGGCTAATGTGTCCTTCTGGGAAAATTGCTACAACATATCCCTTATTTAAAGCATCTGTAACACTTTTTAAGGCATTTTTACCACCACGGCTTGAGATTGGAATAGCTTTTGCAAACTTTAAAATTGGTTTAAAATACCATTTATTGTAGTAGAGTCTATCTACCACAAAGCGAATTTTTCTAGGGTATGCAATTTGCAAAATTGCCCAATCTAAAAATGAAACATGGTTTCCAAGAAGTAGTATTCCTTTTTGGCTCTCTAAATTTTCAATTCCATAAACCTCAACTTTATAGCGCATTCTAACTATCATTCTAATAATGTAACGAACTAACGATTGAGGCATAGTAACAAGCGTATAAAGCACCCCTAAAGATGCAACAAAAGCAGTTAAATTAAAAAGTGTTGTTGCGCTAAAATTAAAATATCCAAAAATTGCTGTAATTATTAAAAATATAAACATTGCAATATTTTGCACAAAGTTATTACCTGCTAAAACTACTCCAAGCTCCTCTTTTGGAGTAAAAAATTGTATAAGTGAGTTTAATGGCACAATTATTAGCCCAGCAAAAAAGCCAAATGCAAAAATATCAATACCTAGAAGAGTTGTGCTAACAAGCATTGGCAAAATAAATAGAGAAACTGCTACTCCAAGCGCTCCTAGAGGAATTATACCAATTTCTATAAAGTTTTTACTAACTCTTCCTGCAAAGAGTGAACCAAAAACCATACCTACGCCACTAAGAGTTAACAAACCTTGCGCAATAATAGTGTTTGTAATGCCAACTTTTGCCTTTAAATACTCTCCAAAAATTGCAACTACAACTTGCGAAATACCCCACAAAACACTTAAACCTACAATGCTCTCCCATACAATTTTGCTCTTAAAAACATCATTTATATTTTGTTTTAAGTATGTTAAGTTAAAGTATAATTTTGGTTTAAAAATATCTCTTTTTATATTAGTTTTTGGCAAAGTTTTTTCCAATTTTATTGCTAATAAAAACTCTATTATACTAGCAACTACAAGCAAAAATCCAAGAGGTGCAATTGCCTTTAAAATTCCACTAGGATTGGTTGCACTATTATTTAAGATATTTTCAAAAAATATTGAGTATATCAAAGCTCCTAGCAAAATTGATACAATAGTAACGCTTTGCACAATTGCATTTGCAGAAGCTATATTTTTTGAACCAACCATCTCTTTGATAAGTCCATATTTTGCTGGTGCATAAATTGCACTTTGGGCCGCTAGAATAAATGTTAAAGCAAATGCCACCCAAAACCACCCCATATAGTAGCTAAAAGTAATCAAAAGGGTTATTAAAATTGCAAAAGCACTTGCCCACTTAATAACTAAAGTTTTTGGGTATTTATCGCTTAAGTATCCAGATGGTGAAAACAAAAATATAAATGGTAGCAAAATTAACGCATTTACAATAGCAGTTAAAATTATTAGTTCACTGCCTGTGTATGCTTTAAATATTGTATTTTGAATAATTATTTTATGCCCCAAATCTGTCATAGCATTTAAAAAAACTATAACTATGTAGGTTAAAAAGCCTGTTATTGCAAATAGATTTTTCATTTTTGCTCCTCTTTTATTTGGTAATATTTTTGCAAGGTATGAATATTGTAGATATATGGTTTTAGCTTTAGAGTTGTATCAAAAGAGAGTTTATGCTCTAAAATTGTATCACTCTTATTATCTTCAAATAGTTTTGACCAAACTTCCATCTCTATTTGGGCAATCTCTTTTGCACTTTTTACATAAGAGTCTATTAAATGACCAAGATTTAAAGCTCTAAGACGCTTAATTATTAAAACAATCTCTACTTCTTTCTCTCCAAAGCCCTCTTTTCGTTTATAAATATAGCCTTTGTCTATATACTCTTGCAAAAGCTCTTTTGAGATATCTGCTTTTTTCATAAACTCCTCTTGAGTTAAAAATTTGCCACTTTTAGTGATATTTGCAAGTTCTAATGCTCTAACCATCATAAAAAAAGGTTCATTTTTATCTATATTAGAGTTTTTAAATAGCTCTTTTATTTCAGAAATTGAGTAGTTGTAAGTTGATTGAAGATATTTTATAAATTTAATTCTATCTACACAACTCTCATCGTATAGATGAACATTTGGTTTTGGCTTTTGTGGCTCTGGCAAAAGCCCCTCTTTTATATAGTAGAGTATTGTAGATTTTGCCTCTTTGCTTTTTTCTACAAGCTCTTTCATCTTAAGCGCCATAAATTTCTCCTTTTTAGATAATTTTAGAAATTATAACACAATAATCATATAGTGTCAAGTGATACTTTACATTTTGTAATATTTTATCTCTTTTTTCAGCTTTTTTCAAAATGTTACCAAAAATATACGCAATATATCTTAATAAACACATTTTATACATTTAGAAGCTATTTATAATTTATTAATAGCTAAAATGAGAGAAGCCTTTTATCTATTGCTTAATCTTAAGATGGGGAGAAGTTAGTGATTACATACAATTTTAAGTATAAAGATTTTTATCAATTAAAAGAGTTTATAGAAAAAAAAGATATAAGCAATAATAGAAATATTTTACTTCAAATTTTTACTGGTATTTGCAATACAGATTATATAGAAGAGTTAGTTAATAGTATTAAGAGTTTAATTCCACACATAAAAATTATTGGTTCTACAACAAGTGGAGAGATACTAAAAGGTCTTGTGTATGAGCAATCTACAATACTCTCATTCTCTATTTTTGAAAATACTATTATAAAAACATATGCAGTAGAGTTTAATGAAGATAGTTATGCTATGGGAAAAAATTTAATAAAAGAGTTTAAAGAGTATAATCCAAAAGTAGCAATAACATTTACAGATGGTTTAAGAACAAATGGTGAAGATTATCTAAGAAGCTTTCAAGAGTATAATAGAGATTTAATAGTATCAGGTGGTTTAGCAGGAGATAATAATCAATTTAAAAATACTATAGTCTTTAATCAAAACTCTATTAGAGATTGTGGTGCTGTTGTGGCAATTTTAATTAATAAAGATTTAATTGTTCACACAAAAGCGAGTTTTGGTTGGGAGAGTATTGGCAAAACTATGACAATAACAAAAGCAGATAAAAATTTAGTTTATGAAATTGATGGTATAAAAGCTGTTGATATTTATAAAAAATATTTAGGTAAAGATGTTACAAAACTTTTGCCAAAAACTGGTATTGAATTTCCATTGATGGTAAAAAGAGGCTCTCTTACAATCCCTAGAGCTGTTATTGCAAAAGGTAAAAATGGCGCACTTTATTTTGGAGGCAATTTAAGAGAGGGCGATATTATCACTTTTGGATATGGCAATATAGAAGCAATTCTTAAATATAGTGATAAAATTGCACAAGATAATAGTTTGCATAACTCTGAAACAATTTTTATATACTCATGTATGGCAAGATTAAATTTAATGAAAGATTGTATAGCCCAAGAGATAACTGTTTTATCTCAATTATCTACAGTTAGTGGATTTTTTACATATGGAGAGTTTTTTTCAAATAGAGATGCAAATAAAAATGAGATGTTAAATCAAACTATGACTATTCTTGCATTAAGCGAAAATAGCAATAACAGTGATAAGAGCAGCAACTCCTCACAGGTTGTAAAAATTAATCATCCTAAAGAGAATTTAACCCTTAGAGCGTTATCTACTTTAATTGCTGAAACCTCAAAAGAGCTAGAGGAAAAAAACAGGGCTTTGCAAAAGCGTATAGAGCATGAAGTTCAAGAGAACATTACAAAAGATACCCTTCTTAGAAAACAAAGCAAATTGGCACAAATGGGGCAAATGCTTAGCGTTATAGCCCATCAGTGGAGGCAACCACTAAGTGCAATTAGTAGCACACTTTTATCAATTCAAATAAAATTAGATAATAAAAAATTTAATTTTGATAACAAAGATGAAAGAGAAGAGTTTTTAAAATTATTAGAACAAAAACACAATAATGTTTTTTCCTATTTAGAGAGCTTATCTGAGACAATTGAAGATTTTAGAAACTTCTTTAAGCCAAATAGAAAGAAAAGATATGTAGCTTTAACTGAACCAATTGAGAATGCTCTATCTATTTTACAAACTTCAATTAAAAATAAGAATATTGATATTGATATATCATATGAAAATAATCAAGAGGTTTACATATATAAAAATGAGATGATGCATGTTATTTTAAATATTTTAAAAAATGCAATAGATAATTTTGCAGAGAAAAATATAAAAAGTAGAAAAATATCTATAAAAACATATAAAAGTAGTGAGAAAAATATTATTGAGATATGTGATAATGGAGGTGGAATTGATAAAGATACACTTCCTAATATATTTGATTTATACTTTAGCACAAAAAACAATAAAAATGGCACAGGCTTGGGGCTTTATATATCTAAAGTTATTGTTCAAGAGCATAACAAAGGAAAGCTAAGTGCAATTAATAAAGATAGTGGAGTATGTTTTAAGATTGTTTTACCCTAATTTTAAAACATAAAATTTTAAGAAAATATTAGTAAAATAGAGAAAAAATAATAGGATATATTTATGGAAAGCACACACTACTTTAATCCAAATGGCGATGCAATTTTAGATGAAACACTTTATGGTGCTAAACCAACTGGCTTTGTTGATTTTAACCGCCCAAAATATAAGTGGAGCAGTAATATATATGATTTGATGAATGCAAATACTTGGTTTCCAAGTGAAGTAAATACTGCGGGTGAAAAGAAGGCATTTGAGCAACTTAGCGATAATGAAAAAGAGATATATAAATTAACATTTGCACAACTTAGCTTTAATGACTCGGCTCAAGAGGAGTATTTAGCAGACTTTCGTCGTCTTGCAACAAATAAAATTGTAAAATCTACTCTAACTTTGCAAATGATGCAAGAGGTCAACCACTCTAAAAGTTATGCAGTTTTGCTAGATGCTGCTGGTAACTCAAATGAGGTTTTTGACCTATATAAAACAAACGAAGCCCTAAAGCGCAAAAATCAAAGAATTGCAGATCAATTTGCTAGATATATTAGTGGAGAGAGTGCTGAAGATATGCTATTATCTGCTATGGCTAGTGTAAATTTAGAAGGAATTTACTTCTTACTTGGATTTAGCTACATTTATACTCTTGGTGATAAAGTTCCAGGCGCTAGAGATATGATTAAATTTATTAGCAGAGATGAGTTAAATACACATCTGCCACTCTTTGCAAATATCTATAAAACTTTACAAAAAGAGAATAAAATTAGTGCATCTATAATTGATAAAAGCTATGAGATGATTACTGAAGCTGTTGATATTGAGCTAGAGTATGGAAAGTATTTAATTGAAAACTACTCTATTATGGGGCTTAGAGAAGATTTAATTACAAGCACCGTTTATAACTATGCAAACGATAGATTAGAAAAAATTGGACTAGAGGCAATATTCCCAAAAAGCCCAGAAACATATTTGCAAAAATTAGTTAATAAACATTTAGGATTTAATGAAGTAAAACAGAACTTTTTTGAAACAAATGTTACAAATTATGCTAAAAATAGTATAGACTTTGATGATTTTTAATCACATTTTTTGAGTTATTTATAACTATATCTTATACTACACAATAACTTCTCTTTTTTTATGCTATAATAATAGTAAAAAAGGAGAGATTTATGAAAAAAATTGTTTTAGCAATACTTTTTTTAAGCTCAATTATATTTGCAAGAGAGATTAATGCAAATAATTTTGATAAAATCATAAAATCACACAAATTAGTTTTGGTAGATTTTTGGCAGCCAAACTGCCCAGGATGCCAAATGCTAAAACCAAATTTTGAAAAAGCAAAAAGGGCGTTAGGTAATAAAGCTCTTTTTGTAAGCTACAATGTTCGACAAATGGGTGATCCAGTAAGCAAATATCAAATTTATACCACCCCAACAATGATACTATTTAAAAATGGTAAAGAGGTTGATAGAAATTACTTACTTGGATATAAAGAGATTATAGATTGGGTTAACTCTTATAGATAAGAGTAATTAAATGGGCAACCAATGCCCTTCTTTATTAAAATATCGTAATTATTCACTTCAATACTTCTACAAAATTTAAAATTATTCTACACACTTTGTAAATATAAAATTTTGAAATATTTTTATTTCAAAATTATATTTTATGATATATTTATTCTAATATCAAAAGTGTTGGGGGAGTAGATATGAAAACTTTAATAAAAATAGTTACACTTATAATTTTTGTAACAACTTTAGCTTTTTCTGGAAATAAAAAGATTGTAATAGATTTATCTAAGCAGATGGCTTATGCATATAATGGGAAAAACTTAGTATATAAAGGGTGGATATCTTCAGGTAGAGAGGGTCATAGAACACCTACTGGAGTTTTTAAAATTTTACAAAAAGAGAAAGAGCATAAATCAAATCTATATCCAAGCAAAAAGGGTAAAAGCATAGATAAAGTTGGTGGTGCAAAAATGCCATTTATGATGCGCTTAACTTGGGATGGAATTGCATTACACTCTGGATATACTCCTAATCACCCTGCTTCTCATGGTTGTATTAGATTAAAAAAATCTTTAGCAAAAAAGCTATTTGCTTGGGCAAGAGTTGGAACAAAAGTTGTAGTTAAAGGAATAGCACCAAGAAGAGTTGCCAGAAAAGGGAGTGGTTTTGTTGATTATATAGCACTTGCAAAAGCTAAAAATTTAAAGAGATACAAAAAGAGATATTTAGCTAAAAAGAGAGTTTCAAAAAGAGTTGCTTTAGCAAAAAGAGAGGTGGCAAAAAAATATTCTACTCAAAGAGCAAAAATTATAAATAGATATGCAAGATTTAGCTACAAAAAGATAAATAGATTATTAAGAAGAAGTTATAGAGAAAAAAGAGTAATTTTGGCATCTAAAAATATAAGTAGATACAAAAAGAGAAAAGAGTTAAGAAGAATAGCTTGGTTAGTTAGAGTGCTAAATGAAGCTAAACACCAAAAATATAAAAATAGATATAAACGATATAAAAAGATATATGCAAAAGGCAAATATATTAAGCGTTTAAGCTAAATTAACGCTATATCATCTTGCTTATACTAGGACTTTCTTATATCTATAGCTCTATTAAATAGGATAGTGCCTAGCTCGTAAGTAGAGCTAGAAGTGTTGCAA
>Ga0256828_1002686_pt1 | contig 10464 bp, 9 predicted proteins | sample CV88metaG_FD_185993 | JGI IMG/M metagenome (GOLD analysis project Ga0256828, IMG submission 185993) | Hydrothermal vent microbial communities from East Pacific Rise, Pacific Ocean - CV88 | ecosystem: Environmental > Aquatic > Marine > Hydrothermal vents | place: Pacific Ocean: East Pacific Rise... | reverse complement strand
CCTGACGGGTGTACCACCTTTTTATGCGGATGTGGTGGAATTGGTAGACACGCCAGACTTAGGATCTGGTGCCTAACGGTGTGGAGGTTCGAGTCCTCTCATCCGCACCATCTACAAAGCCCATAAACACGGCACTTAATCACTTTTTAATAATGTTAGGTTATACTAACGGGGATACCTAATTGTTTAAAAATTAAACTTTTACTTTTAATCCTGCACTTTTTATATAAATCACTTTTTTATAACTCATATCAATATAACTAAATTACACTAATCTAACTGTTTTGTAATTGAGTCCTTTATCTATTATAAAATACTATTGACTTTTTATCAAGCTTATACTATTCTAATAAATCTAAGTATAATATTTATTCTAGTTTATTGTAGTATAATACACAAATATAAATAGGGAGTAATCAATGGATAAAAGTTTTATAATATTTGTTGCTATAGGTATCGGTTTTTACTATATCATTACAAATTTTGTAGGTGATATGGAAAAAGATGATGGATATCCTACTACAAGTATGGAGCAAGAAGCTCATAAGTATGATAAATATATAAGTCATGATAGTATAGGTAGAACAGTACTTATAGTAGATGGTTTAAATCGTAAAACACAATTAGAAGCTTGGAGACATAGTAGTATAAGAGAAGATTTTTTATCTTTTTATCCAGAGTTTGATGAGATGAAAAAAGTAGTACAAGAGAGAGTAATGACACAAAGTTTAAAATCTTATCTTTTAGAGAAAACACAAAAAATAGAAAGAGATTTTTTAAGTGGCTTATTGGATTCAGAACAAGCGAAAAGAGAACTAACAAATCTTTAAGTTACTCTCTTTATACTTTTGTTCTATATATGTTTTTAATTCTTCTTTAAATCTAGGGATAGAAAACTTAGTAGTATATTGTGATATATACTGATGGTCAAATTTGATTTTTTCAAAATTTTTTATTGCATCATTTAACGCATCTGTTGTTTGCTCTTTGTAAAAATAGCCTGTTTTTTTATCTATAACACTGTCTTGTATCCCTCCATATCCATAAGCAATCACAGGTGTGCCACATGCCATAGCTTCTATAGGAACAATACCAAAATCCTCATAAGCCATATATATAAATGCTTTTGCTGATTGCATTAATCTTACAACTGTACTATCTTCACAATATCCAAGTATTTCTATATTGGATTTAGCTATTGTTTTTAAGTACTCATACTCTTCACCTGTTCCTATAACTTTGAGAGGTAAGCTATTGAGGTTGAAAGCTTCAACTATAAGTTTGACTTTTTTATAAGGAACAAGTCGTGAAACTGTGATATAGTAATCTTGTCTTGATATACTTGGATCAAAAAAATACTTTTTAGTATCTACAGGTGGAAATATGGTGTGAGAATCTCTTCTATAGTATTTTGAAACTCTCTGTTTTACTAAAGTTGATATAGATATAAATGTATCAACTCTAAGGGATGAAGATGTATCCCATATCCTTATATTGTGTAAAATCTTTTTTATCAATAATGCTTTTAATCCTTTGATATTATGTTCTTGTATATATGTATGGTACATATCCCACGCATATCTCATTGGAGAATATATATAACATATATGAAGTTGTCTTGGTGTAGTAATCACACCTTTGGCAACAGCATGAGATGAAGAGATAACTATATCATACTCTTGCATATCAAACTGTTCTATAGCTATAGGAAATAATGCCAAATAGTTTCTAAATTTGGTTTTAGCAAATGGTAACTTTTGTATAAATGAAACATTTACTTTTTTACCATGTAGGTATTTGTCTCTATCTTCTTGTGAAAAAAAATCAACCAATGCATATAGTGTTGCATCAGGATAAATCTCCAATAGATTTTTGATAACATTTTCTGCACCACCTGGTGTATCGAACCAATCATGTACTATAGCGATTTTCATTATCTATGACCTTATCAAATATTTTTAAATGTTCTTGAGCTGATTTGTCCCAGCTAAACTTTTTAGCATGTTTTAAGCCTTTGGTTTTTAATCTTTTTACGATATGAGGATTTGTTAGAGCATATATCAATTTATCCAATATATCAGTTATAGATAGTGGATCTATATATAATGCATTATCTTGACAAATCTCAGGGATAGATGATGTATCAGAAGCTATAACAGCACATCCACAAGCCATCGCTTCAAGAGGAGGTAAACCAAAACCTTCATATAAAGATGGATATACAAATAAAGAAGCCATATTATATATGTGAGCTAACTCTTTATCTGAAACATATCCTATATAGCGTATATGATTTTTTTCTTGTTCCAATATATCTTTGATATTTTTATTTTCCCATCCTCTAAATCCCACAAGTAGTAGTTGGTAAGTTTCTTTTATCTCCATGGGTAGTTTACTGTATGCTTTGATGAGATTTATAAGGTTTTTTCTAGGTTCTAAACTTCCTACGCAAAGTATGAATTTATCATGAAGTTTATATCTGTTTTTAGTTTCTAGTAAAGTGAAATCAGGGTATAGTTTATATGTATCATGGTTAATTCCATGATATATAACAGATATCTTTTTATCTGGATATTTTAGATACTTTATAATCTCTTGTTTAGAGAAATCAGATCCTGTGATGATGTGATCAGATTTAGTAGTCTGTTTCCAAAAATATTGATTGAAATACTCTATCCTCTCTTTTGGATGCCAATTGGGTTGTAGATAAAAAGAAAAGTCATGTACTGTCGTTATAGTTTTTTTTGCTTTTATGTAAGGATTTGGTATAAAGTTTGGTTGCCAATATAAATCATAAGTTGGAGATGTATATTTTGCTATCAATTGTAAAGTTTGTCTTATGAACTTTTTTAGTATATGATTTGATATTATGATTTGTTTTATCGATGATAATATATTGCTTTTTGTTGTATAGTTGTGGATACTTATAAGTTCATTGGAGTGAAGTCCATAATCAAAATATAGATTATAAAAATCTTTTGTAGATTTTTGAAGAGCCTTTGATACTTCATATGTATATCTAGCTATCCCTGTATGTGGGGAAAGCAAAGATATAGCATCTATCAATATCTTTTTTTTATGCTTCATACATAGTCCATAATAGCTCTTCTATAGGCATAGGAGTTATATCACCGATCATAGACACAAGTTTTTGCTTACTTCCACATAATGATGGTATATCATTTGCTCTTACAAATCTAGCATCTGTTTCTATTTTGATATTGTACTTTGCTATTTTGTTCATAGTATCTATGATATCTAGCAACTTTATAGGTCTTTGTGATGCTATATTTACTATAGTTGAACTATAGTCACTAATCATAAGTTTATGATAAGCGTTGATAACAAAGTTTATATCATTGAACTCTCTAGCGACATTTAAATTACCCAATTTTATAATAGGTTGCTTTTCTTTATAGTGTTGAACTATTTTGGGTATCAAAAACTCTTTAGCTTGTCCTATACCTGTATAGTTAAATGGTCTAGTTATGATAATGTTTTGCTTATCAAAGTATGTACTAGAGATATGTTCCATAGAGAGTTTACTACATCCATAATGATTGATAGGGTGGGGACACATATTTTCGTCCAATATATAACTATCTTGTCTGCCATAGACAACAGCACTGCTTGTAAGTATGATTTTTTTGCATTTTATATTATTTGTAGATAAAGAAGCTAGTATATTTTCTGTTCCTATAACATTGATATTATAAAATGCATTTTTATCGATATGACCTACAAAAGATATCGCAGCTAGGTGTATGATATAATCAGGTTTTATATCATTGATGACTCTATCTACACTTAGCTTGTCTGTGATATCACACTGAAAATGATTTGATACTTTTGGTATTGATATGGTTGTACCATACACATGATAGCCTTTTTTTTGCAAATATATCTCTAAATATTTGCCTGTAAAACCATCAATCCCTGTGATTAAAACTTTAAAAGGAGAAGCCATTTTTATTTCTTCTTAAATCTTCTTTTACCATCATTGCACATAACTCTTCAAGGGTAGTTTTAGGCTCCCATCCCAATATCTCTTTTGCCTTAGAAGGATCTCCTATAAGTAAGTCAACTTCTGCTGGTCTATAGAATTTTGGATTTACTCTTACCAATACTTTGCCTGTATCTTTGTCTTTTGCTATCTCTTCTTCTCCACTTCCTTCAAAAACCAACTCTATACCAGCGCCTTTAAATGCCATCTTAACAAAATCTCTTACAGTTTCTGTACGATTGGTTGCCAATACATAAGTATCTGGTTTGTCTGCTTGAAGCATAAGATACATCCCCTCTACATAATCTTTGGCAAATCCCCAATCTCTTTTTGCATCCATATTGCCAAGTTCTAAGCATTCAAGCATTCCTAGTTTGATTTTGGCAACACTGTCTGTTATCTTTCTAGTTACAAATTCTCTACCTCTTAGTGGTGACTCGTGGTTGAAAAGTATCCCACTACAACCAAATATATCATAAGATTCTCTATAGTTGATAACCATCCAATGTGCATATAGCTTTGCTACCCCATAAGGGCTTCTTGGATAAAATGGTGTAGTCTCTTTTTGTGGTATCTCTTGTACCAATCCAAACATTTCTGATGTACTAGCTTGGTAAAACTTGATAGAAGGGTTTACTATACGGATAGCTTCTAGTAGATGAACACACCCCAAACCGGTTATATGTGCAGTAGCTAATGGTTGGTCAAATGATACTCCCACAAAACTTTGTGCAGCTAGGTTATATATCTCATCAGGTTGTATCTCCATAACCATTCTTACTGTATTAGATTGGTCTGTTAAGTCATATTCTATAAGATGTAGATTTTGATTTTTATCTATACCAAGTTCCTCTATTCTCCAAAAGTTAACAGAAGAAGTCCTTCTATATGTTCCATAAACTTTATATCCTTTATCGAGTAAAAGTTCAGCTAGGTAAGCACCATCTTGTCCTGTTATCCCTGTAATTATGGCTTTTTTCATGAGAGTTTTATACCTTTTTTATAAATTAAATGCCATATTATATCTTAATAGAACATAAAAAAATCTTCTATTTTTCCATTAACATTCCATTAATATAATTGTGGGTATAATATCAAGCTTATTTACTGACTCAAACTTTAAGGAAACTATAAAAATCATGAAACAAAATTCTAAAGATAGCAAATCTGATTTGCAAATTGCTTTAAAAGAGATGAAAGGCATATTTGTATCTTTGGGTATATATAGCCTTTTTCTCAATATTTTGATGTTAGCAGCACCTTTTTATATGTTGGTTGTATATGATTTGGTAATGCCATCCAAAAATCTCAATACGCTACTTCTTGTAACTGTATTGACGATAATGTTTTTCGCAGGTATGTGGATATTGGACTATGTTCGTTCTAAACTTATGATATATGCTAGCAATAAATTGGATCTTATTATGAATCAGAGGTTATTTAATGCCACCTTTGATTTGGCAGCTAAGTATCCTGATAAAGCCAATATCCAACCAATGAGAGATTTTAGTAGTATCAAACAGTTTATGGGTGGTCCTGCTGTATTTGCATTTTTTGATTTTCCATGGTTTCCTATCTATATAGCTATTATGTTTATATTTAGTCCTATATACGGTATCTATGGGATTATCGCTACTGCTATTATTATACTGTTGACATGGATCAATGAAAAAACAACAAAAGAAGGTTTAGAAGAATCCAATAACGAATATAGAAGTGCTTTAAGCTTTTTTGAAAACAATATACAAAATGTAGAAGTTGTTAAAGCTATGGGTATGAAACAAAACCTATATAGAATGTGGTTGGAAAAATATAACAAATACCTTATAACTCATAATGATGCTAGTACAAAAGCTTCTTTTTATTCAAATGCTTCCAAATCATTTAGAATGTTGGCTTCATCTATGATGTATGGTGTGGGAGCTATATTGGCTATCATGGGTATGATATCTCCTGGTATGATTATAGCAGGTGCTGTTTTGATGGGAAGAGCCCTACAGCCTATCACACAGATAGTATCTACATGGAAAAGTTTTACCAATGCCAAGATAGCTTATGGCAAATTAAATGATTTGCTTTTAGAGTTCCCTGAAGCTGATGAAAAGATATCTCTACCTGAACCAAAAGGTGTGATATCGTTTGAAAATGTTGTTACTGTACCTCCATTATCTAAAAAACCTGTACTTAAAGGTATATCTTTAGTGATTAATGCTGGAGAAATGGTTGGTGTGATTGGACCTAGTGCAGCAGGGAAATCATCTTTGGCAAAAACTATAGTTGGAGTTTGGCATCCAGCATCAGGACATATAAGAGTAGATGGAGCAGATATATCCCAATATAACCCAGATACTTTTGGTAGATATATAGGATACTTACCTCAAGATATAGAGTTATTTGAAGGAACTATCGCTCAAAATATCTCTAGGTTTGATGAAAATCCAAATGATGAAGATATCATAGCAGCAGCAAAGCTTTCAGGTACTCATGAACTTATTTTGAATTTACCTGATGGTTACTCCACAAGAGTAGGTACTAGAGGTATGTCTCTCTCAGGTGGACAAAAACAGAGGATAGGGTTGGCTAGAGCATTATATGGAAAACCAAAAATCATAGTTTTGGATGAACCAAACTCAAACTTGGATGATGCTGGAGAATATGCTTTGATGTTGGCTTTGCAGAGATTGAAAGAACAAAAAATCACTGTTGTATTTATAACACACAAACAAAACATACTGAAACTAGCAGATAAGTTGCTTGTTATCAAAGATGGGCAAGTTGTTATGTATAATGATAGAGATAAAGTTATAGAAGCGTTGAGTCCTAAAGCTCAAAAACAACAAACTCAGGGATAGTAATATTATGAATAACGAACATATCAACAATCATCACGCACATTTGGAAAAAACACATATATCGTCAAAAAAACTAGGTATGATGACTATAGTATTTATATTTGGTTTTTTTGGTATATGGAGTATCTTTGCTAAGGTTGAAACAACTATTACAGCACAAGGTAAAGTTATCACTGATACTTACAATAAATCTATCATGCACCCAAGAGGTGGTATAGTAGAAAAGATGTATGTTAAAGAGGGAGATTATGTAAAAAAAGATCAACCTTTATTAACATTGGATAGTACAGAAGATGCTTCTAAGCTAGATTCATATATCAAAAAGAGTGATAGAAACTATTATCTTATATGTAAGTTAGAAGCAGAGTCTAATCTATCTGATAATTTAGATTGTTCAAAATATCATCCAAAGATTATAGATAAAAACAACTCAAAGATATTAGAACAACAAGTGAAACTCTTTTTTAACTCAGACATGAAAAGCTTAAAAGCCAAAGTTGATTTACTTATAAAACAAAATCAGATATTGGATATACAAAACCAAGGTTTAAAACAACAGATAGCTACCAATCAAGAACTATTGGCATCTTATAAAAAAGAGTTAAAAAAATGGAAAACTCTTTTAAAGTCAAAAGCAGTAGATGAGTTGAAAATGATAGATACTCAAAGAAAAATAAAACAAATGTTTTTAGAAATCAATAACCTAAAAAGCAAAATACAAGAAAATCTATCAACTATAGAAGCAAACAAACAAAAGATTCTTTTGGAAAAAGAGTTGTTTAAGAATCAAGCACAAAAAGACTTAAATGATATTAGGTTTGAAACATCTACTATTCAAGATTCGATAAAAGCATTAACTAACAGTATCCAAACTGCTACTATAAAAGCACCAAGTGCAGGAGTAGTTACAGATATGCAGATACATACTAGTCAAGAAGTTGTTCCTTCTCAAAAACAGATTATGGCGATAGTACCTGAGAATAACAAACTAGTTATAGAAGCGTATATCCAAACAACTGATATCGATAAAGTATATAAAGGGCAATCAGCAGAGATTTCATTTCCTGCTTTTATAGATCCATCAGCTTTGCCGATACATGGTAAAGTTATCTATGTTTCAGCTGATGCAATACCTGAACCAAAAAGTGGTCAAAGTTTTTATCATGCGTTAGTAGAAGTTACACCTGATGGATTGGAAGCTATCAAAAAAAATGGATTTAAGATTGTGCCTGGTATGCCAGCTAGTGTATTTATCAAAACAGGTAAGATTACACTTATGGAGTATTTGATGCAACCTATCATTCTTCTATCTAAAGGAATTTTCCATGCGAACTAAAAAAGTTGCTTATTTGTTTGCCTTGGTTACACCTTTGTATCTAAGTGCAAACTCTTTGGATATGTTATGTAAGATAGGATTAGAACATAATCCAAAGATAAAAAGTTATAAACATAAAGTATCAGCTAGTCATAGTTATTATAACCAGAGCAAAGACCAATATATGCCACATTTAAATATATCAGGTCAATATGGATACCAAGATTATGATTTGGGTTCATCCTTATCTAGCAAACCTTATAAAGGTGAATCATATAATTATATGTTTTCTGTTCGTCAACCGATATATAGAGCTAGGCTTTTAGATGCTATCCATGATGCACAAGCTAGAGAAAAACTTGCAAAGATAGAGCAAAAAGACCAAGAAGCAAGATTGGTGATACAGATAGTACAATCAAGTATAGAGATTTTGAGAGATAAAAAGACAGTAGAAGTACTCTCAAAAAAAACTAAGGTTTTAAAAAAAGCGTATGATAATATATATGATAAATACAAAGTACAACTAGCATCTAGTGCTGATTTATTTCAAGCAAAAGCTATGTTACATCAAAGTCAAAGTGAACTAACTCAAGCTAAACAAAAGTATGACTATAACCTTTTTAATCTACAACTTTTAACAAAAACTAAAGATATAAAAAGATATATCAACAAACTTGACTTTAGTCAAAAATCACTTAAGTTTTTAAAGAAAAGAGCCAATATAAAAACACTTAAAAAATTGGTAAATAACAATACTCAACTAAAGTACTATAAACAGCTTATCAAGATAGCTAAAATTCAAATAGACCTTAGAAAAAGTGAAAGATTGCCTCAAGTGGATGCTGTTGTGAGTTATGCAGATGCTGGTGGATCTTTAGATAGTGTTACTAGACAAAATGAATCAAAAGCGATGATAACACTAAACTTTCCTATCTATCAAGGAGGTTATGTATCAGATAGAGTAGAAGAAGGTAGGTATCTTCTGATGTCATCTCAAGAAGACTATTTGGATTTATACCAAAATATATCTATCTCAATGGAAAAATCTATATCCAATATTCAAGGTGGATTGGAGAGTATCAATGCTCAAAATATAGCACTTAACGCATCTAAGAAATATTTTCAAAGTATGGTACAGAGTTATAAAAATGGAGTTGCTAGTTTGACAGATACATATTTGGCAGAATCAGATTATAGAGATAGCCAATTAAAACTTATCAATATAGAAGCTGATGTATATCTATCGATTGCAGAAGTTTATTATTATGCTGGTTTGACATCTATCAAAGATATACAAAGATTAGAAAAAAGGTATTTTAAGATAAAATGATTAAGATCAATACAAAAACTTTATCTTTACAATATGATATTGTAGAAGATAGGATGAAACTTATTATCAATAAAGATGATGTTGATACTATCTCTTTTTGGATTACAAGAAGGTTTTATTTTTCTTTGTTATTTGAACTAGAAGTCTTTATGGATAAACTATCTATACCGTATGATAGTTTATCAACAAAGGGAATAACATATGAAAAAAAGCAGAAACCTATAAGAGATATGGATAAGCAAAATATCCCATCAACAGCATCGCAAAATAGTGTTTCTAAGCATTCTGATAAAACAGTTGTTTATACATCACCAACGATATCAGAGACAACACTATTGCAAAATGTAAACATCAAATATATAAAACAAAACAACACTTTTTTGTTATATTTTAGAACATCTTCTATCGAAGCACAAAGTACATTTAATGTAAAAACTTTGCAAGATTTTTATATGATGTTAAAAACTACATTCCCAAAAATTGAATGGGGTTCTTACTAAAAATTTAACTCTATTTTTTCTTCGTTTCTCTTTTTAAATTAATTAATATGGTTGACATATCTAAGGAAATTATGGTATAGTATGCAATGAAAAATATTCATAATTTTACACAAGGAGAAACGATGAAGTCGATTCAAAGCCAAATCAACGAGCAGATCGCTGGTTTGTATGTCGCATTTTTCGATAGAGCGCCTGATCAAGCAGGTTTAAACTATTGGTATAATCAAGCCACGGATGGGGGTGATGACTTTACAAATCCAGATTTTATATATGATATAGCAGAAGGGTTTGCTACTCACCCTGTGTTTAGTATCTATGATGATCTAAATGATGAAGAATTTGTTAAAGCTATCTATCAAAACCTATTAGATGGTGTAGATGATGATCAAAGTGCTATTGATTATTGGGTACAACATGTACAAGAGCATGGTCGTGCTCATATGGTTGCAGAGTTTGTTAAAGCT
>Ga0256828_1002685_pt1 | contig 10467 bp, 9 predicted proteins | sample CV88metaG_FD_185993 | JGI IMG/M metagenome (GOLD analysis project Ga0256828, IMG submission 185993) | Hydrothermal vent microbial communities from East Pacific Rise, Pacific Ocean - CV88 | ecosystem: Environmental > Aquatic > Marine > Hydrothermal vents | place: Pacific Ocean: East Pacific Rise... | reverse complement strand
ACCTCAGAGTGAAGTCCATGCTCTTTCCATTTTCTATCAGTAGTCTTACAAGCATTATATACCACAAAATCTGGTTCAAAATTCTCTAACTCCTCCTCGGTTGGGCGAATAAACATATTTTTTACAAAATGTGCCTGCCACGCCACTTCAGAGACAAAGCGAATAGATTTTCTGCTATCTAAACTAGCTCCAGTAAAGACATCCATAATATATATATCTTTTCCTGAAAACTCATTTTTAGCAAATTTAAATAGCTCATTAAAAGTCTTTTTATCGATTTTTTTATTTATCTCTCCCCAATGGATATATTGGTTTGATGGTGGTTGGTCAACAAAATATTTATCTTTTGGACTTCTCCCTGTAAATATACCTGTATCACATATTGCTGAACCAGTCGATGAAATTTTACACTCACCCTTATTTACCTCATGAGCATATAGTTCATCATAGCTTAAGTTATAATAGACCTTACCAATATTTTCTAGTCCCAATTTATCAAGACCATTTGGTGTCTTGGTATTCATCGCTTCTACCCTCTTTTGTATAAATAAATTGTTTTGCTATATAGCAAATAAAATAAGACTTAAAATATCTTATTTTATCTATTATATAGCTTAAAGTTAGGGTGTTAAAACACCCTAAAAGTTAATTAAATATAGAGAGAAGAACCCCCGCTGCAACTGCAGAGCCTATAACTCCTGCAACATTTGGTCCCATTGCATGCATAAGCAGTATATTTCCCGGTCTCTCCTCTGCTCCAACTCTACTTACAACTCTAGCAGCCATTGGCACAGCTGAAACTCCAGCAGCTCCAATTAGAGGGTTAATTGGCTCTTTTGAAAATCTATTCATAATTTTACCCATTAATACCCCAGCAGCAGTTCCAGCTGCAAATGCCACAAGTCCAATAACCATAATACCTAAACTCTCTAATACCAAAAACTTATCAGCAGCCAGTTTTGAACCAACTCCAAGCCCTAAAAAGATTGTTACAGTATTTATTAGAGCATTTTGCATTGTATCATTTAGTCTCTCAACAACTCCAGACTCCTTTACAAAGTTACCAAAGGCAAATGCTCCAATTAGAGGAGTTGACTCCGGCAGAATCATAATAGAGAGAAGTAACACAACGAGTGGGAATAGAAGTTTCTCTAATCTATGCACCTTTCTCTGAACTCCCATTTTAATTCTTCTCTCCTCCTTAGTTGTCAATGCTCTCATAATTGGAGGCTGAATTACCGGAACTAAAGCCATATATGAGTAGGCTGCTACTGCGATTGCCCCTAACATATCGGGTGCTAATCTATTTGCAATAAATATAGATGTTGGTCCATCTGCTCCACCAATAATTGAGATAGCACTAGCTGATTGTAAATCGAACCCTAAAATTACAGCTCCAACAAGAGAACCAAAAATTCCAAACTGTGCAGCTCCTCCAAGAAGTGCCGTTTTAGGGTTTGCAAGAAGTGGAGCAAAATCTGTCATTGCCCCAACTCCTATAAATATTAGAAGAGGAAAAAACTCATTTGCAATACCCATATTATAGATAACTCCCAACATTCCATGAGGTCCCGTCATGTGTGCTAGTGGAATATTGGCTAGGAGTCCTCCAAATGCTATCGGAATTAAGAGCAGTGGCTCAAATCCTTTTGCGATTGCTAAATAGAATAGAATAAATACAATTATTATCATAATAATTCTACCAAGAGATGACTCAAACGCCCCAATTTTTTTTACTGTTCCATCTGGCTCTATTGCCACCTCTCCATCATCTGTATCAAATATGGCATTAATACCCGTTGTCCTCCAGAAACTGACTGCTAGTTCCGATAGGGTCTTTGGTTGATACTCCCTCTTCTCTATACTCTCCTTCTCATGAGTGGTTTGAGTCTGTGAGTCTTTAGAGAGACCCTCTGCCTGATTTGCAAAGCTAAAAGTGGTTGTTGCAATCAGTGCAAAGATAAGTGATATGAAAATTTGTCTAATTTTCATAAGCTACTCCATTGTCGCAAGAAGTTGCCCATCGACTACTGCATCATTTACTTTTACCTCAATAGTCTTAATAACTCCGGCTCTCTCAGCCACAATATCTATCTCCATTTTCATAGCTTCTAAAATCATTATCTGTTCACCCTCTTCTACCTTATCACCCGGATTTTTTAATATCTTCCATACATTACCCGGAGTTTGAGATTTTACCTCCAATGCCCCTTTTGCTCCGGTCGGTGCTGGTGCTTTTGGCTTTGACTCTCCCTTTGGCTCTGATGATGAAACTGGAGTTACTTGAATATCTGCATCTCCCTCTACTACTTGAACACTATATTTTTTACCATCTACTACTACTGTATAATTTCCGCTCATATTTCCTCCTCCACTATTTTCTCTATTATTACCTTTTTTTCTTACCATTAATGGGCTATTTCCCTTTAAGAAATCAATCCCCTTTCTATCACACGCTGCACCTATAAAGATGTTCTCTTCTGTTGTCTCTATACCCTCATCTTCTAGCACCTTTTTCCAATATGCAATAGATTTTGTCACCTCTTTATCTGCTAAATCTAATGGATTTTCTGTTGTTGGTTTTAATTTTAGCTTTTCAGAAGCCAATTTTACAATCTCCGGGTCTGGCTCAACAGGAGTTTTTCCAAAATATCCCAATACCATCTTTCCATATCCGGGTGCAATCTGTCTCCACTTTCCAAACATTACATTTGCATAAGCTTGTTGCCAGTAGAATTGGCTAACAGGTGTTACAGATGTTCCATATCCACCCTTCTCAACAACCTCTTTCATAGCCAAAATTACCTCATCAAACTTATCTAGGTTTCCATTATCTCTCATCATCTGTGTATTTGCAGTCAATGCTCCACCCGGCATTGGAGAGAATGGAATTAGAGGTGAAACTTGTGTAGCCTCCGGTGGAATCATATAATCACTCAGACACTCTTTTAAAACCTCTTCATACTTTAAAACCCTATTTAACTCTAAATCTCCTAAATTGTAATTTGTCCCCTTTGTAGCGTGTAGCATAGTTAATATATCCGGCTGACTTGTTCCACCACTAACCGGAGAAGCTGCCATATCAATTCCATTTGCTCCAGCCTCCAACGCTGCCAAGTATGATGCCACACTTACCCCAGCTGTCTCATGGGTATGTAATCTTAAATGAACCTCCTCTCCTAAAAGTTTTCTAGCCATTGAGATTGTCTCAAATACCTTTCTAGGGTTTGCTGTTCCACTTGCATCTTTAAAGCAGACACTATCAAACTCAATACCGGAATCTAAAATATTTCTCAAAGTTTTTTCATAAAAGGCTACATCATGTGCACCGGTGCAACCGGGTGGTAAGTCCATAATTGTAACAACTACCTCATGTTGAAGACCATGTCTCTTAATACACTCTGCACTATATGCTAGATTATTTACATCATTTAAAGCATCGAAGTTTCTAATTGTGGTAGTTCCATGTCTCTTAAATAACTTTGCGTGGAGGTCAACAAGCTCTCTACTCCCCGTATCCAACATTACCGTATTAATACCTCTTGAGAGGGTCTGTAAATTTGCCTCAGGACCTACTATCTCTCTAAATCTATCCATCATCTCAAAGGCATCTTCTCTTAAATAGAAATATAGGCTCTGAAATCTAGCCCCTCCCCCAAATTCAAAATGTGTTATTCCCGCCTTTTTGGCAGCCTCTACTGCTGGGAAAAAGTCCTCCATAAGAACACGACCACCAAAAACGGATTGAAATCCATCTCTAAAGGTTGTATCCATTATATCAATATATTTTTTTGCCATTTTGCACCCTATTTATGATTTATTTTTTCTAAATTCTGCTACTGCTGCAATAATAGCAGCTACTCTCGCTCTCTCTTCCTCCTCACTACTACTTACTGCTGGAGTTGGTATAGTGGGCGTTTTAGTCTCTTCATCTGGAAAATATCTATTTATTATGTATGCTTGAAGCTCTATCGCTTTTACTAAGATAACTAGAAATAGGAAAACAACTCCCATTCCAAGCACCATAAACTTTAGAGCCTCTAGCACATAGTTTACTTCTGCCATAAAAAACCTTTTTAACTTTATAGATTTATTTTATAGTTGTATTCTAGCAACTTTTACTTTTAAAAGTATGATTTAATATTGCTTTTTACCCCTATTATCTGCTTGTGCTACTTTTTGTTTATCCCTATAATTACCGTTCATACCCCTTATAGTATCCAAATCGTATCCAATTTGCACACTATGAGATATATCTATATTTAAAAATAGGGTTACCAACTTTTCTAAAAATTCACACCTATCCATAGATATATTATCTAAAAACTCTAATGCCCTCTTCTCTACATCTATATTTTTTACAATGCTCTCTAATGTAGAGAAGTCTATACTCTTATCTATATACTCGATAATAATATGCTCTAAGTCATCTCCCACTCCTCTTTTAATTCTATCAAGCTCTTTAATCTCATCTATAGAGACTAAAGTAAAAGCCTTTCCCAAATTTCCAGCTCTACCAGTTCTTCCAATTCTATGAATATAACTCTGTAAATCAAATGGAATATTGTAGTTGAATACATGCGTAACACCTCTAATATCAAGTCCCCTCGATGCTACATCAGTAGCTACCATAATTTTTACACTACTACTTCTATAGAGTTTTAAAATCTCATCTCTCTCAAACTGTTCTAAATCCCCATGAATCCCCCTTGCACTAAAACCTAAATCTTGTAGATATAGAGCGAGTCTATCCACCTCTTTTTTAGTTCTACAAAATATAATGCACTTATTAATATCCTCTAACTCTAAAAGTTTTACAATCGCTCTATCTCTCTGAGACTCATCAATTACACAATATTTCTGCTTTATAAGAGCTTTTCCCCTCCTAATAGATACAAATTTTGGCTCAAATAGAATCTCTTGAGCTAAAGCTCTAATCTCATCTGGAATAGTGGCAGAGAAGAGTAGAGTCTGTCTATTTTGAGGAATATACTCAAAAATCTCCTTAATATCATCTAAAAATCCCATATCCAACATCTCATCTGCCTCATCAAGCACAACTATCTCTGGGTTAAACTCATCAATTTTACCCTTTTTATATAGGTCTTTTAACCTACCGGGTGTTGCCACTACAATATCAACACCTCTATTTATTAGAGCAATCTGTCTGCCATACCCAACGCCACCATATACACTAAAAGTTCTAATACCACAAAAACGCCCTAAAAAAAAGAGTTCATTACTAACTTGAGTAGCCAATTCTCTAGTGGGGGTAATTATTAATGCTCTCTCTATCTCACCCTTTGCAATCTTATCTATTATTGGCAAACCAAATCCTGCAGTTTTACCTGTGCCGGTTTCAGCTTCTGCTACTAAATCATCTCCATCTTGAATAATGGGAATAACCCTCTCTTGAATTGGACTTGGTCTATAAAATTTTGCTACTTTTATACCTTTTAAAAGTTCTCTTTTAAAATTAAAATCATAAAAAGTCAAATCTCTCTTAGCAGATTAAAAAATCTGCAACCTCCTTTCATATTAAATTATCAACACTTCTATTTTTAAACTCATCTATTTTAGATATAGGAGCTTTAATCTCCCAATGGACTCTATCGCTTAAAAAATCCCTTTCAATATTGCAAATCCCTATATCTCTTAATATATACTCTATCCTCTGAATAGAGGAGTATAGTGTATTAAATGAGAAACTTACCACCTTTTCATATATAAAATTATCTGAATTTTGAATTACAAGTTTTGCTGAAGTGGAGTAGGCTCTAACCAATCCACCAATTCCAAGTTTTATACCTCCAAAGTAGCGAACAACCAATATTGCTACATTTATAAAATTTTCTCCCCTTAAGACATTTAAAATTGGAACTCCCGAAGAGCCTTTAGGCTCTCCATCATCTGAGCTATTTTCTACAATCTGCTCAAACTCATTTAACTCTCTATAGGCATAGACAATATGTCTAGCCTTTGGGTGCTCCTCCTTTAATTTTGCCCTTAAGCTTTTAAAGTTATCTATTGGGGTTATATATGCTATAAATTTTGATTTTTTAACCTCATAAGTTGCACTGAAAGTTCTATTTAAACTTCTCATTTTGAACAAGAGACTCCAGCACCTGCTAGACAGTAATCCTCCTTACATTCAGCCTTCTCATACTCACTGCAACATCTACATATCTCTCTCTCTACCAACTTTTCGCTTTTACCTCTAAATTTATCTTTAAATACTCCAAATACATATTTTCCAAAACTATCCGGCTTCTCCTTCTCCACCTCATACTTCTTCTCCAGAGAGTGGAGATGTGGACGCACTTTACTATTTATCTCCTGCCTAACCTCATACACCTCTTGATACCTCTTTCTATTTGAAAAGAAGTTAAATATAAATTTAAGTAGATTTACTATCAATATAAAAAGTATAAATCCAAAAATTAAGATGGCTATCTCTCTATTACTCATACTCATTTAACACTCTCCTTATCTAATATTTAATAATCTTTTGGCAAATTAAACTCATCTATTGATATGGTATCAAAGATAAATTTAACAGTAGGTAATTTGAGTTCAAAAAGAGATTTCAATTAAAAAAACTCTCTATATTACGGCTCTCCACCCCAAGATAGTTTCTCCCTTAAGACCTTAAAATAGCTATGTTCTCTCTGATGAATTAACTTTGCATCTTTTATAGCACCTTTTATAATCAGCTTATCATCTGGATATAGAGTATAGTTATCCTGCCCATCGACAACCACAACCAATCTATCTGGTGATGTAAGGTGGATTGTAAAGTCACTTGGAACTACTAAAGGGCGTTGAGTTAGAGAGTGTGGAGCTATTGGGGTCATAATAAATACTTTAGATAGAGGATATAAAATTGGACCTCCAAGAGATAGATTATATGCAGTAGAGCCGGTTGGAGTAGATATAATTAATCCATCTCCATAGTAGCTATTAAACCAATCACTATCTATAAATGCGTCAATCTTTGCCATGTGTGAAATGGTAGGTCTTGTAATTACTACATCATTAAAGGCGTAAAATTTATGCTCTTTAGTCTTTTTTGTCTCAATACAACCATAAATTAACATTCTATTATCTACTCTATAATCTCCACTAAGTAGAATATCTATCATATCATCTACCTGCTCGACTCTAGTATCTGCCAAAAAGCCTAAATTTCCGGCATTTATTCCCAAAATTGGTTTATCAAATCCGTAACTTTTTCTAACTAATGCTAAAAGTGTCCCATCTCCTCCAAGAGATATTAAGATATCAACCTCTCTACACATATCATTAAAATTAACGTATTCATCTCCAACCCTCTTAGAGTATATATCACTTAAATATACCTCTACTCCTCTACTCTCAAATTTCTGTTTTATACTATTAAATAACTCAAATATATCCTTTGAGTTTGGTCTTATAACAAATCCAACACTTTTCATAAAATTAGCCTCTAATCTCTAATATATGTTTTGTGCTAATACCACTCCAAGCCCTATTTAGTTTTACAAACTCATTATAACTATTTAAGACTCTTTTAAAATCTTCACTCTTTTTAGACTCATCGGCTAAAACCTCAGCTAGTGCCTCTTTTGCCCTCTTCATTATCTTATCTGGAAAAGTTTTTATCTGCACCCCTTTTTTAAGTAGCTTCTGTAGAGCTTTTGCATTTCTATATCTAAACTCCTCTACCATTTTAGCAGTCATTGCATCTGCTGAGGTCTCAATAATCGCTCTATGTTCACTACTCAACTTTTCCCATCTAGCCTTATTAAAGGTTATCTCTAAAATAGAGCCGGGTTCATGCCACCCCTTATAGTAATACTTTGCAACTCTATCAAAACCCATTAGAATATCAAGTGCTGGACCTACCCACTCAGTGGCATCAATTGTGCCTCTCTCTAGGGCTGTATAAATCTCTCCTGCCGGAATTAAAACCGGATTTACCCCAAGTCTCTTTATAACCTCTCCCCCAAGACCCGGTATTCTCATCTTAAGCCCTTTTAAATCCTCAAGAGAGTTTATCTCTTTTTTAAACCACCCCCCCATCTGTGGACCTGTGCTTCCCCCAATTAGTGGATATAGATTAAATTTGGCATATAGCTCTCTCCAAAGCTCCATTCCCCCACCAAATTTTAACCAAGTAACCATCTCATCACTTAAAAGTCCGAGAGGCATACCTCCAAATATTGAAAAGGCTGAGTTTTTTCCCTTCCAATAGTAAACTCCTGAGTGGAAAATATCTATCTGACTAGCAGAGGTTGCATCAAATACTTGTAGAGCTGGAACTAGAATATTTTTTGGATATACCTTTATCTCTAAAGTTCCTCCACTAAGCTCTAAACATCTCTCTGCAAACTCATCAACACCCGTTCCCATAATTGGAAAGTGTGATGGCCAAGATGTGGCAAGTTTTAGTTTTACCTTTTTTCCTCTATTTATATTTACACTCTTTATCTTCTCTTCTCTATAACACCCACTAAGAGTAGCAACCCCAACAGCTAGAGTTGTAGTCTTTAAAAAAGCTCTTCTTTTCATTCCTTCTCCTAATAGTTTAGAAACTGCATTATATCACTTTTTTGATAAGATAGTTTTGCTTAAAATTTGGCTATTATAAAGGATATAAAATGCTAACCGTAGCAGGAAATGGAATGGGAGATTATAGTTTTAAAAATCTCCCATTAGATATAAAAGAGTTTGATAGAGTTATTTGTGATATTAACTTTATAGAGAGTGGAGAGAATATATTAAAGTTAAAATATAGAGATGCTAAAGAGTATATTTTAAAAAATTATAATAGAGAGAATATCCTATATATAGTAACAGGCTCTCCCCTATTTTTTAGTGCAGGGGTTTTAATTGCAAAGAGTATTCCAAAGGATAAGGTAAAGATTATAGATAATACCTCATCAATAGATTATCTACTCTCAAAATTAATAATCTCTAAAAATCAAGTCTCTATTTTATCTCTACATGGGAGAGATAGAATTGATTTAAAAAGTTTCTTAATAGAAAAATATACATTTATTCTATGTGATAAATACTCAATAGATAAAATAGGGGAGGCGATAAGATATTTAGATAAATCTAGTTTTAATATAATAATTGGGTATAAATTGGGATATATTGATGAGGTTATAAAAGAGATAGATATAAGACAAAATATAGATTTAGACCTAAATAAGCCCTATGTTCTATTAATTGAAAAAAAGTTTAGTAGCTCTCCACTAAGCAGGGATAGTGCATTTAAGACAGAGAGGGGAATGATAACTAAAGAGTATAAGAGAAATCTCTCTTTACAACAGTTAGACCTAGAACCAAATCAGATACTTTGGGATATTGGAGCAGGGAGTGGGAGTTGTGCTATTGAGGCTTTTAAGAGATATAGGGTAAAGACAGTTCTATTTGAAAAGAATCCTAAAAGGTGTAGATTTATAAGAGAAAATTTAAAAAATCACTCTGTATGTGATACAGAACTTATAGAGGGAAAGGCTGAAGAGTATTTTGAAAAGATAGAAGATAATCCAGATAGAATATTTATTGGTGGTGGGGGAAGTGAAGTTATAAAAAAAATTCCATATCTTTTTAGTAGATTAAATAAAAATGGGGTTATGGTAATAAATGCAATTACACTTAAAAATCTCTCTCAAATGGTAAATGTGCTAGATAGTGCCAAAATTAAATATGAGGTTATATCTCTCTCACTTACTACATATAAGGGAGATTTAAAACTTGTAGAGCCGGAGAGACAGCTATTTCAGATAAAATTGAGAAAGTAGAGAGGATTTAATATGGTATATTTTATTGGTGCAGGGTCAGGAGACCCGGATTTAATAACGGTTAAGGGAAAAAATATATTAGAGATTGCAGATATAGTGCTATATACAGGCTCACTCGTTCCAAAAGAGATTTTAAAGTGGTGTAGAGAAGATGCCATTATTAAAAACTCTGCCAATATGAAATATAATGAGATATTTCATATTTTAGAGGAGAATAGAGATAAAATTGTGGCAAGGCTTCACACAGGAGACCCAACACTATATTCTACTCTAGCAAAACAAATTAAATTTTTAAAGAGTAAAAATATAGATTATGAGATAATATCTGGAGTTAGTGCAGTATTTGGAGCAGGGGCGAGTTTGGGAATAGAATATACAATTACAGGGGTATCTCAAACACTCATCTTAACTAGAGTGGAGGGCAAAACTCCAAATCCGGAGAGTTTAGATAATATACTAAATTGTAAAAACTCATCTCTTGTCTTCTATCTCTCTATTCGCCTAATCGATAAACTTACAAAAAGAGCTTTAGAGCTTGGATATCCAAAAGATACTCCATGTTTTGTGGTAGAAAAGGCTACATGGGAAGATGAAAAAATCTATAAAGGGACAATAGAGACAATAGCAGATATGGTAAAAGATGTAAAAGGGATTGCCTTAATACTTTTAGGAGAGT
>Ga0256828_1002684_pt1 | contig 10467 bp, 9 predicted proteins | sample CV88metaG_FD_185993 | JGI IMG/M metagenome (GOLD analysis project Ga0256828, IMG submission 185993) | Hydrothermal vent microbial communities from East Pacific Rise, Pacific Ocean - CV88 | ecosystem: Environmental > Aquatic > Marine > Hydrothermal vents | place: Pacific Ocean: East Pacific Rise... | reverse complement strand
AACTCTCTCTTGTCGCTCCTCTTCGTTTTGTACACGGTGTGATAAAGAGAGATACTCACTGTCACTTTGTGTATCGAAGTAAACATCACCATCTGGTGTAGTGTAGGCGTGGTTATTTGCTATGAGTTTTTGAATAAGCTCTATCATCGCCTCTATGCTTTGTGTTGCTTTTGGTTCTATAGTTGGGCGTTTTACGCCAATAGAAGCCATCTCTTTATGAAACGCCTCTGTATAAAAATCTGTAATTTCTTGAATCGTTTTGTTTTGTGCTTGTGCTTTTTTGATGATTTTGTCATCAATATCTGTGATGTTTCTAGCATAAGTTACCTCATACCCATATGCTTCTAACACACGCGTAAGTAGATCAAAAACTAAGGCTGATTTTGCATGACCTAAGTGTGCGTCATCATAGACAGTTGGGCCACATACATAAAGGGAAGCTTTGTTTGGTTGAAGGGTTGATAACTCCCTTTTTTCTTTTTTTACAGAGTCAAAAATGTACATCATAATTCCTAAATAATATTTAAATTATTGTAACATAGTTTGGATTAAATATTTTGATGGTGGGAAAATTAGGAATAAAAATATTAAAATTAGTGATATTATCAATAAATATAAAGATTTTATGATTATAATTACTAGAAGAACTTTAAAGGATAGAGATGAAACTAGAGACAAAAACGCTTGGTGCAACACTTGCCATTATAATTAAAGGGCAAATTACTGGTATAAGTGAAGTGCAAGAGATTAAAAATATAGTAGAAAGCTATAGAGATACTAGCTCGATAGAATTGATTTTGGAGGATGCTTATGTGATGCCATCTTCTCTTATAGGTTATCTTGTTAAATTAGTAAATGTTGATGAGAAGAGGATTATTATTAATGCTCAAGAAGATTTAAAAGAGTTATTGCTTGATTTAAGTCTTGAGAAAACATTTATTTTAAAGTAGGGTAGAGCTATGATTAATTTTCAAAGAACAACAACAATTGGTAGAAAAATCCATGTTACATTAATTGTTTCTATGATTGTAGGTCTTGTTATTATTGCAACGACAGCGTATTATAGTATTCAAAACATAGAAAAAGATGTTTATGCTGAAGAATCATCATTTTTAGGTGAATACATAAATGATGCTCTTGTTGAAAAAGAAGCAGTGGGCATTACAAATGCTATTATGCTTGCTCAAAACCCTATTCTCATTAAGGCACTTTATACACGAGATAGAGCTTTAGCTTTTAAAGAGTTAAAAAAATATAATAAACTTTTTAAAAATAATACCAAATTTCATAACATCAAAATTCATATGCATACAGCAGATGTACATAGTTTTCTTCGCTCGTGGAAACCAGATAAGTACGGAGATGATTTAAGTGGATTTAGACAAACTATACTAGAAGTAAAAAGAACACATAAACCTTTGGTCGCTGTAGAGGTTGGAAGAGCTGGTCCTACTATACGAGGTTTGGCTCCAATGTTTTATAAAAATAAATACATAGGTTCTATAGAGTTTATGCAGGGGTTTAACTCTGTTGTCAAAGATGCAAAGAAAAATATAGATTCTTCTGTTTTAGTATTGTTAATGAAAAAAATGGAACGCTATGCTTCTTTTTATAAAGGTAAAAAAGTACAAAGAGTTGATGGGATGATTGTTGCACAAAAAAGTAATACTATCGATACACGATTTGTACAAGAGTTACAAGGTAAGTCTTTAGAAAATTTACAAAATGGCTTAAAAACACAAAATTATTTTGTACGCCTTATTCCTCTTAAAGATTTTAAAGGGGAGACTATAGCATATGTTGTAGTTGGTAAAAATTTACAAGTTGTTGAAAAAACTATAGATATATCTGTTAATTCACTTTTGACACAACTTTTTATTATGTCTGCTATTGATATTATAGTTTTGATTTTCTTAGTGATTGTTATCAATAGAACGATAAAAAATCCTATTAATCGTCTTATAGATTTAGTAAAAGATCTCTCTGGTGGAGGTGGTGACTTAACAAAACGCCTACCTATACAACAAAAGGATGAACTAGGTGAAGTGAGTTTTTACATTAATGAGTTTATTAATCTAATTGAAAATCTTGTTCGGGATGTTAAAATGATTGCACAAAACAACAAGCAACTTAGTGAAGCTATGCTTAATGGTTCTGTAGAACTTGATAATGTATCAAAGACACAATTAAAGTCTGTGGCTGAATCAAATAAACTTACAACAGAAGCAAAAAATGATCTTGACATTTCAGAAGAACTTGCAAATAAAACTTCACAAGATGTGCATACAAGTTATGAAACACTCATTGTTTTAGAAAATATCATTGATGCTGTTATAGAGATGATTAATAATGATAGTGAAAATGAAAATGAACTTTCTGAAAGAATCCGTTCTTTAGCAAATCAAACGAATGAGATTAAAAATGTTCTTAGTATTATTAAAGATATAGCAGATCAAACAAATCTTTTAGCGCTTAATGCTGCCATAGAAGCTGCAAGAGCAGGAGAACATGGTCGAGGTTTTGCTGTAGTTGCCGATGAGGTAAGAAAACTTGCTGAAAATACACAAAAAAATATTAGTGAGATTGATGCAACAGTTATGGTTGTTGTTCAAAATGTGCAAGAGATTTCATCAGATATGAATAAAAGTAGTGATGATATTCGTCATCTTACAGATAAAACAGATGAGATGTTAGGTATATTGGCAAATTCAAAAAGTGCTTCGAAGTTGACAAAACAAGCTTCTATAGAATCTTCACAAAAAACAGTGCTTATAGGTTATAAAGTAAAAGCACTATTTGAAGTTATGCAAAAAACTTTAGAATCAACAAAAAATACAAAAAATCTTGCTCAAAAACTTGATGAGCTAGGAAAAAATCTCAAAAATAGTAGTGATAATCTTGCTACTAAATTAAGTGAATTTAAAACAGAATAGTTTAAGAAATTTCCCCTTTTTTTGGGGAATGCTTTTAAAAAAGCACTCTTTGTAAATATGAATCTACACCCATAAGTAATCCACCAAAACATAATGACCCGATGATAAGATAGATAAAGTTTTTACTATAAAGTATGGTAATAAAGTTATTTATACCAAAACTTTTTACAGTAAAAATGAAACTAATAAATCCACCAAGTGTAGAAGCTAATGCAAGTCCAGCTACACCAAATGGTTTGATAAAGGCAAGGGCAAATATAATGTAGATGGCTAAAGAGAGGGTTGCTATTTTTGCAGCTTTTTTTTGTAACTCTTTAGCATAAAGCCAGAGGATGAAAAGTTTTTGAATACCAAAAGGAAGTAATCCTATAAGATACATTTGTAAGACTAAAGCTGTATTTGCTGTATCTTGAGCTGTAAAAGCACCTCTTTGAAATAAAAGCCAAACAATCTCTTTAGCTAAGATAATACCACCAAGTGTACTTGCCATTAAAATAAAAGCTAAAAACCAAAATGCCTTATGAAGGTTTTGTAATGCTTTTGCTTCATTATTATTTTTAAGGTAACGGGCTATTTTTGGAAAAAGTGCTACTGATGTTGCAATGGCAAAAAGAGCTAAAGGGAGCTGAAAAATTCTGTTTGCATAGTAAAGGTAAGAGATAGAACCCGTAACTAAAAAAGAAGCTAAAAAGGTATCTAAGAAAGCACTCACCTGTGCAGTAGAGTTTCCCCACATGGCTGGAAAAAAGTTTGTACGAAATTTTTTTGTTTCTTGTTGAATATGAAATGATTTTTGTTGCAAATATTTTATACCACCAAACAAGAGTTTTATAAGTCCAAGTTTGTAGATAGTATAAAGGTGAATCGTAAGCTGTAAAATACCTCCTGTAATAACACCGTAACTTAAATACTCTACAATCTCTTGAGAGTTTTTCTCTTTACTTAAGAGTAAGGCAGCAATAAGAGAAATATTAAGAAGAGCAGTGGAAAAAGCGGAAGTAGCAAAATGGTGTTTATACTGAAGTAGTGTACTTAAAAATGTAACGCTAAAAATAAGAGGTAAATACCAAAAGTTAATAGCAACAAATGGGGCTGCGATAGTAATTGTTTTTGTATCAAAGCCTGTTGCTATAGACTGGGTGAGTAGAGAGGGAAATATATTTACAAATAGTGTTATAAGTAAAATGATAGAGAGAAAAGTGACAAATATATGAATACTAAATACTGCTTTATGTCTTGAACGGGCAAAAGATGGAATAAATACTTGTGTAAAAGCACCCTCTGCAAAGATACGACGGAAGAGATTGGGAAGCTTGAATGCTATGAAGAATATATCGCTATAAATGTTAGCACCTAAGATAGATGCTGTAAGTAAATCGCGTATAAAACCTAAAATTCTTGAAAATAATATACCAAAACTATTGGTAAAAATTGCTTTAAACATGGGACTCTTTTTGGTTGATGTATAGACTTTACAAAATTTTAACAAATCTTAGGTTAAAATAGACACTTTATATTAAAAAAAGATTTCACAAAAATGGATAAAAAATGGCACTTTTTGGTTTAGGCAATAAAAAAATAGAAAAAACACTTAATAAAGTTCGTCCTACAGTTGTAAGAACACAAAATGTTGCACATGAGTTAGCAAAAGTTGCAAAATTTTACAATGTGAAAGTAGATTTATTAGATTTTACTATTTTAGGTGTACAAAGTTATACGCGTTTTAATACCAAAGAGAAAGAGGGAGAATGGAGTGAAGTGGATAATGCAGCTTTACATACAGTAGATGAATCACACCTCCTTGATGCTTACTTTGAGATAAAGCAAACTTATGAGATAGAGATTTTTTCCAAAACAACTACTTCAGGAAATACATTTTGCGATAACTTTATAACATCAGTTGGGGCTAATGCTACAAAATGTAAAATTTATTTAAGTGTTAAAGAAAATTCTGAAGTAAAATTTTTTCCCCGTTTTGAAGTAGAATTTGAAAATACACTACAGAAGAAGAAAGTGAGAGCAGGTATTTTAATCAATATCTTTGATGAAATGGTAGGAGAAATGGTTTCTAAACTATCTGCGGATTTAAAAGTTAATGGAAAGATTATTTTTCCAACAACACAAACTTACTTGATAGCACAAGGGTATGAGCCTACACCTACACGACATGATGCTTTGATTTTTCATTATGAAAAGAAAGAAGAACTTAATGAACATACAAAAGTTGATTATGCTTCACGAGGGTTTATTCAAAGTGTTAAAGAGGGAGAGGTTCTCATAGAGTATGTAAAGCCTAAAGCTGGAAAGGCTGGGCGTAATTGTCGTGGGGAGTATATAAAACCTGAAGAGCCTAAAATCCTCAATGAGGTAACTTTTAATGTAGATACAACCATAAAAATTGTAGAGACTCCTGACTCTATAGAGTACATAGCATTACAAAATGGTTATATTGCTTTTGAAGACAATACTTATACAGTGAAAAAAGAGATGGATGTTAGTGAAGTAAGCTTTAAAACAACTGGTTCTATACGAAGTGGTTTAGATTCTGATGTAAGTATGAATGTTCAAGAGCGTGATGCAATTAAAGATGCTGTTGGTAAGGGAATGGTTGTTGAGGTTAGTGAGATAGATATTGATGGAAATGTTGGTTCTCATGCTAAAGTAATTGCAAATAAAGTAAAAGTTGGAGGGCAAACACATAAAACGGCATATATAGAAGCTCAAGATGTAGATATTAATATACATAAAGGAAGTACAAAAGGAAAAAAAATTCATATTACCCGTTTAGAGCATGGGTATATTGATGGTGAAGATGTTGTTGTACTTCAAGCATTGGGTGGTACTATAAAGGGTAAAGAAGTAAAGATAGATATTTGTGGATCTCATGTAAAAGTTGTTGCTAGTGATATAATAGAGATTAAAAGAATGCAAGGAAGTGAGAACAGTTTTATTATTGATCCTTTATTACAAGATGAATTACAAACAAATCTTCAAACAAATAAAGAAAAGATTAAAAAACTTGAAAAAGAGATTGCGCGTTTAGAAAAAAACATTGAAGATTATATGCAACAAGTAAAAGATGGAAGAGGTGCTTTTTTAGAGATTAAAAGAAGATTAACACATTATAAACAAAAAGGTATTAAACTACCTAATTCTTTTGTTAAAAAATATAAACAATTTCAAGAGATACAAGAAAAATTAAAAATGTATAAAAAAAATAGAAAAGATACGAAAGAAGAGTTATCGCATTGGATATCAAAGATTTCATCATTTCAAGGTACAATTTTACAAGCAAGAGTTATCAATAGAGACAGATGGGTAGGGTATAATGAGATTAAATTTCGACTTATAGATCCACCGATGGAGTTGGTATATAGACCAGCAGAGGGTTCAGAAGATAAGATTTTTGGACTTGTTGAGGTAGATGATGGTGAATTTGTGATTCAGCCAATGAAAGAAGAAGAGTAAAAGGATAGAGATGATAGTAGGTGTTAATGGTAAGGTTGTGTATAAAGAGCCTTCTTGTGTTTATATAGATGTGCATGGTGTTGTGTATGAGGTGTTTATATCACTACATACTTTTTCAGCTTTACCAAAAGATGAGGTGTCATTATATACACATCATGTGATTCGTGAAGATGCCCAGCTTTTGTTTGGTTTTTTAGATATGAGTGAGAAGAAACTGTTTCAAAAACTTATAAAAATCAATGGAGTAGGTCCAAAAGTAGCTATGGCGATTTGTTCTACATATACACCTTCTCAATTTGCAACAGCCATTAGTAACAAAGATGTAAAAGCTGTACAAAAAGTACCAGGTATAGGTCCTAAGAGTGCAGGGCGTATTTTGGTTGAGCTTAATGGTTTTGATGCTGAGATCCTTACAGCAGGTGCAACACCTTCGGCATCTTTAGCTTTTAATGAAGCGAGTGAAGCACTTGAAGCTTTAGGATTTAAAAAAGATAAAATCTCTAAAGCACTGAGTGCATGTGAGGGGGATGATACTGCATCGCTTGTTAAGGGTGCATTAAAACTGCTCCAAACACTCTAAAAGGGATTAGTTATAGAAACTTTTATTTTATATGCACTTGGTATCGCTCTAAGTGTTTTTATTTTATACTTTATAGGAATACTACTTGCACCTTATAATCCAAATAGTGTAAAAAATGAACATTTTGAATGTGGATTACCTCCAAGTAGTGTGAACCCTCGTCGTGCAAACTTTGGCTTTTTTATGTTTGCTATTATGTTTATTGTTGCAGATATGACAGGGTTGTTTATAACCCTTTTTGTGTATGCAAATACGCTACATTCGCAGATTATCGCTATAGCATTTAGTGTCATAATGGCGTTAGCTATAGCATTAGCTATGAAGGAGTTTAACAATGTTAAAAATATTTGATTTTTTTGCACATGCAAAGAGTGAAAGCCTTTGGATGGCACATTTATGTACAGGGTGTTGCTCTTTAGAGATGGCAGCTTCTATGGGACCTCGTTATGACTGGGAACGCTATGGTTATATGCCAACACCAACACCACGGCAAGCTGATGTTTTGGTGATTACTGGTCTTGTTACAAAAAAAGTGCTTCCAGTTCTTCTTAGAACCTATGCACAGATGCCTGAACCTAAGTATATTTTAGCTTTGGGTGCATGTGCTTTTGATGGTGGTCCTTATAATGATTCTTTAGCTGTTATCAAAAATCCTACTGAAATTCTTCCTGCTGATGTGTTTGTTGCAGGGTGTCCTCCTAAACCTGAGGCTATCATTAGTGGACTTGAAGAGATTAAGCAAAAGATGAAAGACAAAATACCAAGTGCCGCAAGTGAAGGTGGACTTTATAAAGAGATGAACTTTTAATGCAAAATGTACAAAAAATTTTTGATTCCTTTAGTTTGGAATATATAGAGGATTATAAACCCTCATGGCTTAAAGTGAAGTTGGTGCAAAGTGATGATTTACTTGCTATTGCAAAGTGTTTGAAAGAGGAGGGGCTTGTTTCTCTCTCTACCGTTTCTCCAACCGATTTTTTAGATGAAAATCGTATGGAGATGAACTACTTTTTTGAAGATATGCGTACAAAAAGAAACTGTTGGTTGCAGTGCGATATACCACGAGAGTTGCTTACATGTAAGATTGATTCTTTAAGTGGATTGTTTCCTAGTGCCTTATGGCATGAACGAGAAGCGTACTCAATGTTTGGGGTAGAGTTTTTAAATCATCCCGATTTACGACCTATCATCATTTCACAAGATTATTATGATAAATTTCCTTTTAGAAAAGATTTTGATTGGGTGGCTCATGAAAAGAATATAGTTGTCAATATGAATACCATCATAGAATCATTTGAAGAGGAAGAGGAACTTAATGAGAAAAATATTGAACCTAACTCATCTGAAATGATTTTAAATTGGGGTCCTACCCATCCTGCTAGTGGTCCTATTCGTCTTAGGGTACATTGTGATGGTGAAGATATTATCTCTATAGATCCAGATATAGGGTTTGTGTGGCGTGCATTAGAACACTTAGTAACACAAAAAGATTTTATCGGCGCTATAGTATCTGTTGAGCGATTATGTTTTATGGATAATATTAACTCAATGGTTGGATATGCACAAGCTGTTGAAGAGATAGCAGGTGTAGAGATAACAGAATTTGCAAAATGGATGCGTGTTTTACTAGGTGAAGTTGGGCGAATATCTTCCCATATGATGGGTATGGGTGGTTTTTATAATGCACTGGGGCTTCATACAGTTGCAATGTGGAATATGGATATGAGAGAACTCTTTTTAGATTTTTTAGAGAGTTATAGTGGGGCAAGAATCGCAACAGCATCTGTTGAAGCTGGTGGTGTGCGTTATGGATTGGCTGAGTATATGTTAGAGGAGTTACAAAAAGCTCTTGATAAATTTGATGCTACTAAAGAGGATATTCGCACTATTTTTATTAACAATCCTACGATGAAGATGCGTGGAGCAAAAGTGGGTATTTTAAGTGAAGAGGATGTACATACTTATGGTTTAAGTGGTGTAGTTGCTCGTGCTAGTGGTGTAAAAACTGACATCCGTATAGATGAACCTTATGGTGCGTATGAGCATATAGAGATGGATTATGTTACGCAAGAGGGTGGCTCTTCAAAAGATAGACTTGTCCAACTCTTTGAGGAGTTGGAACAATCTGTAGCTATTATAAAACAGGCAAAAGCACATATAGAGGAAAAAATAGCCTCAGGGGAGTTTAATCCAACCAAAGACCATATGGTAAAAGTACCTAAAAAGTTACCTCAAGGGGAAGCTATTAGCCGTGTAGAATGGGCAAGAGGGGAGGTACTTATGCATCTGGTAACACAAGAGAAAGCAAAGTCACCTTATAGGTTGAAAATGAGAGCGCCAAGTTTTAATCATACTATGATGCTTGATTATCTTTTACAAGGGGAAACACTCTCCGATATTCCACTCATCTTTGGTAGTTTATATATCTGCCAAGGTGATTTAGACAGATAGGGGGAAGCGATGCTTTATAATATCATTGTATTTCCAGGGATTTTATATATTTTACTATGGACAGTGGTGCTGTTTTGGTTTTTTAGAAAGTTTATGGCAGCACTTCATAAAAGGGTTGGTCCTAGCTTTAATGGTCCTGCTGGAAGTTACCAAACATTGTTTGATTTAGCAAAGCTTTTGACAAAAGAGAGTATTACACCAAAAGGGGTGAACCCTTATCTTTTTTCTTTAATGCCTTTACTCGCTACAACACTCGCCATTATACCAACGGCACTTATTCCATGGACGAAAGAGATTACGGTTGTTGGAACTGAATATGGTTTACTTGTTTTAGTTGTTTTGATAGGGATAGAACCTTTTTTACTCTTTTTAACAGGATTTGGTTCAAACAATAAGTACTCTTTTTTAGGGGGTATAAGAATTTTAACACAGATGATTTCTATGGAAACATCTTTTTTCCTCGCGGCACTTTCCCCTGCTATTTTATTTTCTACACTGAATCTTAACACCATTGTAGAACAAAGTTCATGGCTGAGTTTTGCTGTTTTATTTCCAGGGTTTATCCTTTACTTTATAGCTCTTTTAGGGATTTTAGAACAACCACCCTTTAACATTCCAGATGCAGAACAAGAGATAGTTTATGGTTTTTATACAGAGTATAGTGGCACAAACTTTTTTCTTTTAAAAGTTGCTGAGTTTTCAGAGTTTATGGCTGTTTTTGCAGGAGCTGTTACGCTCTTTTTAGGTGGTTATAAAGGGATATTTTTTGATGGGTTTAGCTTTTTATTTGTGAAAATGTTACTTATTGCTGTTGTGATGATGAGTATTAGGGCGAGTACACCCCGTATAACTATGAAACAGATGCTTCATTTTTCTTGGAGTTATCTCGTACCTCTTTCATTGCTCAATATAGCGTGGATAATGGTTGCAAAAATCTTCTTTTTTGGAGCAGGCGTATGATAGTAGAGATTATAAAAAAAGTATTTCGTGTTGTACGCGCACTAGCTGTTAAAAGTCCAGCGCAAGAGGATGTAA
>Ga0256828_1002682_pt1 | contig 10473 bp, 11 predicted proteins | sample CV88metaG_FD_185993 | JGI IMG/M metagenome (GOLD analysis project Ga0256828, IMG submission 185993) | Hydrothermal vent microbial communities from East Pacific Rise, Pacific Ocean - CV88 | ecosystem: Environmental > Aquatic > Marine > Hydrothermal vents | place: Pacific Ocean: East Pacific Rise... | reverse complement strand
TTGGATTATAAAGTCACTATTAAAGCATCCGGAGAGGCTGAGAAAAAGCTACCAAACAGCTTTTTATACTTTGCAAATAATGCAATTAAAAATGACAGAGAAAAAAAGTTTATGGTTAAGCATAACACTATTGCAATAGAGTTCTTTTCATTTAATATCAAGGTAGTAGAGGCTATAAAAGAGTACTTTGCAGAGTTTCTACTTATTACAAATTTTGGTGCAAGAAGTACAAAAGGGTATGGAAGCTTTAGTGTTGTCAGTGATGAAAAAATCAATACACAAAAATGTTTACAAGAGTACTATCCTATTGTATTTAAAGTAAATAGTGCTAATGTAAATAAATGGGAAGAGGTAGTAGATACACTTCATAAACGACTCAAGTCGGGTATTAACTTTAGAAGTTATCATAAATCACTACTCTTTTTATATATGTGTCAAAAAAATCTTCGCTGGGAGAAGAGAAAGATCAAAGAAGAGTTTTCCTCTTTAGCTACAGGAAAGCCACCGATTGATTGTGATATTCAAAAAGAGTATCGCTATATTCGTGCAATGTTAGGTGTAGCAAGTATCAATGAATATGCAGTAGGGCGAGATAGATTTACAGTAACTATTGAAGACAAAGAGAAGAGTATAGAGCGTTTTGCTTCACCAATAAGTTATAAAATCATAGATAATAATATCTATTTATTAGGTGATAAAAGTTATGAGAAGATTATGGGCAAAACTTTTAGCTTTACATTTGAAGGGAAATCTTTTGAGATCATTGCACCAAAAAAAGATGAGTTTGATCTTTATGAGTTTTTAAAATTTGTTGAACAACAAGAGCAGTTGATAAGCGAGGTGAAATAGTGAAATATATAGCATTAACAATAGGACCAATTTATAAAACACTTAAAAATGCTAAAAAGCCTAAAGAACTCTTTAGCAGCAGTTATATCTTTTCATACATTATGAAAGAGATTATTCAAAAGTTTCAAACAAGAAAATTTGTTACACCGTATGTAGATAAGAGTGTATTTGACATAACCGATGTAGGTATTTTCCATGATCGTTTTATCTTTGAGGCACAAGAGGGTGATCTGCAAAGTCTACAAAGCACTATTGATGAGGTGTTGCAAAAAGTAGCCAATGAGCTCTCTATATCTTTTGAGAGTGTAAAAAATTACCTGCAAATTAACTTTATAGAAAAAGAGATTGCAGAAGATGCAAACCCTATTTTAGAAATTACACCTTATCTCGATACAAATGAGCTTTTTTTTAAAGTAATCCAAGATGAGAGTTTTGCTCAGGCATTACGAAGAAAAAAGGGTGATAAAGATAACTTCCTTACAGAGGGAAAAGCTATAGTTGATGATATAAAAAAATTGTGTTATCACAATTACTACTGTATTGTTCATGCAGATGGCGATAAAATGGGTGATGCTATTTCTAAAAAAGCCAACATTGCAAAAGTCTCTCAAGCACTTTTCAACTACTGTAGAGATGCAGATCAAGTGATCAAGGCATTTGGTGGGCAGACTATTTTTGCCGGTGGTGATGATCTGCTTTTTTTTGCTCCTGTAATTGGTCGTGATAAGAGTACAATCTTTAATCTTTGTGAAAAAATCGCACAAGACTTTAGTAGCAAGATTCCAGAAGCAACACTTAGTTTTGGGATCTCTGTAAACTATGTAAAGTTTCCTCTTTATGAAGCAGTAGAGAACTCCCGAATACAACTTTTTGCAAAAGCAAAAACAGAAGATAAAAACAGAGTAGCCTTTCAAGTAACAAAACACAGTGGACAGAGTTTTGAGACAGTTGTAAATAAAAACGACAAAGAGAGTTATACAAAATTTTTGGCTTTTGTATCCAACGTTGCCAAAGAGGAAGACAACAGTAACTTCCTTCACTCTATTCACCACAAGATTAGTACCTATGAGACCACACTCAATGCAATTTTGGACGATAAAGAAAAACTGCATAACTTCTTTAACAACTACTTTAATGAAGCCGGACATAGTGAATACAAAGCATTTTTTGATGAACTTGTTGCTTATATGCATGCATCACAGGATCTCAAACAGGTTTATGCAACACTGCGTTTTATGAAGTTTGTCAAAGGAGATAAATAATGAAGTATCTTGTAACACTTAAACCGCTTGAACCTTTTTTGTTTGGTGGTGAAAATACTTTTGGAACACTAGGCGACAAAGAAAATGGTACCTACCTTGTAAAGTCAAGAGCGTTTCCACAGCAGAGTGCACTCTTAGGAATGTTGAAAAAAGAGATCATGACACAAGCAGGTGTTTTAACACGTAAAATTCGTGGAGAGTGGGTCGATAAAAAAGACAAACAAAGAGCAAAAGAGCTTGTCGGTGTTGAAAAGTTTGATATTTTCTCCTCTCATGAACAGGATTTTGGAGCACTCAAAACGCTTGGTGCCATCTTTTTGATGCAAGGTTCAACTGCTTATATTAAAAAAGTAGATAGTGATCGTTATGTTTATAAAGATGGTTTGCTCCAAGGGTATAATCCAAAAGAAGATATCTATGACAATTTTGTCTCAGTTGATGGTAAAAACAAGCTTGCATCAGATGCTGTTTTTCAAGCTGTAGAACAAACGGGCAATAAGAAAAACGGTGGTGAAAACTCACTCTTTAAAAAGACGGCATACCTCTTAAAAAATGATTTTAGATTTGCCTTTTATCTTGATCTTGAGTATGACCTCAAAAGTGCTGTTGTGACACTTGGAGCAGATAGAAGTAAATTTTTTATGGAGGTACAAAACGCCTCAAACACTCTCAACTATGTTGATAAAAATGGATATCTGACACTTTTAAGTGATGCTTACATTACACTTGCCAACATTACAGAGCATTGTGATTTTGCCATAACAAGTGAGATCAGTTTTCAAACTCTACAAAACAAAAAGCATGCCACACAACACAATACTTTTCAAAAGAGTAAAAAAGTAAATCTTTATGAGAAAGGTTCTGTGTTTATAAACCCTTCAAAAGAACTTTTAGAAAATCTTAACAACACAAACTGCCAGAAAATTGGTTTAAATATATATACATACAAACAAGGAGAAAAATAGAAATGAAAGTAGAACTTTATACGATAGAGACATTGAGTAATTTACATGTAGGAAGTGGTGATATTAACTTTGACATCATTGATAATCAAGTGCAAAGGGATGCAGTAACAAACCTGCCAAATATTAATGCTTCAAGTCTAAAAGGTGCTTTTCGTGAGGCTTTCTCAAAAGAGGATGGCTCAAAAGCTTTAGTAGAGTATATATTTGGACCAGATAACACATCAAATGACTCACATCAAACTGGTGCATATAGTTTTTTTGAAGCACAACTGTTGACGCGTCCTGTTCGTAGCAATGTAAAAGCATACTTCAATGCAACATCACCTGCTGTTATTAAGAATTTTCTTGAAGTTATTGAAAACTTTAACATAGAGTTTGATCCGACACTTACAGAGGCATTACAAAAGTTCGCTTCTTTAAAAGTAGAATCATCTTCTCCACTAATTTTTGAAAACAGAAGCAATGCAATTTTAGAAGATGATAAGGCAAAAGTAAGTGACTTTGATACCACTGCACTTCAAGAGTTTTTAGGAGAAAATTTAGCACTATTTAGTGATGAAGATTTTAAAAAGCTAGATCTTCCTGTACTTGCTCGTAATGCTTTGGAAAACGGGATCAGTCAAAACCTTTGGTATGAAGAGGTTGTTCCTAAAAAGACAAAATTCTTTTTCTTTATAGCAAAACCTGATAATGTAGATGAAAAAGATGCTAAAAAGATAGCAGGTTTTGAGAACAGATTTAACAGTGAAGGATCAATGGTTCAGTTTGGTGCCAATAAATCTATAGGGTATGGATTTTCTAAAGTAACAAAGGCTTCAAAATGAGTAAAAAAAATATAGAGAAGTATATTCCAGAAGCGATGAAAGTTTTAGAGAAGACATTTAGTGATGGCGTTATTCCATCAGCTTATAATGGCTATATATCCTCTTTTGGAGCAAGTATCATTCAAAGTGGGCTTAAACCAACTTTGGCACTTTTTGAAAACACAAATGCAAATACAAAAGAGGATAAAAGTTACTTGACGAAGATGATCTTAGAGATCTTAGATAACAAAACACAAGAGGAGTCTCTTCTAAAGTATACTCTCAAAAATGCTAAAGATGAGGCATACATAAAACAACAGATCTTAGACATTGCAGTGGCTCTAAAGCTTAGCATTAGAACGTTTAAACTCAAAAAAGGTGAGTAGTATGAGTGCAAATATAGGATGGCTTTTTTATAAAGACTACTTTAGCGATATCAATTATGCCGATATATCAGATCCCAAAAATGAAACTCTTATAAAAAAGAGGGTAGATACTATTATTGAACAAAAACCAGACATTGAAAAAAAAGAGTTTTTAGGAAACATTCACTTTAGTGCAACAACAACATACCCTGGTCTTTTGCTAGGGAGTGGCAATGCGCATGAACTTTCCGGTGTAGAGGGACAGGCTATTTTAGGTTTCTCTTTTGACTATACAACCGGTCTACCTGTTATTGCGGGTTCATCTGTAAAGGGTGTGCTTAGAAGTGTTTTTCAACATCAGGAATATATACAGGAGTTACTGGATGACAAGACGATAGATGTAAAAGCGTTAGAGTCTGAGATCTTTGATAATGGCGATATCTTTTTTGATGCAACAGTATCTAAAAGTGGTTTACGACTTTTAGGTGATGACTATTTAACACCGCACGATGAAGCAGGTATTAAAAATCCTATACCGTTACGCTTTATAAAAGTAATGCCGGGAGTTACTTTTACGTTTGAGTTTGATCTCAGTGACGGTATTCTCTCAAAAGAGCAAAAAGCACTCCTTTTTGCCAATATATTAGCAGACAGAGGTATAGGAGCAAAAACAAATGTCGGGTATGGACAGTTTGAGTCAAATCTTGCGCAAAAAGCAAAACTTCAGATAGATGATTATCAAGAAGAACTGCAAAAACTAGAAGAAGCAAAAAAAGAGAAAGAACAACAGGCACAAAAAGAGGAGGCATTAGCAAGTCTTGACTCGAATGTAGAGAAGATTAAAGTAAGTGTTGCCTCATATACAAAAGCAGATACGAAGCTGATCTTTGAAGTGGTTGAAGCCTATGTGCTCTCTGATGATGAAAAGAGTGAACTTGCAGACTTTTTAGAAGGGCATATAGGAGCAAAACCGGCACCTAAAAACAAAGCACCTATTAAATGGGCTATAAAACTTTATGAACTTTTAGGACGTTAAAATATGTTCACAAAACCACTTGAGTATATCTTTTTACCATCAGCACTCAAAGAGGCGTATGAAGAGATAAATAAAGCTGCAAGTGGAATTGATGAAGTTCATTTTGTGGAGTTTGAAGAGGAGTTCTCTAAAAATATTGACAAACTCTCAAAAAGGATTTTAACAGGAGCGTACTCTCCTGAGCCGCTTAAAAAGATAGAGATAGAAAAGCCAAACTCTGATGAGATGCGTCCCATAGCTCTGAGTGCCATAAAAGACAAAATAGTTCAACGAGTACTCTATAAAAATCTCAATCCATACTTTGAGAAGCTCTTTTGTGATAAGTCGTATGCTTACAGACCGGATAAATCTACCATTAAAGCTCTTAATCGTGTCAGTGACTATCTCAATAGAGGATATCACCATATCCTTAAAACTGATATAGATAACTTTTTTGAAACTATTGATCATACTATTTTACTAGAAATGCTTGAAAAAGAGATAAGTGATAAGAAGATACTGAAGCTTATCTCTCTCTTCTTGCAGACGGGAGGTTTTAAAAAGAGGGAGTATGATGAGCATATTCAAGGTGTGCATCAGGGCGATATCCTCTCTCCGCTTCTCTCAAATATCTATCTCAATGAGATGGATAAATTTTTAGAAAAACAAGAGATTGCATTTGTCCGTTATGCTGATGACTTTGTACTTCTTTTTGAAAAGAAAAACAGTGCTTATCAAACGCTTAAGATACTTAAAAAATTTTTAAAGAATTTAAAACTCTCTCTTGAAAAAGAGAAGACATCCATTGTGCATATTAGTGATGGTTTTGAATTTTTAGGTGTCTCTTTTATCGGACGAAATCGTTTTATAGCACAAAGCAGAATAGATAAAAGTGTAGAGAAGTTACAAAAACTTGCCTCTACTACATCTGGTTTTATGAAGTATGTCGAAGATAGTAACACTTATCTTCGATCACTAAAAAATTACTATCTAAAAATCATTCAAAAAAATACACAGCAGTATTTTTTACTCCAAGAAGCTCTTGTTGAAAGTGTTGCACATAAAGTCTATCTCAGTAAAAAAAGCAAAAGTATAAAAACTAAGAAAGCTTTTCGTAACCTTGTTACAAACATCCGTTTTGAGATACTCTTTGATGAGAAAGATGCACACGAAGCTAGAGAGATGGCCATAGCAAGAGGTTATGAAAAGTATCTTGCCAACAAGTCATACAAAGCTTCAAAAAGTGTTATAAATAAGAAAAAAAACAGATATGCTCAAAAATTTGCAAATGAGGCAACACTGCATATAAGTAGTCCGGGTGTTATGCTTGGAGTCTCAAAAAATAAGTTTGTACTCAAAGAGTATGGTCGTGTCAAACAGCGATATGCCCTTAACAGAGTTGAGCGTATCATCTTTGAGGGTAAAGGCTTTACGCTTAGCAGTGATGTTATAAAAAAGTGTGCCGATCATAAGATTGGCATAGACTTTATAGATACAAAGTCACAGCCTTATGCTACGCTGACAAGTTACAATGCCGCAGTCACACAAAATATAGTAAATCAATCTATGCTTTTAAAGACACCAAAACAGCTGGAGATTGCAAAAGCATTTATAAAAGGTAAAGCAAAAAACCAGATCAACTACTTAAAATATCTCAATAAATATCATCAGATCCTTGATAAAGAGATAGGAAGTATGGAAAAAAACTTCATCAAAATCAAGAGTGCAGAGAGTGTGGATGTGCTGATGGGTATAGAGGGAAGTCTCTCTGCTTCATACTGGAGTGGAGTTCGTCTGGTTTTAGAAGTACCATTTGAAAAACGCATAACATTAGGAGCACGAGATATAGTTAATAGTTCTCTTAACTATGCTTATGCTATTTTATACGGAGAGGTACAGCGTGCACTCATTCAGGCAGGTTTGAGTCTTAATATCTCGTTTTTACATACCCTTGAAGGGAACAAACCAACACTTACTTTTGATATGATAGAGGAGTTTCGTACTTTTGTTGTCGATAGGGTAGTGGTATCTATGCTCAACAAAGATGAACCGCTTAAACTTGGTAATGACGGACTCTTAAGCAAACCAAGCAGACAACTCTTAGCAAGAAACATAAAAGAGAAGTTAGGATCATATACGATGTGGAAAAAAGAGTCTCGAAAGATTCAAAACATCATTAAAACACAGGCATATCACCTCGCTAGCGTTGTAAAAGGTGATGAAAAGAAGTACAAACCTTTTATAGGAAAGTTCTAATGAAGTATGTGATAAGTTATGACATAAGTAACGACAGAAGACGCACAAAACTCTCTACACTTTTAGATATGTATGGAACCCGAGTCAACTACTCTGTTTATGAGTGTGAGTTAAATCAGACAAAGTTTGACAAACTTCTCTATGAGATAGAGCTAAAAAAACTCATAAACAAGAAGTATGACTCACTCCGTTTTTACTACATACATGAAAAAGCGATGCCTCGCTGTTTTGAGTTTTCAGATCGGGCAGATCCATTTGAGTACGAGGAGATGTTTGTCTAAAAAAAGGTAAAATACTCTTGCGAACTTTTTTGAGCCTATTTTAGGGCGTTTGAAACTTTAATGGGTTCAAAAAAGTTGGTAAATATAGCTTTTTTCAAAAATGATTGGAGTGATTTGCGAACTTTTAGTTTTGGTTCAATTTTAAAGCCCTAAAACAAGGCTTTTTGAAACTTAAAAAATACTAAAAGTGAGAGGATCTCTTTTTTTGAAAAAAATGAAAAATGATTTACGAACTTTTTTATCTCCTGAAACAGCGTAAAACAGGTGTTTTTTGACGTGTCATTGTTAAAACCATAGAGTTGCATTTTGAAAAAAGAGGGTGTTTTGCGAAGTTTTTTCTCTATGTGAGTGGAGCAGGGAGTTTACAGAGACTAAAAGATGGTATAATGTCACTCTACTAGCCTAATTAAGGCTATCCATCTCACCCCGCGTGAGATAGTTATTTTGAGACCAACGGTTTTTTTAACAATGTCTCTCTCGATTGTATTATCCATCTCACCCCGCGTGAGATAGTTATTTTGAGACCTAGTTCTAATGCTTCTTGTTCTGTCATTAAGACAGTATCCATCTCACCCCGCGTGAGATAGTTATTTTGAGACAATAAGTTGCTGCTTCCCAAATGCCGTAACCTATATCCATCTCACCCCGCGTGAGATAGTTATTTTGAGACGGGAGAGCCGGAGCTCTAAAGATTTTTGCTGTAGCAATCCATCTCACCCCGCGTGAGATAGTTATTTTGAGACGTGTTTCGGCAGCTTTCTCATATTGCTTCTTTGAATCCATCTCACCCCGCGTGAGATAGTTATTTTGAGACGACTTATTTTCTAAAGTATGAGCCCCCAAGCGAACAAATCCATCTCACCCCGCGTGAGATAGTTATTTTGAGACTCTTTAATTAAGTGTTTACGAGCATTAATATATTTATCCATCTCACCCCGCGTGAGATAGTTATTTTGAGACGCTTTTTCTTTTCTTGCTTTTGTTAATGTATTATTAAAATCCATCTCACCCCGCGTGAGATAGTTATTTTGAGACCATATTGCCTCCTGAAAAATTGTACTCAGTAAGAACATCCATCTCACCCCGCGTGAGATAGTTATTTTGAGACTCTTGCTCTGTCATTATCTGCTCATGTTCTTTCGTTGATATATCCATCTCACCCCGCGTGAGATAGTTATTTTGAGACACTTTTCTGATAGATATAATTGCTTTTACAAACAAATCCATCTCACCCCGCGTGAGATAGTTATTTTGAGACTTAAACGATCTTAGAACTGGATTCATTCTGTTCCATGACACCTGTGCATTGTATCCATCTCACCCCGCGTGAGATAGTTATTTTGAGACTCGTAGAGCTTACTGTGACTCTTGATTATAAAGACCATGTTATTCTTGGTATCCATCTCACCCCGCGTGAGATAGTTATTTTGAGACTTATAGCACTCTTTGCTGTCGCAACTTTATACGCAAATCCATCTCACCCCGCGTGAGATAGTTATTTTGAGAGAAATAGCTTGCTGTTTCCCAAATGCCGTAACCTATCCATCTCACCTTGCGTGAGATAGTTATTTTGAGACAATGTACAATTACTACCAGTCTTAAATGTACATTATCCATCTCACCCCGCGTGAGATAGTTCCTAAGCAGCCATTTAGATACTTTTTATATACTCTGTTTATCTTTTATGTAGGAGTATAAAATGCTGTTTGGATTGAGAAGTTTTGTACCTGAGATGTTTTTTAGTGCTGTTTTGAGCCTTATTGCTATTACTTTTTTCATGATCTTTTCTCAGCATACATTGATGCTTACACAGATTTTATACATCAGTGCTGTTCTTTACAGTATAAGAGTAAAGATAGAAGATGAGAAAAATTTTATGATGAAGATAAAGTTTGGAGTGATGAGCTTTTTTTTGAGTAGTTTTGTTTTTGTTGTAGTTTATAAAATCGGGATCTATTTTATAGGTAAAATTTTTTAAAGCGAACTGATGCTTTCGTTTTGCAAAGTTATACTTCTCCCTACAAAACAAAAGGAGAAAAAATGAAATTGAAAAAATTACAAATGTTAACAGCAGCACTGCTTATGGGTGCGACAATGAGTTATGGATCTTCAGAGGTCTATCTTTTAGGTGGTTCGACAGATATCGGTAACGGATCATTGACAACGTATGGTTTTGGATATGGTGGATCAAATAAAGATGTGAGTAAAGAGTCTCAGTTTCTGTATGGATTGAATTTGGAGTTTTTTGCTGCATCAACAGAGATGGACTCAACAGAAGCCGGAGGAAATCTACTGCTAAAAGCAGGATACCGTTACAAACGTATAAGCCTTTATGGTCTCGGTGGAATGGTATATGACGGTTATACAGGTACAACAGCTATAGGTTTTGGCTATGGTGCGAGTGTTGAAGTTGATCTGTGGCGTTTTGATGCAAGTCGTAAACATATTGTTCTTGGGACAGAGTACATTACTGCATCTATGAGTAATGCAGAAGATTTTAGTTACACATCAGATAATCTCTCAGCATATCTGAAATATGTTTGGTAGGAAGAGAGATTTTTACCTATTGTTTATAGATGTAGCCGTTATAAAAATATAATCTTTTCCCGTAATGGTTACACGAAATTTCTTTTGCTGGAGATACTTTTTTGCAAAATTGACATCTTTGTAGAGGTTG
>Ga0256828_1002681_pt1 | contig 10474 bp, 9 predicted proteins | sample CV88metaG_FD_185993 | JGI IMG/M metagenome (GOLD analysis project Ga0256828, IMG submission 185993) | Hydrothermal vent microbial communities from East Pacific Rise, Pacific Ocean - CV88 | ecosystem: Environmental > Aquatic > Marine > Hydrothermal vents | place: Pacific Ocean: East Pacific Rise... | reverse complement strand
TTTTGCACCCAAAGATCGTGCTATTGCCACAGTTTCATCACTACTGTTGGAATCTACTACGATGATCTCATCGCAAACATCTTTTAGAGAGTTGATACATTCACGTATGTGCCCCTGCTCATTGAGGGTAATAATATTTGCTGTTATTCTCAAATCATAATCTTTTAGTTAATTTGGTTTTAACATATTAGCAGTTCATTCATTGATAAGTACTTAATAGATAAATATATATTTGTGGATTTAAAAAAAACTGCCATAAATTTTTTTAAAAGGTACCTCAATATAACTTTTTTACAAACAACTCTTTTCCTGCTTTATTAAGTTTAATATGTAAGTAGCCAGCTAAGGCATCTATGTCAGATCCATTTACATAAATATTAGATGTTTTTGTAATATTAACATCATATCCAAGTAAAGATACGACAAGATTACTAACGTCAAAATGTGTTTGTATATTAGAAAATGGAATTTTGGATATTGAGTCTGAATTTTGATTTATAGCATAGTAGATAAAAGGTACTTTGTAAACTTCCTCAAAAAACCATCCATGTCCATTTCTGCCATGTTCATGTAAAAGTTCTCCATGATCTGATGTGAAAATAATATACGTTGGTTTAGTTGTATGTGCTTTTACATATGAAATTATTTCTGATAAAACATAATCTGTGTATAAAATACTATTATCATAACTACTGTCAAATTTATTAAATTTTTTTGGATAATTCTTATGATATGGACTATGCGAACCTCTTTGATGTAATACAATAAACTTATTCCCTGTATTTAAGTTAATTGTTTCTAATGCTTGTTTTAATGCAATATCATATGAACATTTATTTTTTAACTTATTTGTTAGCATCTCTTTAGAAGCATAATCATCAAGATATTTTTTTCCTAAATAATTTTGTAAAATACTTAATTCATATTTTGTTTGTCTTGAATAAAAATATGTTTTAAAGCCATTTTTTTTTGCTAAATAGAATAAATTATTATTTTGTTTACTAAGTTGTGTTGATGCACCTGGATATTTTACTCTATTGAGTAAAGAGGGTACAGATACTTTTGTCATTGTTCCTGCTGAATAAATAGAACTATATCTTAATCCATTAATCTTACTTAGTCGAGGCATTGTTTTTTTTGAATATCCTAAAAAATTAATATTTTTTGCTCGTAGTGTTTCTCCGATTATAAAAATAATGTTTCTGTTTGGATTTATGGTCTTGATATTTGGTTGTGCTAATGTAGGAAATATGTTTTTATTCTTATAAAAAAACTTTTTGGGAACATATGCGACAAGGAAATAATTTAAAGAACGTATAAAATTAGAAGTAGGTGGAAGATTATTCATAGGTAATAGAATATGGGATTGCTTCCAAAACTGTTTTCCATTTTTACTGTGTGTGTGATTATAGGTATTATAAAGATTAATTAAAAAAATAGAAATTAAAATAATGATTCCAAGTATACTATTTTTATAAGATTTAAATTTTTTTATGCTCTTCATGAGAATAATAACTGTTAAAAGAGAAACTATTATACCAATAGGAATAACCATCACATGAAATTCATCTAGAAATGAAATAATAACTTCATCTGTATCTGTAAAAGCTTGATAAAATGCTATTGGTTGTATGAAAATACCAAAATATTGAAAATACAAATATTCTAGTAAAACAATAAGTGCTATAACTGATAATAATATAATGCGTATTGCCATTTTATCAATTAGCAAAATACCTATTATTGTTAATAATAGACCATAGTGTATTGAAGATAGCCCAATTCCAGCTGAACATATATAATTTGTATTATATGTGCAATATATCTTATCAGCAATATTAAAAAGAAATAATATTATTAGAGCTTTCAGTATTAAAATACTTATTCCTTTCCATGGTGTCCTTTTAATATAGTGTTTTAATAAACTTTTAATAGTATTGAGTTTAAACATTGTATAGCATCCTATATTTTTTATAATCATATATAATTTATACTTTTATCCTGGTTTATAGTTCTATTTTTTGTAATTTTTTATATATAATATATAACTATTTAATATATTGATTTATGTTAACTTTTAGTAGTATATTGTAACTTAATTAAAAAAATTTAAAAAGTATGTTATTATATTAAGACTACTTAAATATTAGAAGGTGACAATGAAAGGTATTATACTGGCAGGTGGGAGTGGAACACGACTTTATCCTGTTACAAAATCAATTAGTAAGCAATTACTGCCTATATATGACAAGCCAATGATTTATTACCCTTTGTCTGTTTTAATGCTTGCAGGCATAAGAGAAATACTAATAATTTCTACAGCAGATGATTTACCCCGATTTGAAGAACTTTTAGGTGATGGAAGTGACTGGGGACTTACTCTAAAGTATATAGTACAACCTTCTCCAGATGGACTTGCTCAGGCTTTTTTACTAGGGGAAGATTTTATTGCAGATGATAATGTTGCTTTGGTACTGGGGGATAATATATTTTATGGACATGGATTTACTCCTCTTCTTAAAAGTGCAGCAAATGTTAAAGATGGGGCTGTAGTATTTGGTTATCAGGTTAAAGATCCTCATAGGTTTGGTATTGTTGAATTTGACAAGGAGCAAAAGGCCATCAGTATTGAAGAGAAGCCTACTTCTCCCAAATCAAATTTTGCAGTGACAGGGCTTTACTTTTATGATAACAGTGTTGTTGAAATAGCAAAAAATGTAAAAAAATCAGCTCGTGGAGAGTTAGAGATCACCTCTATAAATGAAGAGTATCTCAAACGAGATAAATTAAAAGTAGAACTACTTGGTCGTGGATTTGCATGGTTGGATACAGGTACGCATGACAGTCTTTTAGAAGCAGGACAGTTTGTTCAAACCATAGAACATCGTCAAGGTTATAAAATAGCCTGTCTTGAAGAGATAGCTTATAACAGCGGCTGGATTACAAAAGAGAAAGTATTAGAAATTGCAGAACCACTCAGTAAAAATGGGTATGGTGAATACTTAAAGGATTTAGTGAAATATGACTAGTATACTTTTGACAGGTACTGCAGGTTTTATAGGTAGTAATTTCGTACCGTATTTTTTGGAAAAATATCCAAACTACAATCTTATAAATTTAGATTTATTAACCTATGCAGGTAATCTTGAAAACCTTAAAGAGTGTGAAAATAATCCACGCTATAAGTTTATCAAAGGTGATATTTGTAACCGTGAACTTATAGAATTTATCTTTGACGAATATGATATCAGAGGTGTAATACATTTCGCAGCAGAAAGCCATGTAGATAACTCTATTAAAAATCCGGGAGTGTTTATTGAAACAAATGTAAATGGTACTTTTACACTTTTGGATGTTGCGAAAAATAAATGGATGGATAAACCTTTTAATTATAAAGATGAGTATAAAAATTGTAGATTTCACCATATTTCTACAGACGAGGTCTATGGAACACTGAATGAAACAGACCTTTTCACTGAAGAGACACCATATGCTCCTAATTCTCCATACTCTGCATCTAAAGCTTCGAGTGATATGATCGTACGAAGTTACCAAGAGACCTATGGTTTAAATACAGTTATAACAAACTGCTCAAATAATTATGGACCAAAACAACATAATGAAAAACTTATTCCTACCATTATACGAAAAGCTTTAGCGGGAGAAAGTATTCCAATATATGGTGATGGTAAGAATATTCGTGATTGGCTTTATGTTTTAGATCATTGTAAAGGGATAGACTTAGTATATCACACTGGTAAAGAGGCTAATGTTTATAATATTGGTGGAAGAAATGAAAGAACTAATCTTCAAATAGTAGATGCAATTACATCAATTCTTGATGAGAAAGTAGCACCAAAAGAGCATATAGGAAAAGAGAGCTATAAAGAGTTAATAACTTTCGTAGAAGATAGAGCAGGTCATGACAGACGTTACGCAATAGATGCGACTAAACTTGAAACGCAGCTTGGATGGAAGGCCGATGAGAACTTTGATACAGGGATTGTTAAGACAGTTGAGTGGTATTTAGGAAACATGAATGATTAATGTAACTAAAACTTATTTACCAAGCAAAGAGAAATATAAGAAATATCTTGATGAAATTTATCAAACTGGTTGGATTACAAATAGTGGACCTCTTGTTCAAAAACTTGAGAAACGATTAGCTAAGTATTTAGGTGTAGAAAATATTGTTTTAGTTGCAAATGGTACTGTTGCTCTTGAAATTGCATATAGAACATTGGATATTCAAGGCTATGCATTGACTACACCTTTTAGTTTTGTTGCAACAACAAGCTCACTTGTGACGAATAATATTAAACCTATTTATGTTGATATTGATCGAAATACACTTAATATAGATAGTAAAAAGATTGAAGATTATATTACTCCTCATACTTCTGCCATAGTTCCCGTACATGTATTTGGAAATGGATGTAATGTTATAGAAATAGAGAAAATAGCGAAAAAAAATAATTTAAAAGTCATTTATGATGCTGCACATGCTTTTGCTATCAAATATAAAGATAAAAGTATTTTAAATTATGGTGATATATCAACTTTAAGTTTTCATGCTACTAAACTTTTTCATACGATAGAAGGAGGAGCTTTAGTTATTAATGATGAAAAATTAGTTCAAAAAGCGCGACATTTAATTAATTTTGGTATTGAAAATGCAGAATCTATTCCTAGTTTAGGAACTAATGCAAAAATGAATGAGTTTGAAGCGGCTATGGGTTTATGTGTATTGGATGAAATAGAGGGTTTAATAGATGCTAGAAAAAAACTCTATCATAGTTATAGAAATAAACTTAAAGATCTAGTGAAATTTCCAAAACAGAATGAAAATACAACTCTAAATTACAGTTATTTTCCAATAATATTGAACAATAAAGAAGAAAGATTGAAAGTTCAACAAGCCTTAAATAATCAAAATATATTTCCAAGAAGATATTTTTATCCTTCATTAGATACTTTAGACTACATAGAACCTAAACAGTATATGAAAAACTCTCGGGATATCAGTCAGAGAATATTGTGTTTGCCATTATATCCTGAACTTTTAGAAGAAGAGTTAAATCAAATCGTTTCAATAATTAAGGATAATATATGAAGCAATATAATGTGTTGATTTTTCCATGTGGAACAGAAATAGCAAATGAAATAATTAATTCACTAGCCTATCATAAATATTTTAATATGAAGTTTGCTTCAAGTGAAGGGAAGTCTTATTGTGATTTTCGTAATAAAAGTATAAATATTTTACCATTTGTAACAGATGAAAATTTTATAGAGAGTTTACAACATTTAATTAATAAAAAAAATATAGATTTTATTATTCCTGCGCATGATGATGTTGCGTTTACTTTAAGTTATATTCAAGATCAAATAAAGGCTCAAGTTATAGGTCAAGATAAAAGAGTCAATGATATTGTACGTTTTAAAGATAAAACATATGAGTATTTTATGGATTCTCTTCCTATTGCAGCAATATATAACAAAACTGAAGATATTACTTTCCCTCTTTTTGTGAAACCAAAAAGGGGACAGGGCTCTCAAGATTCTTTTTTGATTGAAGATAAAAATGAATTTAATATCTTTCAAAAAAAATATGATTGTGATACTTTTGTCTGGATGGAATATCTTAATGGTTCTGAATTTACTATTGATTGTTTTTCAGATGATGGAAAATTACTTTATTCAGGTGCTAGGACACGAGAAAAAATGACAAGAGGGATTTCTGTACAATCAACATTTATAGAAGATAAAACTTTACAAGCAGAATTTAAAAGTTATGCTACAGTTATAAGTAAAAAGTTAAATATGCATGGTTTATGGTTTTTTCAAATGAAATTTAATAATGAAGGTCATTTGAAATTATTGGAAGTAGGACCAAGGGTGTCTGGGACAATGATGTTAAATAGGGCTAGAGGTGTTAATTTTGTTGAGTTGGCATTATTTCAGAAACTTGGCTTTCAAGTAGAAGTAGTTTTTAATGACATTCAAGTTTCACTGGCAAGAGCCTTAGTTCCAACATATAAAACAGATATAGAGTATAAAAATTTATATATAGATTTTGATGATACTTTATTAATTGATGAAAAGTATATAAATCCAGATATAATGAGATTGATTTTTCAAGCTAAGAATCAAGATAAAAATATTTATTTGATTACAAAAAATAAAAAAAATAATTTAACAAAAATATTACATAAGTTTGGAATTGTATACATTTTTGATGATATTATTCATATTAAAGAGGATGATCATAAAATAAAATATATGAAAAAAAAATCATTGCTTATTGATGATTCTTTTCAAGAAAGAAAAGAGGCGATTATGAACTCTTGTTATGCTTATGGAAATGATTCTTTCTCTATATTTAATGAGGAGATTTAAAGTATGTCAAAGACTATTATTACATATGGAACATTTGATTTATTTCATATTGGGCATTTAAAGTTACTACAAAGACTAAAATCATTTGGAAGTGAACTTATCGTAGGTGTTTCTACTGATGAATTTAATCTACTTAAAGAAAAAAAAACTATTATTCCTTATGAACAACGTGCTGAAATAGTGGCAAGTATTAAATATGTTGATAAAGTGATTCCTGAATATAGTTGGGAGCAAAAAATTGAAGATATTAAAAAATATAATATTGATATATTTGCTATAGGTAGCGACTGGAAAGGAAAATTTGATTTTTTAAAAGAATATTGTGATGTTATATATATAGAAAGAACTGAAGGTGTTTCATCAACACAATTAAAATCTACATTGAAAAATTTTTCTGTTTCAAAAGAAGAAATGTTAAAAGTTTTCGAAATTTTAGAACAGTTAAAAAAGGATTTTGATTGAGTCATAATTTTTTAAAAAAATTTACATGGAAATATATAAAAAATAAAAATTTTAAATTATTTATTTTTATTGTTAATGGCATTTTGATTTTAGTAGATAAAGGAGTGAAAAAAAATAAAAATTATTGGATATTCCCTGTTTATTTCATTGGATCAGCTCATTTTAGTGATAATATGTTAGCGGTATTTGAAATTATTAAAGATGATGAAAATATTAAAAAAATCATTTTGACAAAAGGGGTAGATGTCAATGTTCAGGGGAAGAATGTTGAAGTAATTCAAATGAACTCTTTTAAAGCAATATCTTATTTATTAAAAGCAAAAATTATTTTTGTTCAACATTCTCTATGGTTAGATCTATCTCAAGCAATATTCCAAATTAAGACACCTTTAAATAGACACATAATTAACCTTTGGCATGGTATACCTATTAAAGATATTTCACATGTAAATACAGGGATAATTAATGCTAGAGCATTAAAAGAGATGCCTATATATAATGTAATAGCATCTTCAGCTCAAGATCTTATTAATATGCAAAAAGCTTTTTTTAAGGTGCCTCAAGAAAATTTTTGGATTACCGGATTACCAAGAAATGATTTTCTTTTAATGGATGAAACTAAATTACCGAATATTTATAAAGATGAGTTGATATTTTTAAATACTGTGTTGAAAAACAACTCGTTTATACTGTACGCTCCGACATATAGGGAAGTGAAAAGTGGTGGAGAACAATACAAATTCTCAGAAGATGAATTAGATACATTAGAATCTTTTTTACTTGAAAACAATGTAATATTAGGTTTGAGATATCATTCATATTTAGAACCTCAAGACTATTCAAATATTTTAAAGAGAGCTAATATAATTGATGTCTCTTCTAATATTATTTCAGATGTGCGTATGCTTATACGAAAGGCTGATTTGATTGTAACAGATTATTCGAGTTTATTTATTGATGCTTTATATATAGATAAAAAATGCCTTAGCTTCGCATATGATTTTGAACATTATCAAAATACACAAAGAGGATTTTTTTATGACTTTGAAGATATTTTTCCTGGTGAAATTTGTTATTCATTTGATGAATTGTTATTAGAACTGCAAAATTATGATAAAGCAAAAAGTGAATCTATAAAAGAGAAGTCTTTAAAAGCAAAAAAAATATTTTATAAATATAGTGATACAAAAAATTCACAAAGAGTTGTTGATAAAGTAAAAGACTTGCAATAAATATTTTAGAAATACTATACAAAAAGAAAGTGATACTATGATAAATCTAACAGAAAAAGACATTACTAAAAATTGGCAAACTCATCAAAGTAAGCCTACTGTGAGTATATGTACTATAACATATAATCATGAGGCTTTTATAGAAGAAGCTTTAGATAGTTTTTTGATGCAAGAAACAGATTTTGCATTTGAAATAGTTGTAGATGATGATTTTTCTTCTGATGGAACAATAGATATTTTACAAAGCTATGCCACCAAATTTCCAAATCTTATAAAATTAAATTTACGAAAAAATAATGTAGGTTCTATGTTGAATTTCATAGAAAATTTACAAAGAGCAAATGCTCAGTATATAGCTATTTGTGAAGGTGATGACTATTGGACAGATAAACATAAACTACAGTTACAATACAATGCAATGCAAGAGAATAGTCAAGTTGCGCTAAGTTTTCATTCTGCAACAGAATTAATAGATGGCGTTAAGGGAAAAATTCTTGCTGATTATAAAAAAAATCAAATATTTCAAACATCAAAATTAATTTTGAAAGATGGAGGTTTTTGTCCTACGGCATCGTTAATGATAAAGAAAAAATTTGTAGAAAAAATACCAATATGGTTTTATGATGCACCTGTTGGAGATTACTTTTTACAAGTATTGGCTTCTATGGATGGGGGAGCTTTGTATATAGATAAAAATATGTGTATATATAGAAAAAACTCTTCAAATTTGAGTTGGAGTGCAGAACAAAAAAAAGATATAAAAAGGGTGGAATTTTTTCGAAAGATGTTGCATAGTTTAATAGATATGGATAAATATTTACAACATCAATATAAAAAAGAAATAGCTTTTGCACAACAAAGATATATTAATAAATTATTGAAAAAAACTTCACTTCCTCTTGCATTAAGGAAAGATATTTATAATGAATATTCAGATAGTTTATCAATAAGGTATAAGATAAAATGGTATGTGAGATATTATAAAGGGGTTTTAAGCTTGAAATGAAACCTTAATAATTTTTACATTATTTATAATTGTATTTGAATCAATAAGATAATTATGCATATTATTGATACCATTATGATACTGATTAGTTAAACCTCGTTTGAGTTTTGATAAAGTTTTTCTATTTCTATCTCGTAATTGTTTATTTTTTTTGATGAGTTTTTTATTATTAGTTAATTTTCCATATTCATTCGTTTTTAAAGCATGTTCGTGAGGTAAAGTTTTGAATTGTCCTTTTGTATCATATAATGGTATATAACCTTTCAATAAATGTCTAACAAAGAAATCATCATCTTCAGAGCCCCATTGCCAGTAGTTGTTTGAAAATCCATTAATGTCATAAAATATTTTTTTTGGAATAAGTACAGCACCACCAAAGTTAGTTTGTTTATATTTTTTATTTGTGGTATCATCTTGTTCTATATAGGTAAAAAGTTTTAACGAATGATTACAATATCTATAGTCTATATTTTGTGGAATTAAATCAACATCATGAAAGACAAAGTATTCGGATTCTTTTCTTGCATGAAGTACACCAATATTCATAAGTTTAGCTCTATTGAATGGAGTGGCACTATCTTGTTCAACAATTATTATTTCATAATCAATTTTTTGTGAATTTAGATATGCAGTTATTTTTGGTATAAAAATTTTAAGATGTTCTTCTCTGTTTCTAAAGGGAACTATGAGAGACATCTTCTTTTGTGCCCTTTCAATTGTAATTTCTTTATGTTTTTTTCTTAGTTCAAAAATTTTCTTTTTTATGGGTGTAATTAATGTGAGTTCATTTAATAAAATAGGTTTAATACTCGCAATTGAATTAAACTTTATATCTATATCTTCTCCAATAGCTTTCGATGGTAATAGTTTATTAAGCAAGTTCATAATTACTTCTTTGTTTTAAAAAATGATTTCATTCTTTTTTTATTTTGTACTTTTTTGTATGCACTATAAGCAATGTTGTAAGCAGATGAAAACTTTAAATCAGATAATTGGGCATAAACTTTTACCATTGTTTTCAAATCCTCTTCTGAAGACCAGAACTTACTAAAGCTTGTTAATCCTAATTCGGGTGTTATCTGTTTAAATTGCATTCTATTTATATCTACAAGAGAAAATTTATAATCATCATTCTCTTTTTTTGTAATTAATATATTACCAGATGAATAATCAACATGCCAAATACCTTTTTGATGCATGTTAAAAGTAAACTTACTAAATTGATGTAAGATTTTTTGAATATTATCAACTTGGTGACGAAATACTTCTCTGATAGTAAAATCATAAGGCTCATAGAGTGATACAAAGTAACTTTCACTGAGAAGTCCGTTTTGAAAATATTCGATCACACCAATGGGTTCAGGAGTGTTGACAT
>Ga0256828_1002680_pt1 | contig 10479 bp, 11 predicted proteins | sample CV88metaG_FD_185993 | JGI IMG/M metagenome (GOLD analysis project Ga0256828, IMG submission 185993) | Hydrothermal vent microbial communities from East Pacific Rise, Pacific Ocean - CV88 | ecosystem: Environmental > Aquatic > Marine > Hydrothermal vents | place: Pacific Ocean: East Pacific Rise... | reverse complement strand
AGGGTTTAAATTTTCAACTTATGCTACTTGGTGGATAAGACAAGCAATTTCAAGAGCAATAGCTGACCAAGCAAGAACGGTTAGAATACCTATTCATATGATTGAATCTATCAATAAGATAAATAAAATTACAAGAAAATATGTTCATGAAACAGGTAGAGAACCAGATATTCAAACACTTGCAAAAGAGATGAAACTTTCTGTTGAAAAACTTAAAAACATTCTAAAAATCAAAAAAGAACCTATCTCTCTTGAAGCACCAGTTGGAGAAGATGAAGATGGAAAATTTGGGGATTATGTAGAGGATACAAAATTAAAAAATCCTTTGGAACATGTAATGCAAGAGGATTTTAGAAAACAGATTGATGAGGTATTACAACATTTAAATGAAAGGGAGAGAGAAGTTATTAAGATGAGATTCGGTTTAATGCCAGACAAATCAGAAAGAACACTTGAAGAGATAGGGCAGGAGTTAAAAGTAACAAGAGAAAGAGTTCGCCAAATTGAGAGTAGTGCTATTAAAAAGTTAAGACATCCAAATATAGGAAAACTATTAAAAAAATATATGGGAATATAATGCAGTTATTAAAAAATTATTTAATAAATTTTATTAAAGATGAATTATATAAGACAGGTTTAAAAAAGGCTGTTTGTGGTTTAAGTGGGGGGATTGATAGTGCAGTTGTAGCAGTTTTGGCAAAGGAAGCTTTGGGAGATAATTTTAAAGCAATTCTTCTCCCTTCTCAATACTCTTCTGATAATTCAATTACTGATGCTCTTGCTTTATGTAAAAAATTTGATATAAAAAATGAAACTATCTCTATCGCCCCACTTTTAGAAGCATACCCTTTAAATAATAATTTAAGAAAAGGAAATTTTTCGGCGAGAATGAGAATGGCAATTCTTTATGATAAAGCGAGTGAAATAGGGGGAATGGTTATAGGAACAAGTAATAAAAGTGAATTATTGTTAGGGTATGGAACAATTTTTGGAGATTTAGCAAGTGCTTTTAATCCAATAGGGGATTTATATAAAACTGAAATTTTTAAATTTGCAAAATTTTTAGGGGTTAATGAAGAGATAATTTCTAAACCACCAAGTGCTGATTTATGGGAGGGGCAATCTGATGAAGCTGAACTTGGGTATAGTTATGCAGAAATAGATGAAGTTTTAGAGAAATTTGTAGATGAAAGATATACTAAACAGGAACTTTTAGAGAAGTATGATAATAATTTAGTTGAGATGATAGTTAAAAGAGTTTATCAAAATCAATTTAAACGAAAATTACCTTTAATAGCTAAGATAAAAACGAGAACAATTACTCACGATTTTTTATATGAACGAGATATAAATTTGGGTTAAAATTATAGATAAAGGATAAAAATGTATGAAAAAATAAAACCTTTTTTATTAAAAATTGAACCGGAAATGGCTCATAATTTAGTTGAAACTTTTTTATCAATTTCAAGAAGATGTCCTCTATTTTTTAATTGGATGACAAATCGTTATTTTGTTACTGACAAAAAGTTAGAACAGAAAATTTGGGGATTAACTTTCAAAAATCCAGTTGGAAGTGCTGGGGGATTTGATAAAAATGCAAAAGTGATTCAAGCTTTGCCATCTCTTGGATTTGGATGGGGGGAGATTGGAGCAGTTACACCACAACCACAAATAGGGAATGAAAAACCGAGAGTATGGAGACATATAGGGGAGGAATCTTTACAAAATGCTTTTGGATTTAATAATGATGGAGTTGAAAAAATATCAAGCAGATTAAAAAAGATATACCCTTTTATTTTACCTATTTGTGCAAATATAGGTAAAAATAAAACAACTTTGGAAGAGAATGCTATTCAAGATTATAAAATTTTAATAGAAAAGTTGAATGATAAAGTTGATTTTTTTACAATAAATGTTTCTTCACCAAATACACCAAATTTAAGAAGTTTATTAAATGAAACTTTTATTAGCAAACTTTTTTCAGAATTAAGAGAATTAACAGATAAACCACTTTTAATAAAATTATCACCAGATATGGAGATATCGTTAGCGATAGAGGTTGTAAAGGGAGCAATTGAGAATGGAGCTTCTGGGGTTATTGCAACAAATACAACTATTGATTATAGTTTAGTTAAAAATCCTCAACCGAGAGGGGGGATTAGTGGAAAAGTTTTAAAAGAGAAATCGTATAAAATGTTTTTAGAATTAGCAAAACATTTTTTTGGAAAAACTATTTTAATTAGTGTGGGTGGAATAGATTCAGCAGAAGAAGTTTATAAAAGGATAAAAGCAGGAGCAAGTTTAGTTCAACTTTTTACTGCTTTCATTTATAATGGACCAGAGTTGATTAAAAAGATAAATGAAGAAGTTATTCAATTATTGGAAAGAGATGGTTATAATCATATTAGTGAAGCAATTGGTGCAGATTTATTTAGAGAAATTGAAAAGGATGAAACAGAGAATAGGGGGAAAAACTCTAAACTTAATAAAAAAATTGAGAAAAGAAAAGAATTTAAAAAATTTATCTATTCAAAATAGGATATAATTTCATAAAAAAATGAAAGGATAAAAATGAAAATAGCAGTAATTCAAGGACCAAATTTAAATATGTTAGGGATTAGAGAACAAAACATTTATGGAGCTATGAAATTAGAAGATATTCATACACAAATGAAAGCAGTGGCAGAACAGAATGGGTTTGAAATAGAGTTTTTTCAATCAAATTTAGAAGGGGAGATTGTAGATAAAATTCAGGAATGTTTAGGGGATAGTGATGGTATTATCATAAATCCAGCAGCTTATACTCATACTTCAATAGCAATTAGAGATGCTTTAAAAGCGGTTCAACTTCCTACGATTGAGGTTCATATTTCAAATATATCAGCGAGAGAGGAGTTTAGAAAAAAATCTTTAATTTCAGATATAGCGGTAGGAACTATAACAGGTTTTGGACCTTTTAGTTATCATTTAGCAATGATAGGAATGATTCAAATTTTAAATGACTTAAAAGCTATGAGAGAAGCACAAGCACAACAAAATAGAGGATAAAATGAATAATAATTTTATCTTAAATCAAGAGAGTGAAGTATTTTATGAAGCAGGTTATAGTTGTGATAATGTGATTTTTCTTTCATTAGGTAGTGAAAAATTTTTTATTACAGATGGAAGATATACAACAGATGCTAAAAATAATAGTTCAGCAGAAGTTATTACTACAAAAAATTTATTAAAAACAGCAAAAGAGATTTTATTAAAAAATAGAGTTAAAAGATTGATTATTGACCCAACAAAATGGGATTATAACTCTTTTGTTGAATTATCAAAAATTGTATTATTACAGAAAGTTCCAAACTATTCTCATAAAAAGAGAGAGATAAAAACAGAACAAGAGTTAGAGTTAATAAAAAAAGCGGTTTTTTTAGGTGGAGTTGCTTTTGAAGAGTTTAAAAATAGTGTTAAAATTGGTCTATCTGAGATAGAATTAAGTTATCAATTTAAAAAATTTTTAACAGCAAGAGGTTCGAGAGATTTAAGTTTTGAACCGATTGTAGCAATAAATGAGAATGGTGCGAAACCACATGCAATTATTTCTGAAAAAAGATTAAAAGAGAATGATATTTTACTTCTTGATGCTGGATTAAAATATAAACATTATTGTAGTGATAGAACAAGAACAATTGCTATTAATAATTCAGTATCTATGAGTAAAAAACAGAATTTTAAGAATAAAGAGTATCAAAAAATTTATGATATTGTTTTAAAGGCACAAGAGGAAGCAATAAAAGCAATAAAAGTTGGTGTAAAAATAAGTAAAATTGATAAAATAGCGAGAGAGATTATTCAAAAAGCAGGATATGGAGATTATTTTGTTCATTCATTAGGGCATGGAGTTGGATTAGATATTCACGAATACCCTTATATAAATTCAAAAAATGATGATATTATTAAAGAGGGGATGGTATTTACAATTGAACCTGGTATTTATCTTCCAGATAGATTTGGAGTAAGAATAGAGGATATGATTTGTATAAATTTAGATGGGGAAAAGGAGGTAATGAGTGAGTATATCTAAAATTAGAACTATTCTTTATAAGACAGCAAAGTATTTAGGAGATGTAAATGCAGTAAAAAGGGCAGTAAAAACAGGTAATGCTAAACCGATTATAGATAGAATTATTCGTAGAATTTATGGACATTTTACCGGTAGAGGAATGCCTAAATGATATTTCGTTCAACTTTTTTCCCTTATTATGGAAAAAGTAATAAGAGGTATAGACATAAAGTTTTAATAGGGGTTGGGTGTAATGTTGGTAATTGTGTTAGAAGATTTAAAAAACTTTTTTTATATCTAAATTCTTTAAAATTTATAAAAATAGTTCAAACTTCTATTTTATATAAAAACCCCCCTTTTGGTTATTTAGAACAGGAGGATTTTATAAATACTCTGATTGTTATAGAAACAGATTTAGCTCCTATTCAATTACTACATTTTTTATTAAGAACCGAAAAAAAATTTAGAAGAAAAAGAAGTTTTAAAAATGCTCCAAGAACATTAGATTTAGATATTATTTTATTTGATAATTTAAAAATAGAGAAAGAGAAACTTACAATACCTCACCCCTATTTTAAAGAGAGAGATTCTGTTTTAGTTCCTTTCTCTTTTTTAAAATAATTATTGTTGTAAATATCTATATAATTTATATTTATTCCATAATTGTTTTGCTTCTAAATTTCCGTTATGATTTGAAAGATATAACCATTTAGCTGCTTGTGTTAAATCTTTATCAACCAAAGAGTTGTTTGTTAAATAGAATTTCCCTAATAATAGTTGAGCTTTTGCATAACCTGCTTTTGCCGATTTTTCTAATAATTGAAAACCTAATTTTGGATTTTTTAATAGATATTTTCCATTTAAATAGATTTTTGCTAATTCAAAATTAGATTCTTTTGTATTAGCTTTTTTAAAATAATTTATAGCAGTATGTATATCTCTTTTTACACCTAATCCATTTTCATACATTTTTCCTAAATACCAAAGGCTTTTTTTTGTTCCTGCTTTTTTAAAATGTTCCAAAGCAAATTTGTAATCAGTATAAGTTAAATGTCTTTCAAAATAAGCTTGTCCGAGTAGAAATTCAACCTGTTTAGTTTTCTTTTTCTCCTGTTTTAAAAGTTGTATTGCTTGATTATAATTTTTTTCTGCTATATTTAAAACAGCAGTATCTAAATTAGAAGCAAATAACACTGAACTAATTAGTGGTAATAAAATTTTTTTCATTCTCTATCCTTTGTATAATTTTTTAAATTCTGAACAAAATTTAATAAGATTATCTTTTGAACCATTACAGATAATCTCACCATTTTTAAAAAATATAATTTTATCACTATTTTCAATAGTATTCAATCTATGAGCAATAATAAATATAATTAAATTCTCTTTTAGTTGATAAATTGTTTCCATTATCTTTTCTTCACTCTGTCTATCCAAAGCAGAAGTTGCTTCATCTAAAATTAAAACAGATGGATTAAGATATAAAGCTCTTGCAATAGCAATTCTTTGTCTTTGTCCTCCACTTAAATTGCTTCCATTTTCATTTAAAATTGTATATATATCATCGTCTAAACTTTCAACAAATTCAAGTAAATTTGCTTTTTTTAAAGCTTCTTTTACCCTTTTTTCATCAATTTTTTTACCATAAGCAACATTTGCAGCAATTGTATCATTAAAGATATAAACTCGTTGTGTTACAACAGCGATATTATTTCTAATTGTTTTTAATGAAACATTATCTATATTTGTTTGATTAAAAAATAGAGAACCGGCAGTTGCTTGATAAAATTTAAGAATTAAATTTATAAAAGATGATTTTCCACCTCCACTATCTCCAACAATACCGATAATTTCCCCTTTATGAGCAGAAAAATTGATATTTGAAAGAGCAGTTTTTTCATTATATTTTAAAGTAACATTTTGAAAATTGATATCATTGATTTTATCTAATTCTATATCTCCATAGATAATTTTAGAGTTTATCTTTTTTAATTCTAATACTCTTTCGTGAGCAGCTACTGCTTCCTGAAATTTATTTAGAATTTGAGAAATTCTTCTAATAGGGTCATTTAACATAAAAAGGGCAGTCATAAATGAGAAAAAAGTTCCTACACTTATAGTTCCTTGAATTACTTCATTTCCTCCAACAAAAATTACAACTGCAGCTGCCATTGCTGAAAAAGTTTCCATAATAGGGATAAGTAATTTATTATTTATTACCCCTTTTAAATTTATTTTAAAAAACTCTAAATTATGCTTTTTAAATCTATTTAATTCATATTTTTCAGCATTATAAGATTTTATTCCCTCTATATTTGTAAAAATTTCACTTAAATGAGAATTGATATCACTATTTTTTTCTTGTGTTTTATGAGAAATTTTTTTCATTTTTTTTGATAAAATAGAAACTGGATATATAACTATTGGTAAAATTATTAAAGCAAAAAAAGCTAATTTAGGGGATTGATAGATAACTACTCCCAATAATCCAATAGCAGTTAATGTTTCTTTAATTAAAGTAGCTATCTGATTTGAAACAGCATTTCTAATCCTTTCAATATCATTTATTAATCTACTCATAAGTTCGCCACTATGAATTTTATAGAAAAAATCTAAATCAAGTTTTAAAAGATGTTCTAAAAGTTCATCTCTAATTTTTCTAATTATATCCATTCCTATATAACTTATAAAATAACTCTCTATAAAACTTCCAACCCCTTTTGCAAAATAAGCTAAAATAATAAAAAATGGTAAAATATAAAGCATTTTTTCATTATGTTCAATAAAAATTTTATCTAATACCGGTTTAATTAAATAAGCAGTAGCACTACTTGCAACTGCTACCAAAATCATACCGATTAAAGCAAAAAAGAGTTGCTTTTTATAATTTTTATAGTATTTTGAATAATATAATAAAAACTTTTTCAAATTTATCCTTTTATTATTTTTAAATGATATTTTGTTAAATTATCATTTTTTACTTCAAATATGATATTATCTCTATAAAAAAATGATTTATAATTTACATTTACATTTTTAGCAATAAGTCCATCTGAACGATTTGATGTTTCAAAAATAATTTCTGTATTTGTTGGAATTTTTAAAGTAGTATCTTTTGTTATAATTTTTTTTTCATTATTTATATTTACTATAATTTTAGGATTTTTTTCCTCTAATAATTTTTCTAAATTTGAAAATAGATAATTAAAAGATGGAGTTATTTCTACATTATATAGTTTTAAAAAAGCTTCAATAGCAAGTAAGTGAATCTCTACTTTTCTTTTTAAATCTGTTTGTTTGCTTGCTTCAATACAGAAAGCAGGGGTATTATGTTCAGTTAAAGCATAATATGTTAATGATTTTCGTTGCTCTTTATGATGAGTTTTTTTTGCAAAAGTATGAGTGTTATTTATAGGAATGTTATAATTATGTTTTTTGAGATGATTGCTTACAAAACTTGCTGTTTTTAAAAGTTCTAAATTTTTATAATTTGTTTCATCAATTACAATAGATTCACCCCAATTACGATGATTACGAGCATAAAAACCATAACCATCGTGTAAAGAGAGAATTACATCAGGTTTAAAATCGGCAATAAACTCTTTAATAGAGTTGATTTTATACAAATCTTCATCATTTTTTGAAATATATGAAAATTTTCTATTCATATCCCCATTGTATCCTCTCATATTTGTAAAAATAGATTCTGGATTACTACGGGGTAGAATTGCTAATACTCCTTTTTTTATTTCAGTATCAATTAAGATATCACTTGCTTTATAACTTCCATTTTCGTTTCCGTGGATACCACCGATAATTAAAACTTTTCCCCCTTTCTCTTTCCCTTTTTTTATAAAATACTCAAAAGGTTTTGGAGGCATTATAAAATGAAATCTATTTTTTCTTGTTGCTCCCAAAAGGGGAGATGTGGCAAAAAGTGTTGATATAATGGAAGTTTTTAAAAAATCTCTTCTATCCATTTTATAAAATTATTCTCCCATTTGAAATTAGATGATTATTTTTATATTTTATATTTATAAAAACTCTATTTTTATCTTTTTTTTCTAATACTTTTAAGAGATACATTGTCATAAAAGGTTCAATTTTTAAAAGGTTATTTATATTATTTTGAGTTGTTTCTAAATAGAGACTAACTTTGAATTTATCTTTTAATAATTTTGGATTAAAAGAGGAACTTGAATTTTTTTTAAGATGAATTGAAGCATTTAATTGTATTTTATCAAATGAATAGTTTAAAACTCCAAATGTAGTTATATTTTCAATACTAAAATTTTTTAAATAAAAATCAAAACCTCCATTTAGTAAATCATTTATAGTTTCGTTTTTAAGTTGAGGAGTTAAATTATGGCTATTTATCAATTTAATTATTGGAGTTATTTCAAGATTTTTTACAACATAATCTAAATTTATATTTTTGATATTAAAAGAGTTATAATTATCTTTTACTGATATTTCATCTATATTAAAAATGTTACTTATTTTTAATTTATTTACAATTAAAAAACTTCTAAAAAATTTTTTGATATTATGGATTTTATAAGTTTCTAAATGAGAATACTCTTTTTTATATATTTCAATATCTTCAATATAAAGTTTATTGCTTACATTAAAATAGGCTTTTTTATCAAAATAGTTTTTTAAGTTTTTAATGCTTAGTTTAAAACTTGAATGCTTATCATTTATTTCTATATTAAATAAAGAAAAATTAAAAAGTTTTTTGTTTGTATCTAAAAATAGATTATGAATGTTTAATTTTGCAAAACTTAAATCTAAATTAATATCTTTCATTTTAATTTTTCCGATACTTAATATATCAATATCTCCGGAGAATTGAACCCCTTTGTTATTAAAAAATGATAATAATTTTTTTGAATTATTATCTCTAAGTTCTAAAAAAGCAGTTATTATTTTATTTAATTTATAAAGAGAAACATTTATAGCATTTTTATGATAAAGAGGGTATTTTGTAAATTGAATTTTGATTAAAATTTTAGTATCTGAGAAGATATCTTCAAGAATTTTTAAATCCCATAAAGAGAGTTTTGGATTCAGTTTTAAAGCGATAGGAACAATAGTTTTTATATTTAAAATATATTCTCTATTGAATTTAAAAAATGTATCTTTATTTGATTTCTCTTTTAATTCTATTCCATAATTTGTATAGAGTTGCTGTTGTTTTAATTTTATATTTTTATTTAATTGTTTTGTATATATTACCGGAATAGTAAATATCATCAATATAATAAAACCTATTATTGGAATAATTATCTTTTTTAACTTCATAATGTTACTCCTTTATTTCGTAATCTATCGCTCTTCTTTCTATGGCAATAGTTTTTATAAATTCAATAACTTTTAAATGTTCTTTATCTTCGGCATAAATTTTTAAAGAATCTTTATCTTTTAAAGTTGTTATCAAACCAAAATCGCTTGCAGTTTTATCAAAGCCGATATCTGTGAAAACTTCAATATCTATAATTTCTGGAATCTTCTCTTTTAAAGATAAAATTCTTTTTTTTGCTTCCTCTATCTTTTCTTTATTATTTACTTTAAATAATACTATATGTTTTATCATTATAAATTCTCCACAAATTTTTTAATTCTATTTATACCTTCCTCTAAATTTTCCATTGAAGTCGCAAAACTAAATCTAAAATACCCATCACTTCCAAATCCGATACCTGGAACAACAGCTACCCCCTCTTTTTCTAATAAATCAAGAGCAAATTTCATTGAATCTTTACTAATTTCTGAATGATTTACAAAAATATAGAAAGCTCCTTGCGGTTTTGCAGCTGAAAGTCCTTTAATTTTATTAAATTCTTTATAAACAAAGTCTCTTCTTTTTTCAAATTCTATTCTCATTTTTTCAATCTCTTCATCAACTTCACCAAGTAGAGCAGGAATAGCAGCTTTTTGAGTAATAGAATTTATATTTGAAGTTGCTTGAGATTGTAGTTTTATCATTGATTTATTTAATTCCTCTATTTTTGAAGCACAATAACCAAATCTCCATCCAGTCATTGCTACACTTTTAGATAATCCATTAACTGTTATTGTTCTTTTTAGCATATCTTCATTGATTGAAGCAGTAGCACAAAACTTTGCACCATAAACAAGTTTTTCATACATTTCATCACTGATTACTAAAATATCTGTCCCTTTTAAAACTTCTGCTAAACTTTCTAATTCATTTTTTGAATAGATAGCACCGGTTGGATTTGAAGGTGTTGTTAAAATTAGAGCTTTTGTTTTATCTGTAATTGCTGATTTTAACATTTCAGCAGTAATTTTAAAATCTGTTTCTTCTGTTGTTTCTATTATTACTGGTTTTCCATCGTGATATTTTACAATTTCTGGATAAGTTACCCAATAAGGAGCAGGGATAATAACTTCATCATCTTTAT
>Ga0256828_1002679_pt1 | contig 10479 bp, 12 predicted proteins | sample CV88metaG_FD_185993 | JGI IMG/M metagenome (GOLD analysis project Ga0256828, IMG submission 185993) | Hydrothermal vent microbial communities from East Pacific Rise, Pacific Ocean - CV88 | ecosystem: Environmental > Aquatic > Marine > Hydrothermal vents | place: Pacific Ocean: East Pacific Rise... | reverse complement strand
ATCTATTATTTATCTATTTTTTTAACACAAAGTGCAATTATACCATTTTACAAACGATATCACCTATCTCCTGATTAAGGCTAGTTGCAACCACACCACATTTTACTTTTAACAAAAAACATATATTTTTTCTGTGTGAGGGACTAAGGCACTCATAATTACCCATCCCCTTGCTTATAACCAGATCTGCCTTGTCAAAAATCTCTTTTGCTTCCGTCGTTGCTCTGGTATAAACGAACCCGGGTGTATCAACTCCACTATCAACAATATCGCACAGCTTGTCAAATCCACACTCCATGGCCTCTTTTATTGTCACATCATTTATGATAGGTCTGCCCCGTACAAAATAATGGAAGTTTATATCTTTGTATAACTCTTTTAAAACCTCTACAAACATATAATCAAATATATGCTCCCCAACATTATCTCCCAAAATTACAACATTTTTGGCTTCTTTGAGTTCTTTTTGCAGTTTTTCAAAATCATTATGGGCAAACTCTGTATCAAAAACCATCTGCAACTCTTCACCAAGATCAAACTCCACCTCAGCAGCAAGGTCTATAACATTTCCCGCAACTGCTATCTTTGTAGCACTTAGAAGTTTGTTGGGTGAGAGTGAGAGTTTTTGTTTTAAAACAGGTACAAAAGAGAGGGCTTTTTGGGTTGAAATTTTTTTCATTTCATCATACAAATCATCTTTTTTTGCGATTTTTGACATAGTCTCATACACATACGATGCTATCTCCGGCGGATTGTCATTATACGAAAAATCCCTGCTCATCTCTTTTATGGTTGAGACCAACTCATTTGAGAGTTTCTCATCGGCATCTATCGAAGATGCGACTTTGGCACTCTGATTTATTATACATTCCACACATGCTTGTTCTATTTTCATCTATTTTGTATGCTCTTCTATCGCTTTATTCCACATTAGTTTATATTTTCTTCTCATAAACTCTACCTCTTGTTGAGAAAGTTTCAACTGCTCTTGCAAAGTATGTATTGTTTTTCTGTCTTCATCATAAAGCTCCTGCAAAGATGAAAGAGCCTCTCTCAAAAACTCATTTTCAACTCTTATAGCCTCTATTGTCTCATCTTTTGAATCGAGTACTTTTTCGTGCAAATTTATAATAGTACCTATTGTTTTTTCAACAAACTCAGGCTGAACAACCATCTCATGAGTATTTTTAAGGGAGAGTTCTTGAAGTTTTTTGGGTATTACGACCTCAGTAGCACCACATGAAGGGTTTATAAGCTCTACTCCATCTTCTGTTTTTACACTGAGTTTACCCCTTTGTATCAACTCATCAATAGCTCCCTCGTCCAAACCTGTCAATGCACTGTATTCATCTTTACCCATCCACTCCATATCTACTCCCAAGCTATTTAATTATTGTTTCTATCTCCAAAGAGTCCATCTCAACTTTTTTAGCTTTTGCTATCCTGTCTTCTTTTAGTTTGATTGCCAACTCTTCATTGTTGAGTGCCAACATCTGCATAGCCAGATATGCTGAGTTTATTGCACCCGCTTTACCTATGGCAACAGTAGCAACAGGCATACCAGCTGGCATCTGAACAGTTGAAAGCAATGCATCTATACCACTCAAAGCAGAAGCAGACATAGGTACACCTATGATAGGTTTTACAGTTTTAGAAGACAATACTCCAGCCAAATGTGCCGCCATACCAGCCGCAGCTATAAATACCTGAGCCCCTTTTTTCTCTGCCTCTTGTATATACTCTTTTGTTCTCTCTGGTGAGCGGTGTGCAGATGATATAATCATCTCGTAGTTTACACCAAAAGCCTCCAAAGTATTTGAACAACTCTTCATAATCTCATAATCACTCTTAGAACCTATAACAATAGATACAAATTTCATATATTTACCCCTTTTTTCAAAATTATAACTTAACTCCACTCACAAGCAGCTTATCTATATCCTCTTTTGGCAAAGGTCTGCTGTATAGATATCCCTGAATATTTGAACAACCGCTCTTGAGCAAAAAGTCTTTTTGTTTTGTGTTTTCTATACCCTCTGCAAGTACACTCAAATTCAAACTTTTTGCAAGTGCTATTATAGCTCTTACAATCGCACCGTCCTCCTCACTCTCAGGCAACTCCCTTACAAACGACTGATCTATTTTGAGTTTATTTATTGGAAGTTTTTTAAGATAAGACAAAGATGAATAACCTGTTCCAAAATCATCAACAGCGAGTCTCACTCCAAGAGAGTGTATCTTGTCCAAAGCCTCTATCGCCTTTTTTGGATCTTTCATCACCTGAGTTTCTGTCACTTCCAACTCTATCCATTCTGGTTTGCAACCACTATCTTTTAGCATCTTGGTAAATACATCTATAAAATCATCCTCTTGCAACTGCTTCATAGCTAAATTCATAGACAATATACCCGGATTTAGCCCATCTTCATACCATTTTGCAAACTCTCTCATAGCGGTTCTCATAACAAACCTGTCAAGCTCCACAATCAGACCTGTTCTCTCCGCTATGGGTACAAATTTTGTTGGCGGTACTATCCCCATTGAGATATGTTTCCACCGCACAAGTGCTTCCATACCGATAATAGTTTCATTTTTGGAATCTACCTGCAATTGGTAATAAACAATAAAATCATTATTTTGCAAAGCCATTCTCAAATTGGCTTCCATAACAACCCTCTCAAAAGCGAGTTCAGTCATCTCTGATGAATAATACTGAAAATTGTTTCTACCCTCTGCTTTGGCTTTATACATAGCTGAATCTGCATATTTTAAAAGATTTTGAGCATCTATCCCATCATCTGGATAAACACTTATCCCTATCGAGCTTGATACATAAAGCTCATGCTCATCAATCTTAATGGGATCTGCTAAAATATCCAAAATCTTCCTTGCTAAAAATGCGGTATCTTGTATCTGTTTAAGCCCCTCTACAATGATGCTAAACTCATCTCCGCCAAGTCTGGCAAGTGTATCTTCTGATCTTATTGTATTTTTTAATCTTGTGGCTACCTCTTTTAACACTTCATCACCAACTGCATGTCCCAAAGAGTCATTAATCTCTTTGAAATTATCCAAATCTATATAAAACAGTGCCATCTTTTTCTTTTTTCTTTTGGCTTTTTTAATAGCCTGAGACAATCTGTCAGAAAAAAGCATCCTGTTTGCCAAACCGGTAAGAGGATCATAATTTGCCTGATGATAAAGCATCTCTTTTTGTTCCATCAGATCTTTTTGTACTTTTTTCTTCTCAGTTATATTTCTGATAACCTCCATCTTGCTCATGCTTCCGTCACTGTTTCTTATAGATGTAGCAACTATATCAAAAGACTGCCCGTCTGGTGTTGTTGGCTCATATATCACCTTTTTGTTTTCAACAATAACATCATGTATCTTACAGTATGAGCATGGTTCATCAAGGTTGGCTATGGCGGAGTAACATATCTTGCCCTCATGATCACCAAACCAATCTATCATGGTATTGTTCATATATCTTATCTTGTAATCTTCATCAACCACAAAAAGACCAAGTTCTATATTGTCTATAGCATCAAGATAGTGTTGTAGGTTGTAGTTTGTTTCTTCTAGTTTATGCTCAATCTCTTTTCTTTTTGTGATATCTATCATTGTCCACAAAATCAGCTCACAATCAGGCACAAGACTACCCGCTACATGCACCCACACAACCGATCCGTCTTTTTTCCTGCCCCGAAACTCTATCTCAACAGGTTTGCCTTTTTTTACAGCTTCAAACCCAAGTTTGCCAAATTTTTCAAAACTCTCATCATCTATATGAAATTTTCTGGCATTAACATTTACAACCTCTTCTTGAGTATAACCAAACATATCAGCATAGCTCTTATTTGCAAAAAGCATATTTCTTTGTTTATCAACAATAAACATAGCTGCAGGTGAGGTATCCATCAGCTGTTTTAAAACTTTAGCATCCAACTCTATACTGCTCATAAACTACCTTTTTGGGTATGTACCCATCTGTGGATTTGATTTGATTCTAAAAAATGTATATGGCGGCATCTTTGTCGGCAGTTTTATGGGGTTTATATTGCCACTGTGTACCTCATCCCATATTTTTCCTTTTTGAGAATGAAGTTTTTTAAACTTCATAAACATTTTTCCATCTTTTATATATGTTGAGCCAAACTCATTATCAACAATAGCTATATCACTTTTTGGTGGTGCTACAATCTCCAGCTCATCATTTGGCAGAGTTTTGTATTTGCACATAAAATATTCGCCATCCTCTCTCACCTCTCCGCTCACCTGATGAGTGCCAAGTTGCATAGTAAAATCAAGAGATTGTGTATCGTGTTTTTCAAAAGGTCTTGAGATAAGATAAGCATCTGTATAACCACGGTTTTGCAAAGAGTTTAGCTCATATTGGTATTTTTTACTATCAAGCTCCCCTTTGTAATAATCATCTATCGCCATTGAGTAGGCTTTTGCTGTAATGGCTGCATAGTAGTCTGTTTTTGTTCTGCCCTCTATCTTGAGAGAATCAACAACACCGCTATCTAGTATCTCTTTTATATGAGAAGCAAGATTGAGGTCTTTGGAATTCATTATATATGTACCAACCCCTTCATCCTCTTGAAGTTTAAAAAGTGTTCCTGTTTCTGGATTTGCGGCATATATCTCATAAGGAAATCTGCAATCGTTGGCACAACTGCCTCTGTTTGGCACACGACCACTTTGAAGTGTCGATATAAGACATCTGCCCGAATATGCAAAACACATACTGCCATGCACAAAAACTTCAAGTTCCAAATCCGGAAGTGCCTTTTTAATCTCTATCAAATCTTTTAGAGATATCTCCCTTGCGGTTATAATCCTTGTTGCCCCCATATCGTAATACACCTGAGCATCAAGTACATTCATAACATTTGCCTGAGTTGAAAGGTGAAGAGGCATATCTGGTACCAAATCATGACAAAGTTTCAATACACCCGGAGTTGCCACTATAAAAGCATCAGGTTTTAGCTCTGCCATCTTAAGTATATGTTTTTTCAAAAGATTTATCTGAGAATTAAAAGGAAATCCGTTTATAGTCGCATAAACTTTTTTGCCCCTTTGGTGTGCATACTCAATCCCCTGTGCAAAATCTTCAAAACTAAACTCTTTTCCGCTTCTTATTCTGAGTGAAAAATGGCTCACCCCTCCATATACAGCATCTGCACCAAAATCTATCGCTATTTTGAGCTTTTGGAGTGTCCCTGCCGGAGAGAGTAATTCTACTTTGTTGTTTTTCATTTTCCAAACTGCTCCAAAAGTGCTTCTATATCATCTGTAGATGCCAAGTCGTTGTGTGTATCACCAACTATATGCTGAGCAGAAGATACCCTTTTTTCATCATCAATTTTACCTTCAAAAAGGGTATTCATATATCTTGACAATGCTCTCATAACATTTATAACTCTCTCTATCTTTTGACGGTGGATATCCTGATACTGCATAATATCCATAACATTCATTATGGCATCACCGCTGTTTTGCAGAGTTTCAATAGTCTGATTTGTTTTATCCAAAGCATCTTTGTTTCGTTGCAACCCCTCTGCAAAAGCCTCTACATCTGAGAATTTTTTGCTAAGTGTATCAAAGAGATCTATATTTTTTTGCAAAGCCTCCAAAACTGAGTTAAGAGACTCCTCTTTGTCCATTAAATTTGTGCTAATGTCTTCGATAATATCAAAAATTTCACTCGCTTTTTCTTCACTCTCTTTTGTAACATCATCAAGTTGATGAACCATTTTGTTCTCATCCGTTGCAGGGAGAGGCCAACAGTGAGCAGTATCCTGAGAATATCCCTCAGGTATATCTGATTTTGCCTCATCTTCCACTTCATCTTGTGTATTGTCCTCTTGGGTAGCCTCTTGAGACTCTTCAATCTCATCCATATCACCACTCATGAGTGCATCTAGTTCTTCTTGAGTCATAAAATATCTCCATAATTAGCAAAATTTATTATTTGTCACTATAATATCATAAATTTTATAAAAAAACAGAGAAAAATATGAGAGTTGACCTACATAACCACACAACACTTTGCAACCATGCCCAAGGAACGATAGAGCAGTATATACAAAAGGCGATAGAGTGCGGCACAAAATACTTCGGTTTTTCAGATCATGCACCTATGGATTTTGATACAAAATACAGAATGGGCTTTGAAGATATGCAAAAATACGAAAACGATATCAAAGAAGCAAAACAAAAATACAAAAACAAGATAGATATCTTGCTTGGGTATGAGGTGGACTATATTGAGGGACATATAGATGAGAGGGTAAAAAATGCCGATGTTGATTATCTCATAGGAAGTGTACACTTTATAGAGAGATGGGGGTTTGACAACCCGGAATTTATCAAAGAGTATCAGGGCAAAGATATTGATGAAATTTGGCAAAAATATTTTGATACTGTTACAAAAATGCTCAACACTCAACTTTTTGATATAGTTGGACATCTTGACCTCATAAAGGTTTTTAAATTTATGCCAAAATCAAACATACTCGATATCGCAAAAGAGACACTCAAAGCCATAAAACAAAATGAGATGGTACTTGAGATAAACACCGCAGGATACAGAAAACCAATAGCACAACCCTATCCGTCGTTGGAACTTCTAAAAGAGGCATACAGATTAAACATCCCCATAACCTTTGGTTCTGATGCACACGAAATTGGGCAAATCTCTCTAAATTCACAAAAAGCTGTAAAAATGGCAAAAGATACAGGCTATAAAAAATGTATAATATTTAGAAACAGACAAAAAGAGTTTGTAGATTTTTAGATTAGATTGGTTTTTCAAGAGTTATTTAAAGGTTACACTTGTATAATACACACAATTATTTTTTTAAAAAGGAAATCCTAATGGGTAAATATATAGAACTAACTGGAAGTGATTTTGAAGCAACTCTTAAAGAGGGTGTAGCTTTGGTAGATTTTTGGGCTCCATGGTGTGGACCTTGCCGTATGATCGCTCCTGTTATAGAAGAGTTGGCAGCTGATTATGAAGGCAAAGCAAAAATCTGTAAAGTAAATACTGATGAAGAGCAAGATATCGCTGTGAAATTTGGTATCCGCTCTATCCCTACTATCATATTTTTTAAAGATGGTGAGATGGTAGATCAGATTGTTGGTGCTCAAAGCAAAGCTGCTTTGGCTGAAAAAATAGATGCACTTTTAGCATAATTACAAGGTTTTAAAATGGCAAAGGGGGGTGGCAAAAGCTTCCTTTCTTTGTCCACACTTTTGGCTTCGTTTTTTGGTGCCGCTATGATAGCCGGTGCTTTTGCATATTTTAACTACAAATTTTCCCAATACAAGTTTATAGATTTCAAAGAGTGGGTTTTTTATGAAAAAAGTGATATCTTTGTCCCAAAATCAGACAAATATATTGTGGTTTTTTACAGCTCAAAAGAGAATGACACAATGGATAAACTGGCAAATACAGACCTGAATTTGCCCATACTTGCCATTGACTACTACAATCGGGTAAGAAAAAACACAAAAACAACAATATTTTTGAGAAGTGGAACAAAAACTTCTCTTGATTTTATACAAAGATTTAACATTTACAATTCCCCCTCTATTTTTATTATAAAAAAAACAAAAGATACCCTTTATAAACAAGATAGTATGATAAGGAAATTAGATAATCTGAATCAATTATCAAAAGAGGTTGATTCGCTTTAAGGAGACAAACAATATGATTTTAGATTGTGCAATTATTGGTGGAGGACCTGCCGGACTTACTGCTGGACTATATACAACCCGTGGTGGATTAAACAATGTAACAATGTATGAAAAAGGGATGCCCGGAGGTCAGATTACAAACTCCTCTGAGATAGAAAACTACCCCGGAGTAACTGGTGAAATAAGCGGAATGGATCTAATGATGCCATGGCCACAACAGTGCCAAAAATTTGGTCTAAAACACGATATGGTGGAAGTATCAAAGATAACAAAAGATGAAAATATCTTCAAAATACACTGCAACGACGGAAGAGTTGATGAAGCATACAGTGTTATTATTGCAACTGGTTCAAGACCAAAAAGAGCCGGTTTTGCGGGTGAAGATGAATTTTTTGGAAAAGGTGTAAGTACCTGTGCGACTTGTGACGGCTTTTTTTACAAAGGCAAAGATGTTGCTGTTATTGGTGGTGGAGATACTGCACTTGAGGAGGCTTTGTATCTGGCAAAGATTTGTAACAAAGTCTATCTTGTACACAGAAGAGATGAGTTTCGTGCAGCACCAAATACAGTAAAAAGAGTCAAAGAAACACAAAATATAGAACTACTGCTAAACTCTGTCCCAGATGAAGTTTATGGGGACAATATGGGTGTAACAGGGATAAAAACAAAAGATAAAAACAATACAATCAAAGATATCAAACTAGATGGTGTTTTTACTTTTGTTGGTAATGATATAAACAACCAGACACTCATTCAAGATGATGGTAGCTTCTTGTGTGATACAAACCAACAGGGGCAGATAATAGTTGATCTAAATATGAAAACATCTATAAACGGTCTTTGGGCATGTGGTGATATGAGAATACAATCTCCAAAACAGGTTGTTAGTGCAGCAGGAGATGGTGCAGTAGCAGCACTTCAAGCTATTTCCTATGTTGATGAGATATCCAAATAATTCTGGTTATCTCAAACCTGCTATAATTTCAAAAAAAATTTAAGGTTATAAATTATGATAAAAGTTGGTGTATTTGGTGCAAGTGGCAGAGTTGGCAAACTTTTGCTTGAAGATCTAAAAGAGACACAAAATATGAGTGTAAGTACTGTTTTTGTCAGAAGCTCTCTTGATTTTTCAATAGATCCTTCTGTTTTGATAACAAAAGATATGAACTCCTTTTTAAACAGTTGTGATGTTGTTGTAGATTTTTCACTACCTCAAGCATGTGAAATTCTTCTTGAAGAATCTCTTAAAACTCCAAAACCTTTGGTAATAGGCACAACAGGACTCAACAACCATCAGCTAAACCTTTTGCAAGAAGCAAGTAAAAAGATGCCTGTTCTTTATGCAACAAATATGTCTTTGGGTGTAGCACTTCTAAACAAACTTGTAAAAGAAGCATCTGCTGCTCTTGACGGGTTCGATATAGAGATAGTTGAGATGCACCACAAACACAAAAAAGATGCACCAAGCGGTACAGCACTTACACTGGCAGAGTCAGCCTGTGCAGGTCGCGGACTTGATCTGAACAAGGTTAGAGTCAGCGGAAGAGATGGCAATATCGGTGAGAGAAGCAAAGATGAAATAGCTGTAATGGCACTTCGCGGAGGAGATATTGTTGGTCGTCACACTGTTGGTTTTTACAACGACGGAGAGTTTATTGAGCTTAACCATACCGCAACAAGTAGAAATACTTTTAGCAAAGGTGCTTTAAGAGCAGCTCAATGGCTACACTCTCAACAAAATGGACTATATACTATAAGTGATTGTTTAGGATTGTAGCAGATCTATAAACTGCCCTTCCGTCGTTGCAAGGGCTGTTTATAATAACTACGGTATAAACTAGATAAATACCGTTTTCATTTTTGCTATCAAGTCATCTTTTTTGATAGGTTTCATCAAGAAGCCATTTGCTCCCCACTCAAGTGCTTCACCTTTTTTGGTTTCATCTGTTGTAAGAACAATGATTGGCAACTGCCTTAGATTGTCATCTGCACGAACAATCTTAAGCATCTCTATCCCACCCATAATAGGCATAATAATATCTAGTAAAATAAGATCAACATCATCTCTGTTTTTTAACACACCAATGGCATCTGAGCCATTTTTTGCCTCTATAACCTCTTTTACATGTCCACTTTTCATCAACATAGATTTGAGAAGTTTAAGGTTTATCAAATCGTCATCAACTGCCAAAACTGTTAAATCATTTCTTATCATATCTTACCCTTAAATAAATTTTTCTAATAAAAGTCTTAGTAAATCTTTGTTCACCACATTTACTATACTGTCATGTACATACAACACATCATCACCAACCTCACCACTGGAGCTGTCTCTTACAAGTACAAGCGATGTATCAAGATTCATTTCTTGGTTGTATTGTTTGATTTTTGACGCAAAATCCTGAAGATCCATACCTTCTAACTCTCTGTCAAAGAGTATGAGTTTATATCCGTTATTTTTTACTTTCTCATCAAGTTCAGCTTTGTTATTTGCCACCTCATAGCTGTACCCCAAATCTTTTAGCAGTTTTGCATAAAGTTTTGATTCAAAAGCAGATTTTTTGGATAACAGGATATCTGCTTTGTATGATGAAGCTCCACTCTGTGCAACTTCGACTTTTGGTTCAATTTCTGGCTCAAGATCCAACTCAGGTTCAAGTTCTAGTTTTGGCTCCAAATCCAACTCTGGTTCAAGTTCTAGTTTTGGTTCAACTTCGAGTTCTGGCTCCAAATCCAACTCAGGCTCCAAATCCAACTCTGGCTCAAGTT
>Ga0256828_1002678_pt1 | contig 10482 bp, 4 predicted proteins | sample CV88metaG_FD_185993 | JGI IMG/M metagenome (GOLD analysis project Ga0256828, IMG submission 185993) | Hydrothermal vent microbial communities from East Pacific Rise, Pacific Ocean - CV88 | ecosystem: Environmental > Aquatic > Marine > Hydrothermal vents | place: Pacific Ocean: East Pacific Rise... | reverse complement strand
TTTTCTTTCAATATTCGTTTCATAAATATAATCCCATCCACAGCATTGTATTTTTATTTTTTCTAAATTTTTCTATGCCAATTTTTGGTTATATAACTTCATTTTGGATTACGCATTATCTCAAAACGGTACGATATAAAAAAACATTTCAAACTACACATATTTTAAATTTAGATGAGTTTGAAGTGATTTTTAATGAGACAAAAAGGATATTTGGTGAGAGTTCACTACTTGATATGATGGCAAATGATTATATCCCAAAAACAAAAAAGCTCCAAGCCATTGCTTCACTTGCAAGTAATATCAACCCTATGAACTTACGAATTATCCAAGAAACTTTAAAAAGTAAAGAGGATGAGATAAGACTCTTCGGATATGCAATACTTAATAAAGAGGAACTTTCACTCAATAACAGTATCAATACAACACTTGAAAAATTAACCGATGAAGAAACTTCTGAACATCCTGATCAAGAGCGTATAGCTGTTTTTAAAAAAAAGCTTGCTTATATTTACTGGGAAATGGTATATAATGGATTTGCTCAAGATGTACTTGAAAAAGAATTTTTAAAAACGATTGAAATGTATGCTTTTGAAGCAGAAAGATATTTTAGAAATATTATTTTTTCATTAGAAAAGAAATATGCAAAACTCCAAAATAAAATCCATCTAAACGATGAAAGAGACAAAACAGAAGAGGAAGAGTTACTCGAAGAAGATATTGCCCAACTTGATTTAGATATAAAAAGAAATATAAGTCATTTTGTTGATTTAACTATCCTTATAGGAAAAATTGAAATGAGAAAAAAAGATTATCAAAAAGCTATAGAATCTTTTACCCTCGCTATAGAGACAGCAAAAGCAGAACTCAATGAAACTCTAAGCTTTTTATATCCATATATTGCCGAAATATATTTTATGGAAGGTCGTTATAATTTGACTAAGAATGTACTTCAACAAGCTAAGAATCTTGAGTTCAATGCAAAACTTTATCCTATAGTTCAGCAGTGGAGAGCATAATGGAACAATTTCCTAAAAGTGATGCTGTTGATATTATGATCTTTTCTGAAGGAACCTATCCCTATGTAAGAGGTGGTGTTTCCTCATGGATATATCAACTAGTTACAGGTTTACCTGAATTTACCTTTGGTATTTGTTTCATAGGTGCCTCTGAAATCATGGATGGAAAAAAACTAGAAGTTTCCTATGATATTCCAAAAAATGTTAAACATATAGAAACTCATTGGCTTTTTGATTATGAAGAAAAAAAAGATATTAGAGCACTTAAGGGAAGTAAAGAAGGCTTTAAGGCTGTTGCCAAACTTTATGATTCTTTTAGAGATCATTCTGTTGACTTACCAAAAGAATTACAAGATATAAATTTTTATCTTAAAACAATTAAATTTGATGACTTTTTATATTCTCAAGGGGCATGGGATTTTATAGTAGAGAAATATGAAAAAAACTGTCCAGACATCCCTTTCATTGATTATTTTTGGACATTAAGAAATATACATAAACCTATATGGATCTTAGCAGATATAGTTGCAAATCTTCCAAAAGCCCAAATTTACCATTCTCCATCAACAGGTTATGCCGGTTTTTTAGGTTCATTATCATCATATACAAACGATAAACCATTTCTCCTTACTGAACATGGGATCTATACAAGAGAAAGAAAAATTGAACTTCTCTCGGCAGATTGGATTCAGTATAATAAACCAGAACTTTTACAAGAACCAGAAGAATATAACTATATCAAGAGAATGTGGATTAATTTTTTTGATAAACTTGGCCTTTTTTGTTACAACCGTTCAAATTATGTTTATTCTCTTTTTGCTGGAGCAAAAAAGATACAAATTAACTATGGTGCTGATGCTAACAGATGTCAAGTAATTCCAAACGGTGTTGATACTGAAAAATTCATAAATACTATGCAATATCGTAAGGATCCTCCAAAACCGATTATTACACTTATAGGAAGAGTTGTTCCGATTAAGGACATTAAAACATTTATAAGGGCTATGAGAATAGCTATCTCACAAAATCCAGAAATTGAAGGATGGATAGTGGGTCCAGTATCAGAAGACCCTGAATATGTACAAGAGTGTCAAAAAATGGCTATTTCACTTAATCTCAACAGAAAGATGCAAGAATTTGATGGTAATAAAAGTATTATCCCTCATGATGAGCTTGAAAAAAATGATGCAAAAATCAAGTTCTTTGGTCATAGCGATATAACAAAAATTTTGCCAAAAACTGCTATCCAAACACTATCTTCTATCAGTGAAGGGATGCCTCTTGTTATCTTAGAAGGATTTGCTGCGGGTGTTCCTTGTGTGGCAACTGATGTTGGAAGCTGTAAAGACTTAATTTATGGTGGAGTTGATGATGAGGATATAGCTCTTGGAAAAGCCGGTGCTGTAACGGGAATTGCCAATCCACAAGAGATGGCTGATAGATATCTTGAATTACTTGATTATAAAAATGGAAAATGGAAAGAAGCACAACAAATCGCTTTACAAAGAGTCAACAGATATTACCAAGAAGAACAATTTTTATTTCATTACCAACATATCTATAAACAAGCATATGGAAAAAGTTGGGAACAAGTTTACAGGAATCTTTATAGCTATTTAAAACCAAATAAAATTCCATGTAAAGCATACTATAATGCAAAATTCACTATAGTAAAGTTTAGTACATATTACAGCAAAAAGAAGGAAATCTAAATGGCGGGAATAGGATTCGAACTACGAAAAGGTCTTCGACATGATAGAATGTTATCTATCGCCAAGACATATGGATATTCTGCCATACTCAGTTCAGGTCCATGGGTTATTTCCATCTTAGCTATTGTTTTAGTTGGTTTTATCAGTTTAGCAAGCCATAATGATACCCATGATACAGTTCGATTTCAAGTTGTTGTTACCTATTCCATCGCTTTTGCTTCAAGTTTAATTATCACAGGGATAGTTCAACTTCCCTATACACGATATGTAGCTGATCTTCTTTTCAGACAAAAAGAAGATGAAGTACTGCCTTCTTATTTTGGTACGATTGTAGCTTCTTGGATAATTGGTCTTCCTTTGGTTATTCCATTTTTTTTCTGGGTTTTTGAAGATCAAAGTAAATTTCTTATAACAGGAGTTGTAACAACTTTTATGGTACTTTGCGGTGTTTGGATCTCTAGTATTTTAGCAGCCAGTTTAAAATACTACAAAGAAGCTGTTTGGTCCTATCTAATATCGTATGGACTTATAGTTATTATGTCTTATATATTTGGTTCTACAATAGAATATTTAATATTAATCTTTTTTCTTGGAAATCTTTTACTATTGACATTACTAATGACACTTATTATTAAAAGCTATAATTCCACACGATTTTTACGCCTTGATTTCTTTTTTGCACCTAATTTTTACTGGAGTCTTGCGATATCTGGTCTTTTTTATAACCTTGGAGCATGGGTAGATAAATTTATATTTTGGTATCATCCGGCAACCGGTCATAATGTCATAGGGAAACTCAATGCATCAATAGTATACGATATGCCAATCTTTTTGGCATATCTTTCTATTTTACCTGGTATGGCTATCTTTTTTTATCGCCTTGAATCCGATTTTGCTGAAAAATATGATCTTTACTATGATACTGTAAGACAAGGAGGAACACTTTCAACTATCAAAAAGTATAAAAATCAGATGGTTGAAATCATAAGACACTCTGTACATGAAATTATTATTGTTCAAGGGATCATTGATGTTTTACTTTTTTTAACTGCTCCTTATATATTTGATTCTCTTCATATCTCAAAACTTTATCTTGGACTTTTTTATTTACTAACTATTGGTGCAATGTTACAACTTGCATTTATGTCTGTACAAGCAATACTTTATTATCTTGATCGAAAAAAAGAAGCGATGTGGCTTTCTATAGCATTCTTTGTTTTAAATGCTATTTTAACTTTAATTTCAATTGAATTAGGACCTGCCTTTTTTGGTTATGGCTATGCAGTATCACTTTTAATTGTATTTCTTTTAAGTCTGATAATAATCAGAAATGAGATGGAAGGACTCACGTATGAAACATTTATGTTGCAATAAAATATTATTTTTTTTAATTTTAGTTACACTTAGTGTTTATGGATCACTACAAAATAAGAGTGCTATGTTTTATTTTCAAAACAAAATATCATACCCAATGGTAGGGATTCATGATTATATAGTAGTTGAGCCTTCTAAAACAAATGTATATACACATGGATTTAAACTTTATAATAATAAAATATATGCTCGAATAACTTCACTTAAAGATATTGAAACACTACAAAAAAAAGGATTTAAGAATTTTTATATAAATAAACCAAATCTCACTCATAAAGAGATCACACAACTCTCAAACTATAGAAATTCAAATTTTATTATAGACCTTTCTTTGAAAAAACTTGATATTTTTTCTTCAAATATTAAAGCCATTGTTACATATAATATTGATCCAAGTAAATATTCAAAACTTGAAAAAAAACTGCACAAATATAATATTGACCTAATAGATATCCACTTTTTTCAAACAACTTCTATTAATGAACTTGTTTCAAAAATGAAAAAAGAAGAACAAACACTTCAACACCATTCTTTTAAACATATTATCCCATTTTATACTACACAAGAATTTGATATTTATGGTATCAGCACAAAAAATGCAATCAAAAGAGAAATTTTTGTCATAGTAGATGATCAAAATAATTCTGATGAACTTCCTCCTGCACATCTTTATGGTGCTGTACCTTTAGAATACCAAGGCTATATTCAAGATATTCATAATATTAAAGATGATCTTCCCGAAATACATAAAATGCTTCATTATGCTGGAGTAGTTATATGGACATATAAAAGTTTTAAGCAACCGGATAAAATAGCAAATAGAACACTTCAACTAGCAAAACTTGGAATTAAAACAACCTTTGCTAACAGTTTTGATGCAAATAGTGAAAGCTCTTTCTTAGCTAAACTTAACATTTCACTCTATGAAACAAATAAAGAGATTTCTGATCTTAAAATCATTCAAAAAGATCCTATGATTGGATATGAAGCAAATCCTCTTCTAAGTGGTACAGATTATTATATTGTACCAAAAAATGCACACCCCCTTTTAACTATAAAAGATAAAAATGGAGCTATATCAGTTCCAGCTGCCATAACTGCTTGGGGAGGTTATGCTCTATATAACGCTTTTTTACTTGAATATAATCAACGAAACATTTGGACATTAAACCCGTTTTTATTTTTTAAAAAAACATTAGATTTACCTAATATTCCTATACCTGATCCAACAACAGAAAATGGTAATAGAATATTTTTTAGTCATGTAGATGGTGATGGGATTATGAATGAAGCAGAATTTAATCCTGATCTCTTTTCTGGAGATACTATATATAGTGAAATTTTAACAAAATATGATGTTCCGCATTCAATTTCTGTTATTGGTGCAGAGATAATGCCAAATGGGCTTTATCCAAAGCTTTCACCTAGACTCTTAAAACTGGCAAAAAAGATCTATTCTTTACCAAATGTTGAACCGGCAACCCATACCTTTACACATACATTTTTTTGGGGAAAAATAAAAAATGGTACATTAAGTGAAAAATACAGACTTAAACCTAAAGGTTACCATTATTCACTCAACTATGAGATTAAAGGAATGCTTGATTACATCAATAAAAATTTACTCTCACCAACAAAAGAACCAAGAGCACAAACTGTTTTTTGGAGTGGAGACTGTATGCCTAGAGAAAATGCTCTTGAAGTTATCTATAAAAATAATTATCTAAATATTAATGGTGGAGATACTATCATCTCTAATATTTATCCGTATGTTACACATGTCGCTCCTTTTGGTCTCAAAAGAGATGAATATTATCAAATTTATACTGGTGCACAAAATGAAAATGTTTTTACCAATGACTGGCTTGGACCATTTTGGGGATACAAAAATGTTATTCAAACATTTAAACTAACAGAAAAACCAAGAAGATTAAAACCCATAGATATATATTACCATTTTTACAGTGGAAGTAAAAAAGCTTCACTCAATGCACTTAAATATGTTTTTAACTGGGTATTAAAACAAAATATAACTCCAATGTTCACTTCAGAATATATAAAAAAAGTAATGGACTTTTATGCTATTTCAATAGCTAAAGGAAATGATTCTTATCTTATAAGTGGTATGAAAGATCTTCATACTATTCGATTTATGCAAAAAGATTTTTCTTATAAAAAAAGCAATACTATTCTTGGACACACTATCATAAATAATGAAACATATATAAATTTAGACAATTCTCCAAATCATATTATTAATAAAACAACACAAAGACAAAATTATCCTTATTTAAAATCAGCAAACGGACTTATATCAAAACATTTTTTTAAACAAAATAGTGAAATTACTACTTTTAAAGGATATGTTAATCTTAAACTAACTTATTATATACCTCAAGGATGTCAATTAAATACTGATATACAACCCATTAAAAAAATCAGGAATAATGGTTTTATTACTTTAAAGTTCAATACAAAAAAGGTGACTTCTTATGTACAATGCAGATAATGAAGAAAGACACTTTTATGTAATTGAATACAAAGAACTTATATTTATTTTCGGAGTATTCATTTTTATCTTTTTTGCACTTTTTCCAAAGGACCTTTTAAAAGAACAAATACTTTCTAAAAATACAGATTATGAATTAAGTTTAACTTATCTTCAAAATCTAATAAGTAAAGATCCAAAAAATGAATCTCTTAAACTAATCCTAGCACAAAAAACACTTCAACATGGAAATCTTACTCTTTCTGCTAATATTTTAGGACCTTTAACAAAAAGTACAAATAATAAGATATCTACAAAAGCTCTTTTATTAAACTACAGTGTTTTAAAACAAAAATATTTTCAAATTGATGATAAAAAAACAAAAGAACAAATTAGAAAAAAACTTTTTACTTTATTTATACAAATCTATACTTATAAACTTTATGATGATAATGTAAAAAAATGGTATGAAGAAGCTGTTTTTGTTAATTATATCCCGGCAAGATACTATTTTGTTCAAAAACTAATTAAAAAGTATCCATCAAATGTAATATATCTAAGAGATGGTTATGCTCTAGCTTTAAAAAATAAAGATATGAAAAGAGCATATTATTATCTTGATCTTCTACTTCTCTATGATAAAGAAAATCTTTTTACTTGGGTAACTGATAAATATTATCTGTTAATACAACAAAAAAAATATACTCAAGCAGAATATCTATTAAATAAAGCACCAAAAAACAAAAAATATCAAGATATGCTTGCTGATCTTGCTTTAATATCACAACAATTTAAAAAAGCATCTAAAGAATATATGATACTTTTTGAGAATGCAAAAACATACAAGCAAAAAAGAGACTATTTTAAAAAAGTGCTCTCTTCACTAGTTGCGGCAAAACAATATAATAAAGCTGTACAATTTGCAAAAAAATATGAAGATATTTTTATGAAAGATAAACAAATGCGTATTTTTATCTTAAAAAGTTATCTAGGTGCAGGTAAAACGAATGAAGCAAAACGCTTTTCAAAAAAAATACTCAGGAAAGGGCTTTAATACACAATGGTAAGATTTTTTATTCTTTTTCTCATTTTCATATCATCATTATATGCATATTCTAAAGATACTTGTTATACAGTACAGCTCGTTAGTACCCCATATTCTAAAGCAAGAGAGCAAAAACTTTTGCAAACAAATTACCCAAAAGAGTGTCGAGTCTTTCATATAGGCAAATCTCTTACTGTTCGCTGTGGATGTTATGAAAATAAAGAAAAAACTATTCCTCTTTTTAAAAAGTTAAAAACAAACTACTCTCAGCCTCTTCTAAGAACAACATATAAATACCGTTTTGAAACTAAGCAGAGAAAAGAACAAAAGAAAAAACAAGTTACTCAAGAGAAGAAAAAATCAAATCTCTTACAACAAAAAATAAAAATACTTACACAGGATGTTAAAGAGAAAAAAGAAACTCCAACAAAAAGTTTACATGTAAATAATTCTATAAAAAAGAAACAAATAAAACGCCTTAAAAAAACACATATAAACAAAAAACAAAAGGAATATAAAAAACAATACTATGACTATCATGATAATGAACTTCGTTTAATGTATCAATCTTTTTTATATTCTCAAGATCTTGACAATGCCATGAAAGTAGCATCTATTGGTGTAAAACGCTATCCAAAGTCAATCTATTGGAATCAAAAAATGGCAGAATCTGCCCAATGGAATACAAAAACACCAATAGCTATGAAATATATGAAAAAAGTTTATTATCTTACACATGATCAAAAACTTGCCAAAAAAATCATTGATTATAGTTTTAAAGCATATCAATATGAAGAAGCAGAACCTATTGTCAGACAGCAATTTGAAAAAGACAGATCAGAAAAAAATCTTAAACTTCTTCTTTTTATCTATGACAAAATAGGTGAACCTGAAAAAAGTATTACTGTTTTGGAAAAAGGATACTATCAAACAAAAAAGAAAAAATATCTAGATTATGCACTTCGTATTGCTCTAGAAATAGGAAATTTAAATAGAGCTAAAAAATATGTAAAATTATTAGAAAACTACAAGCCCTATTCTTATGAAGATGCTTTGCTAATAGCAAATTATTACTATATTACCAAACAGCTTCAGCTTACTTATCAAACACTTATGCAAACTGATGAAACAAAAATACCAACAACAGATGAAGAAAAAAAACTTTATATTATGTACAATCAAATAAAAAGTGATATGTCTTGGTACTATCAAGATATACCTACTGCTGCAAATGCATCAATGATAATCATAAATAATAATAAAGGTAGAACTGCTGATTTTGAAAGAGCAATTTTCTATTATCAAAAAAAAGATCCTAAACTTACTATGCAATTAGCAAAAAAAGCTTATTTAAAATTCCATCTCTCATATTTTTTCTATACTTATGCAAATAATGCACTTGATAATAAACAATATAAAGATTTATATTCATTTTATTCAAATTTTGATGAAAAAAACAATCAACTTAGTAATGATGCAATGTATTGGATGATCAAATCTCAAGTTTATGAGCATTATGAACATAATGTGGAAGCAAAGCAATATCTTTTAAAAGCACTCTCTTTAGATAAAGACAACTACCAAATAAAACTTTCACTTATCTGGTTTTTAATGGATCTTCATGAAACAGCAGCACTTAAAGAGATGCTTTTAGAACTTTCAAATGAACTTAATTTAGATTCAAGTTTTTATTTTCCTCTAGCAACTGCTTATTTTTCACTAAGTGATATGAATAGAGCCGTTTATTACATGGAACTTTTAGAAAGTTTAAATGATCCTATAATCCATACAACCCAATTCAAATTTCTTCGTGCATATCTGTACCAAATACAAAACAACCCGGAAGCTTTTTACACTTTAATGAAAGATATTACTAAAACACTATGGAAAGAAGCAAAGAAAAATCCAAATTTGAAAAAATCAGGTAAATTCTGGTCAAATTATCTTAGAGCTGCAATGTATGTCCTTTATCCAGATAAATTTGAAAGACGCCTTAAAAAAGCAAAACCATATTTAAAAGAAAAAGATTATATAGATATAAGTTACTCATGGGCGACCATGAAGGGAGCTAATGATGAAGCAATGAAAATATATTATTCTGTTCCAAAACATGAACTATGGATAAAATTTAGTCATGCAAACCTTAGCCAAAATCACTCAGAAATAGAAAACCTTCTTGATCTTTATCTTGAACAGCTTTCCATGGGGGATTCTGTTCAAGCAGCTTATAAAGATGGGCAAACTGCCCTTGCCCAAACAATAGCTTTTGAAGGTATGATGAAGAATCAACGCAACCAAAATGTTTATATAAAACACCTTGAACTTTCAAAAGACAGAGGAGATCTTTTTGATACTACAGCAGCATATCTAAAAAGGGAACCCCTTTTAAGAAACTATGTACGAATAAAAAATAAAACCTACCTGAGAAATGATTACTTTTTTCATATAAACCTTGGTTATGCGAATCAATCAACACTTGATGAAAAACTCCTTGTGAATGTTCCTAAAAATATTTATGATGCAGATTTATCTTTACAAAAAGTATATGAAAGAGGTTTTATTCAAGGAAGTGTCGGATATCGTAAAAATGTAAAAGGATACGGTATTTATAAATTGAAGTTTAATTATGTTCCATTTAGAAGTTTTACTTTAGAACTTAATGCAGGAATAAACACTAAAGCACTTGAATCAACACAACTAATGGTTGCTGGAAAAAAAGATATTATTGCTCCGACATTCACTTGGAATATGACTCCATCAACTTATATAGAACTCTATGGAGAATATGCTAACTATACTTCTGATGATAATGTCAAAATTGGTGATGGAGTATATGCCAGAGCA
>Ga0256828_1002677_pt1 | contig 10482 bp, 9 predicted proteins | sample CV88metaG_FD_185993 | JGI IMG/M metagenome (GOLD analysis project Ga0256828, IMG submission 185993) | Hydrothermal vent microbial communities from East Pacific Rise, Pacific Ocean - CV88 | ecosystem: Environmental > Aquatic > Marine > Hydrothermal vents | place: Pacific Ocean: East Pacific Rise... | reverse complement strand
CGCTCATTGTTGTCATCGTAGCATCACTGGTGAACTATTTCCTTCTGCAAAGTCCAATGATGCACATTATTGTGACAGCCGGTGTACTGATCCTGTTTGGATTCTTTACTATCTATGATACGCAGAACATCGCTAACGGAGCATATGACTCTCCGGTCGATGCTGCTGTATCCCTTTATCTTGACTTTTTGAATATGTTTACTGCCCTGCTCCAACTTCTTGGAATCTTCGGCAGCGACGACTAGTCAAGCCTTATTCTCTCCCTTTGGAGAGAGTGGTATTTTGATACCACTCCTGCACTAAAGACTTTTTGAGAATAGTTTGGGTATAATCGCCCAAATTATTGCCCTGATACAGGGACATCGAAGAGGAATTCATGACATCTACACTTCTTATCATTCAGATTGTTTTATCGATCGCAATCACTATTGCTGTACTTTTACAAAAGAGTTCAAGTATCGGACTTGGTGCCTACAGTGGCAGCAATGAGTCTGTTTTTGGGGCAAAAGGACCAACCGGTTTCCTTGCTAAAGCAACCTTTACACTCGCACTTGCATTTATTGTCAATACTTTGGCATTGGGTTATATGTATACAGCAGAAGCACAAAGCTCTGTTGCAGACAAGATCGTACCTAAGAATAACCAGGTTGTTCCTGCTGCACCAATCAAACCAGCGACTGAGACACCTGCTGCACCTTCTGCTCCAACAGCAAAATAATTCTTCTTATACATTTTAACACGCAGAGCCATGGCTCTGCACTCCCTTTCATCTCCTTACACACAACCACCCTGCAATCATCAAGCTAAAAAAGGGTAAAATTCACTCAAACAACACTCCAGGAGAGAATTATGGTAGAAGAGATCTTTGAACATACAAAAGAGCATATGGATAAAAGTATTGATGCACTTAAACGTGACTTTGCATCATTGAGAACAGGTAAGGTAACCACCAGTATCGTTGACAATATCAAGGTTGACTATTATGGTACACCTACACCGCTAAACCAGGTAGGTAGTGTTATTGCTACGGATGCGACAACTATCAGTATTACACCATGGGAGAAGAACCTCCTCAGTGATATTGAAAGAGCGATCCAGGAGGCGAATATCGGTGTCAACCCAAACAATGACGGTGACTTCATCAAGCTTTTCTTCCCGCCAATGACAAGTGAGCAGAGACAGGAGATCGTAAAGCAGGCAAAAGCGATGGCAGAGAATGCCAGAGTAGCGATCAGAAATATCCGTAAAGACTCCAACAACAAGATCAAAAAACTCGAAAAAGAGAAAGAGATCAGTGAAGACGAGTCTAAAAAAGCGCAAGATGAGATCCAGAAGATCACAGATAGTCATATTGCCAAAGTTGATGAGCTCTTCAAATCCAAAGAGGCTGATATCCTAAAGGTATAAGATGAATGTAGAACAAGTTTATAAAGATGCCAATGCCCTGCTTGAGGGGCACTTTCTTTTGGCGAGCGGTAATCACTCAGCAAGATATCTCCAAAGTGCCAAGGTGCTGGAGTACCCACAGAAAGCATCTGAACTTACTGATGCTCTTGCTAAAATGATCCGTGATGCAGGAGTAGAGGTAGACACGGTATGTGCACCTGCACTCGGCGGTGTTCTGGCAGGCTATGAGCTTGCGCGTTCTCTTGGCGTACGTTCTATCTTCGTTGAGAAAAAAGAGGGTGGCATGGAGCTTCGTAGAGGCTTTGAAGTCAGCCCAGGTGAGAAGATCATTATCTGTGAAGATATCATCACAACCGGCGGTTCAGCCTTGAAAGCTGCTCAGGCTATTGAAGCCCTTGGTGCAGAAGTCGTTGCATTTGCCTCTTTGGCAAACCGCGGTTTCTGTAAACGTGTAGGAGGAGAGAACGAAGCAAAACCGGAGTGTAAGCTACCGGGGAATGTGCCACTCTTCTCTCTGGCAGACTTTACCTTTGAAATGTACACACCGGAAGAGTGTCCTATGTGCAAAGAGGGAAGTACTGCTATCAAACCGGGGAGTAAAGGTTAATCCAATACACCTGTGCCTGTCCACTAGAACTGACAGGCACCTCTCCCAATAAATACCTCTCCACAATACTGACTTCTTGCATTTGCATCACCGCTTGCCTTTAGATCATCATACTCCTGTATTACCTTTTCAAGTTCATCGGGATTGGGTGCACGGCGTGTTGCCATAAAGCCAACCAGCGTATTGTTCTGGTCCTTTTTGGGCTGAACAGTCAATTCTGTCCAATACCCTATCCCCCCTTTCGAAATATTGCAGATATAACCGCTCCATGTCTTTCCCTCAGACGTCTTTTGACATGCATCCCTGAAGACCGACTCTGGCATATTGGGATGCATATGTACACAGTGGGGAGATCCTACAAGCTCTTCTTTCGTGTAACCGCTCACTTCAACAAAACGTCTGTTCGCATATGTGATAACCCCTTCCATATCGGTTTCAACCAAAAGAGGCTTTCCCTCATAAATAAACTCTTCATCCTGGGTAGCACCTCTGTCTACCTGCATTCCGGTTTTTACATTTGTGAATGTGATCATTGTATGTGTATCCCTTTTATCAATCTACCGATATGTATGTTACGGTGTGGTTGATAAAAATTATAGGACAAACTGTTTTAAAGTTTACTTTATCTATAGATATAATAATATTTTATATTAAATTCTCCATACCAGTGCACAGCTTTCTATATCGATATCTGTTTTTCGTGGTTTTATTTTAAACTCTGTCACTTCACATTTATCAATGTCGTACTTCTCCTGAAGCTGATCAATCTTCTCTTCCAACTCTTCTGAGAGCAGTTCTATATCTTCCTGGACATCCGCTACTCTTTGCTGTGCACGGCTCATTTCACCACGTTCTTTGAGGATCTTGCCACTTTTATTGACTGCCCGTCCTATTTTAGTGACACTTGTTTTTCCAAACAGTGCCCCAAGTACAGAGATACCTGCTTCAATAAGAGAACTTGTCGAGTCTGCCTCCTCTTTTGCTACACGCTCTTTTGCTCTTGCCAGTCGATCTAAAAGGGTCTTCTCCTTTTTCCCATAACGCTCTTTCAGTTTATCGATCTCTGCTTCTTTCTTCTCCTGCAACAAATCATCCAGTCGCACCATGAAATCAGATCTTGACTCCCCCGGTCTGGATTCAAGTTTTGGCGAAGCACATCTCCAAAGTGTAATACCCTGAGTCTGATAAAGATACTCTTTCAGTTCCCGAATGCTTTTTTTCAGACCTCTATCTTCCAGGATCACTCTGGGCAGTGCAGTGAAATGTGCCTGTGAAGGAGCCTTGTGCGGGAACTTTTCAAAATCGGTAGGATCTTCCTCTGCATTTTCCCAGTCAATACGCTTGTCCGACTCATCTACAGGGAGAGAGAAGACCAGTGATTCCTCTTCATCTATGCCCCGTCTCTGGTTGAAAAATCTGACTGTCGCTTTGGCACCTAACGTAGCGAAGAATGTATTGGTACCGGTAGGATCCGGCTCAAAATACTGTGGAATGGACGCGTCGATCTGCTGATATGTTTTTTCACTGACGGCAGATGCTGCACGCACCGGTTCACTTTGGGCTGTCTGCTGTTTATATGGACCCATCAGTTGGGAGATATCATCTTTTTTCAATGGACCTTTCAGATAACTCAGTACCCACCTTGTACCAAAAAGACGGATATCTTCCAAATGGGCACTCTTAAGGAAGAAGGTTCGTTTTTTCAGATTTGCCAGCAATTCCTTGATCTCACTTTTTTCAAAACTGGAACCAATCTGTCCACCAAGACCGTCAATCACACGCTCTATATCCTGCGTGGTCTGTAATCGTCCAATAAACCATGTCCCGATATTGGAAAGCCCTTTGTAGTCCAGGTCAACCGGGTTCTGTGTACTGAGTACTACACCGATACCAAATGCTCTTGCCTGTTTAAGAAGTAGAAGCATCGGTTCCTTGCTTGGCGGGTTCTTGGTAGGCGGGAAAAAACCGTAAATTTCATCCATATAGAGGAGTGTTCTCAGTCGAGAAGTACCACTTTGCCGACGCATCCATGCCGTATATTTGTTTAACAGCAGTGTGACAAAGAACATTCTCTCTTCATCATTCAGGTGTGCAATGGAGAAGATCGATACTTTTGCTTTCCCATTCTCATCATACAGAAGCTTCTGGATATCAAGTGATTCACCTTTCATCCAAAGTGCAAAACTGGGGCTTGCCAGAAGTGCATTGAACTTTGTTGCCAGCTTAAAACGTTTTTCCTGAGGGAAGAAATCATCCAGTGGCAATACACCGATCTTTTGGAAAGGCGGGTTGATGATCTGCCCGATGATCTTCTCTATACCCATAGTCTCACCGGAGATCCAGGCATTATTCAAGATCTGTGCCAACAAGATATACTCAGGGGTATCCAGGGCATCTGTCTCTTCTCCAATCAATGAAAGCAGACTGACAGTGGTACTTTTCAGATAGGAGGCATAGGTATCACTCTCTTCCATGATCTCAGATGGTGGCACATCCAGGGAGGAGAGGATATTGACAGGCAGACCGGCGGAACTTCCCGGTGTGTAGATACGCTTTTCAACAGCTGCGAATCGTGCAACCCGTTCACTATCCTGATCCCAGCTTTCAATCCCCTCTTTCCACATCGATGCGATCTTTTGGGCATAGGTTTTGGGATCTTCACCTTTTGCCTCAGCTTCATCCCGCACCCACGGTTCAAAACTATCCGGGCTGAATTCAGGGTCTGTCAGGCAGAGATCACCCATATCTCCTTTAGGATCGATGATAATAGAAGGGATGTTGTCTATGGCTGCCTCTTCTATGAGACCTATTCCCAGTCCCGTCTTCCCTGAGCCTGTCATTCCTATGATAGCGGCGTGTGTAGTAAAGTTCTTGTTTTTCAGCAGTGTGAGCGCTTCTGTAAAATCAAGTGTCTCTTTGTCAACATCTTTTCCAAGGTAGAAAAGACCCAGCTTCTCGTATATCTTTTGCATCACTTTCCTTCTTCCGTAGTCGTAGGATTATTGTATCAAAAATAGAAAAGTAGTCGGCTTAGGGTTAAAATACAGAAGGGGAAGAGCGAGGAGGCGTGTGACGAGGTGAAGGGCTTGAACCCGGTACAGGTGAGTTCCCCGGCTGTTCCTGACGAGGTTTTACGGGTATATTCTTTTGCTCTTTTTTAGTCTTTTTTTTCTTTTTCATCTGTTTCGGTCTAGGTTTGGGCTTGGTAATCCCCTGCACCATAAAAGTAATAGGCTCTTTCCCTGTCTGCTGCATAAGTACCAATACCTTATCTTTCTGCCAGTAGATATCGAACAGATCCATGTTTTCCATAACAGGATCCACCTCAACCCGCTCTTCGAGACCGACAGGGAGATGATAGGTACTTCCTTCTACCCGAACGAGTGTATTTTTTTCTTTCAAAACAACCCAGCAGACTTTTGCTACAGGCAGCCCATAAAGAGAGTTGTGTGTCCGCTCCATGCAGAAACGGTCAAACTCTCCCTTTTTCAGCGTCAAATTGCCATCAGAACTGGCAATATCCAAATAGAAAGTTTGTGTAGCCTGAACTTCTTTCTTACTCTTTTGCAAATACTCCCACAAATGCGTATTGGAGTCACGCAGCAGATCAACCGTCTGATAGAGTGCGGGGAGGATAAGTCCCATCAGTGCAATAGAGATAAGCACTTCAATGAGGGTAAAAGCCTCGCGAAAACGCATTAGCCGTCCATCAATCCTACACGGATCGCCTCTTCGTAACTTGTCTCACCTGTAATCAGCATCTGCTTGAGCTTGTCAGAGATAGTCTCCATACCTCTCTGTTTCATCGCTTCTCGCACCTGATGATCGTTGAATCCGTCTTTCATCATCATTTTGACATCATCATCGATAATGAATATCTCACCGATCGCCTGTCTTCCTTTATAGCCGGTAAAGTCACACTCTTTACAGCCTACTGCCTTAAAATAGTGGTGATCTTTGGGCAAAGAAAGCTCATCTTTGACCGCTTCAGGCAGATCTGTCTCCTCTTTACAGTGTGTACAGAGCTTACGTGTCAACCGCTGTGCCAGTACACCCAGCAATGTTGAGGAGATGAGAAAGTTCTCAATACCCATATCCATCAGACGGCTCAGAGAAGAGGTGGAGTCATTCGTATGCAGCGTAGAGAGAAGCAAGTGACCGGTCAAGGCTGAACGGAGTGCGATATCTGCTGTTTCAGAGTCACGGATCTCTCCGACCATGATAATATCGGGATCCTGTCTCAAAATGGAACGCAGTCCGGCAGAAAAGGTCAATCCGACTTTTTCATTCACCTGGATCTGTGCAATGTTGTCGGCATTGTACTCGACCGGATCCTCGACCGTAATAATGTTCTTGTCCGGTGTCGCAATGTGCTGAAGACAGGCATGGAGTGTCGTTGATTTACCCGAACCGGTCGGTCCTGTTACCAGAAACATCCCGTGTGAGTGGGTTAACAGTCTGTAGAGACTTTTGGTAATGTCCTCATGGAAGCCCAGAGATTCCAGTGTCGGTATCTGGTCACTCTGTGCCAGAATACGCATTACTACACGTTCTCCATGATAGGTAGGCAGAATGGAGACCCTGACATCAAGTGTCTTTCCTGAAATAGAGATCTGTGTACGACCATCCTGGGGAATACGCTTCTCCGAGATGTCGAGATTGGAGATAACCTTGATACGGTTAATGACCAAACCGATGATCATCTTGTCGAGATCAAGATGTTTTTTGAGTGCTCCGTCTATACGCAGACGTACTTCCCCTTTTCTTTCTCCGCTTTCAATGTGAATATCACTCGCACCTTTTTGAATGGCCTGAAAGAAAAGAGAGTTGACCAGTTTAATGATAGGTGCGGACTCTTCACTGGAGAGAAGATCCTGGGAATTACGGATGAACTCCAGCAGGTCAGACTCTACCTCGATAAGCTCTTCTGTCGCCGTAGACATATCTTCAAATTCGGAGCCTGTCTGGATCTCAAGAAATTTGTTCTTCAGACGTTCAAAACTATCCTCGTCTACGATCGTAATGGCATAATCCAACCCCAGTTTGGCAAGGTGATTGAGTGCCTCACCCATACTTCCTTCTTCAACAATAGCTCGTTTCTCTCCATCTATTTCCGAAAAGAGCAAAGAGTGCTTCAGGGCAAGCTTATGATTGATCTCCTCTTCCCAGAGCGGTTCAAGGTTGACATCTTTCAGACGAGGGAATAACATGGCTAGAACGCCTCCATCAGACCCTTAGGGTCACTGTAGATCTTGATAGGTCCGTCAGGTACATGTTTGATGCGACGTGCCGCCGGTGCTACCGGAGCAATTTCAGGCAGTTCACCATCTGCTCTTTTCTCAAGTACTTCGCCTATGAGACGATTGTAACGTTCCTGTATCGCTTCCAATTTTTCCAGATGCTTTTTAAGTTTTTGCAGCTCATCGCTTCTGCGGACAATGTACGGTGTCAAATAGATCACGACATTGGTTTCACGACTTGCATCGGTTGTATGGGTAAAAAGCATTTCACCCAATACCGGGATATCACCAAGGAACGGGACTTTACTGACTCCTTTTCCTCCCGAGTTCTTAATAAGACCACCCAGAATTATCATCTCTCCGTTGTTGACGATGGCAGTTGTTTTCACATTACGCTTGGTTGTTGTCGGTCTGTCTGCCGCAGGGGACTCATTCTCCAGCACATCTTCAATAGTCGTGACCACCTCAAGTGTCACTTTGTTGTTGCTTGAAAGTCTCGGTTTCACTTTCAGTGTCAAACCGATATCTTCTCTGGAATAATTATTGACTACAGGCGCATTCCCCTGTACAGACTGCTGTGCCTGTGTCAAAATGGACATGGTACGCCCCACATAGATCTCCGCTTCCTTGTTGTTGGTACAAAGAATGGAAGGTTCGCTTAAAATATGTGCCGCACCATTTTGCTCCAAGAGGCTTAACTGTGCACCCAATGCAAAGACCTGATTGACGTTATCAAACTTAAACGCAGGATTTGTTTCCGTTCCGATAGGATTACCGTTATTATCATATAAAGTTTTAGTTTGATTGGTATTCAAAAAGGCCAACAGTCCCGGATCCATCTGTAATGCCTGTGTTCCCAAGTTACCCGCCAGCGTGAAAAGTCCGCTGCTTGTAATGGCACCCCCATTCAATCCATACTTCAACCCAACCTGCGCAGCCAGACTGCTGTCGATCTCTACAATACGTGCCTTGACATAGACCTGCACTTTAGGGATGTCGATCTTGCGTACCGTTTCACGGATATTCTTGATCTGCTCTCCCGTGGCAAGCACAATGAGGGCATTACGCTCGACATCGGAAACCACCATCGCTTTACTTGGCGGCTTGCTTCCCTTTTTGGTTGCTTTGACAGACATATTGTTCATCTGTGAGACCAGCTTGGAGAGGATCTTCTCCATCTCTTCAACATTGGAGTTCTTCAGGCGGATGACATACATCTTCTGTGTCTGGTCTTCCCCTTGAATATCCAACTGTTTGATATAGCGGATCATACGACGGATATTATCCTCTTTCCCGACAAGAATGATGGAGTTGGTCGCATCATCTTTAAAGATGTCAACCTTTTCACTTTCTATGGTTTGAGGGAAAAGCTTCTTTGCCATATTTTGCGCATTGGTATAGAGATCTTTGACACTGGAGTTCTTGAGGCGGATCACTGTCGAACGTTTTACACCGCGTTTTTCGATCGCATCGATCAGTTTTGCAATAGATTTGAGCGTACGGGGTGTAGAGGTAATGGCAAGGACATTGTTCTCTTTGAATGAGATCACTTTGTCATTCTTTTGGAGTAACGGCTTGATCTTTGCCCGTACAACGGCCGCATTGGAATTCTTCAGCGGGAACATCACCGTTTTCATCGTCTCTCCGTTGATCTTACTGCTGACATCGAGCCCTTCCCCTGCCGCATTGGATGCTTTGACGATTTTGTAGAAATCACCCTGATCGATAATGGTCAACCCTTTACTTCCCAGAATAGAGTTCGCCAGAGGGATCAGAGACGATTTCTTGATCGGCTCCTGGGAGATGAAGTTAATCTTTCCGTTCAGGTCCGCATCTATCAGAATGTTCTTATGGGTGATCTTGGAGACCATCTCGATAAAATCTTTGACACTGACATTACGAAGGTTCAGGTCAACTGTCTCTTCTTCAGCCTGTACATGTACCACCATCGTCATACAGACAAGGCACAGCATTACCATACGTTTAATTGATCTCATATTCCAGCTCCATCTCTTTATTTCCTCGTTTAATGGTCAGAGTCAGACCTTGTGTATCATTCACACTTTTGTAAGCATCGAATGCCGCCTTATAACTGTCCAGCGGCTGTCCGTTGACCGCTTTAAGCACATCACCGCGTCTCAGTCCCAGTTTGGCGAATGGTGTCCCACGTTTAACAAAGGTGATACGGAATCCGTCTATTTTACCATTCTTCTTAATATCTCTGATACCAATATTCTTATAGATATCGTTCATATTCTTGGTATAGTGGTCGATCAACGAACGATCTACGATCTTGTGGTCACCCACATCAATGATCTCGCCTCTCTCCTTTTTGCTTTCAGACGGTATTGTATGCCCTGCTTGAGCGCGCTTTTTTGAAGGTTTTATACTCCCTGCTGTTTTGCTCTTTGTACGTTGCAGTGAGACTTTGTACTCCTTGCCCCCTTTGGTGAAAATCGCGTAGGTATTGCCTGCACCTTGCAAGACGAACCCATTGATATCCTCTCCTTTGCCAAGTACCTTGGTCTTACCTTTGTACTTGAGAGTCACAACGACCTGTTCAGGTGAACTGTAGACCCCAAGCAGTGTAATATCGCGAATACTCCCTACAGAGCGCACAGGTTTTTTCACCACCGGCGCAGGTGCCTCATTCGGGGTGAGCTTGATACGGTAGTAAAGAGGCTTTGCACGTTTATTCTCTGCATGATTCACACCCTGCGCAGGGAAGAACGCTACTTCCGCACCAAACCAGAGCAGTTTGATGAGCAGCAGCAGAATGAGAATACCAATGAGCTTTTTGACCATGACAGGATTAAAAAGAGGTTTCATAATACCATCCTTTCTCTCCTTTTTTCAACTGCGGACGGATCATATCGATCTTCTCTGTCTCTGTAAAATCAAGGTGCACTGTTCTGTTTGTGATCGACACTTCTCCGTCTAGCTTTCCAAAACTTCCTTCTGCTTTGATATGCAGTGTCGCCGGAGAAAGTACAGAGTGTGTGATCACTGCCTGCTTCACCTCTTCAGGTACCATATTTTGCAGGGCTTTGTCTATGGTTAGCTCCTCTACCTTGATACGGGTAAAGACAAAGAGCGTAAAGAGTGAAACCTCTTTTGCCTTCGCAACCTGGATCCCCTGTACATAGAGCGTCACATCCTCAAGTGTCAACCCAAACAGACTCTCATGGATAATGCCCTCATTGAGTTCGACACCCTTCTTCGCAAGTT
>Ga0256828_1002676_pt1 | contig 10485 bp, 8 predicted proteins | sample CV88metaG_FD_185993 | JGI IMG/M metagenome (GOLD analysis project Ga0256828, IMG submission 185993) | Hydrothermal vent microbial communities from East Pacific Rise, Pacific Ocean - CV88 | ecosystem: Environmental > Aquatic > Marine > Hydrothermal vents | place: Pacific Ocean: East Pacific Rise... | reverse complement strand
TTGCTATGTTCTTAGGTTTTATGACTGTTAAATTTATGTATAAAAATAATGAAGATTTTAAACTGTCTGTTGATAGGCTTTTGATACATCCAAGATTTTATCTTATAAATAAAGCTATATTTTTATCAACTATGCATAAATATAATCTAGTCTTTGCAGAACTTGTTCGCTCAGGTATCCCTGTATCAGAAGCACTTGAAACTGCTGTAGGTATGGTAGATAACCTAGCTATAAAAGAGCAACTTATAACAGTAAATGCCAATATTGGTCGTGGTATGAGTTTGGCTGAAGCTTTTGAGCTTACTGGGCTTTATCAAAATATGCTTTTACAAATGATAAAAGCAGGTGAAGCAAGTGGTCAGCTTGATGCTATGCTTGGTAAAGTAACTGACTATTATGATATGGAGTTTCAAAACCTTATTGATAACTTGGCTGCTTATATCGAGCCTATTATGCTATTTTTTATCGCTGGACTTGTACTACTTATGGCACTTGGTATCTTTATGCCTATGTGGGATCTTGGAAAAGCTGTTAAAAACGGATAGAGATAAAAAAGATATAAAAAGAGGTAAATCCTCTTTTTATAATATATGTAACTTCAAAGCCCTTTCTAAATCTTCAGGGGTATCTATACCAAAACTTTTTGTATCCACTTCACACATAGCAACTTCATAACCATGATATAAAGCACGCAGTTGTTCTAGTTTTTCTATATCTTCAAGTGGAGCAGGAGTAAGGTTGCAAAATGTTTGAAGTGATTTGTAGCTAAAACCGTATATACCTATGTGTCCTTTATAGTTATCGAAGTGGTGATCTCTAGGATATGGGATCTTGCTTCTTGAAAAGTATAAAGCTATATCACTATCATCTGTGACTACCTTGACTATGTTTGGGTCATCAGCATAAGGGTTTGATAGTATCTTGTAGCATGAGTTCATCAAAACCTTTGGATTTGCAAGGTTTGATTTTGTTAGGTTGTATATCTTTTGAACGACCTCTGTTTCTATAAAAGGTTCATCTCCTTGAACATTGATAACTATGTCATTATCTTTTAGTCCTAGTTTTGTAGCCGCTTCATATATCCTGTCTGTTCCACTGTTGTGAGATGTATCTGTAAGGATGGCTTTGATACCAAAAGATGAAGCTATATCGATAACTTCTTGGGAGTCTGTAGCGATAGCTACAGCATCTATATCTTCTACAGCTTTTGCAGTACGAACAACCATAGGCATACCACCAATATCTGCTAAAACTTTGTTTGGAAATCTACTTGAACCTATACGAGCAGGGATTATTATCATAATGAGCCTTTTTTCTTTTTATTTTACAATCATTATGCTAAAATTTGACTCACTAAAGGAGTTGTATGAAAAAAGCAGTGTTACTTATCAATATGGGTGGTATCAACAGTGTAGATGAAGTTGAGTTGTTTTTGAAAAATATGTTTGATGATAAGTATATCTTACCTATGCCAAAACCCATTAGAAAAATTGTAGCTAACAAGATCATAACATCTAGGATAGATGAAGTAAAAGAGAACTATAAACTACTAGGTGGTAAATCTCCACTTACGGATATATCAAAATCTTTGGTTAAAAAAGTAAGTGATAAGATAGGTATGGATGTATATCTAGCCATGAGATATGTACCACCGTTTTCTAAAGATGCTTTGCTAGAGTGTAAGAGTAAAAAAGTAGAAGAGTTAGTTATATTTTCTATGTATCCACAATACTCAACAACTACTACAAAATCATCACTAGAAGATATATATGATATATGTAAGCAGATAGATTATACACCAGATTTTACTATCATAGAGTCATACTATGATGATAGTGATTTTATCAAGCTTATAGCACAAAGTATCATCGATGCTACAAGAGGTAAAGACACAAAAGAGTACACACTGATACTATCAGCACACGGGCTTCCACAAAGTATCATCAAAAAAGGTGATCCGTATGAGAAGCATATATATGCAACAGTAGGTGCTATCAAGTTGGCTTTAGCATGTAGTAAAGTGGAGTTCAAAGAGATAAAATTAGCATACCAGTCAAAAGTGGGCAATGCAAAGTGGCTAGAGCCAAACTTAGTAGATGTGATAAAAGAGAGTACCAATAAAAAAGCTGTTGTTTATCCTATAGCATTTACAGTAGATAACTCTGAAACTATCTTTGAGCTTGATATAGAACATAAAGAGATAGCTTTCGAGTCTGGATATGAAGAGTTTATAGTAGTAAAAGCACTCAATGATAGTGATGAGTTTGTAGAGTTTATATCTCGTCGTATCGAGTGTAGCTTATGAAGTATATAGATAAGGTTTATACCAATACAACAGAGGTAAACAAGTCTAAGTTTATAGCCTATCTTGTACCTATCGGTGAGTTTTTGGATTTGCAAAAGAGTTTGAAAAAAGAGCATCCAAAAGCCAATCATATAGTATATGCTATTAGAGAGTTAAATGAGTATGAACAAATAGTTGAAAACTCTAGTGATGATGGTGAGCCAAAAGGGTGTGCAGGAGTACCATCACTCAATGTGCTTAGAGGTGACGAGCTTATCAATACAGGAGTTTTGATAGTTAGATACTTTGGTGGTATCAAGCTTGGAACGGGTGGGATGGCTAGAGCTTATGCACTGTCTGTAAAAAATGTTATATCAAATGCAGAGTTGATAGAGTATGAAAAGTTAGAGAGTTATAGTTTTGAGAGTAGCTACAATGATATCAACAAGATATTATATAAACTCAAATCTATAGGTATAGAAGACTTTAGTAGAGAGTTTGGTACTTATAATGTAAAATGGCATATAAAAGCAACAAAAGATAAGATAGAAAAGTTATAATTTACTAATAATTATAGATTATAATAACTAAATAGTACATTGTTTATGCGAGGATATTTAGTTATGAAGTTTTTAAAAAATCCATTGTTTTTAAAGTTATATATTTTTATTGTTTTATTACTTATTGTATGTAGTTGTTATTTTTCGTTTATCAAATACAATACACATAAAATTTTATCCAATAATGCAAAAACAGTACAAGATTTAAAACATATATCAAAAGCTATTGACAGTGTTAATAATGAAAGAATCAATACTATAGAGTATATAGTACAAAAAGGTAAAAATCAATATAAGGATTTGATAAGTATTGAAAAAGAAACTGATAAACTATTATCTTATATTGATTATCCAAAAGATATTGTGAAGATTAAAAATAGTTTGGATTTCATTAGACAAAAAATAGATTATGAAGATGTAAATAGTTCTATTATATATAAATATCAAACGGATGTATTATCGCCTTTTATTTATATTGTAAATAGTATCAAAGTAAAACAAAGCAGACAATCAATCCAAGATACTATAGATGTGTTTAGTGACTTAAGTAAATTGAAAATAAATATAGAATTAGAAAATGCTTTAGTTTATTATCATATATTGCAGAAATTACCTTTTTCTCAAAAAGAACTTATGATTTATGATAGGATAATAGATAAAGATAAACTTATAGATGTAGCAAAGATAGCACAAGATCCTAAAAAAGGTAATCTATTTTCTTATTTGAATGACTTACCTTCAGTTTATGATTATGATGAAATTTTATCTGGATTTAGAGAACAGATAAAAAATAATAATTTAGAATACATAGATAGTGTTGCATGGTTAGGTGCTATATCAAGAAAAGTACATTATGTGACCTTAGCTCAAAATAAGCTCATAGAACACATCTCAACTATACTAAATCAAAAGTCTGATAGAAATTTTTATACTATATTAATTTTGGGTTTAATTATTTTGATGCTTTTTGTTATTTTGATTAAGCTTATTAGGTTACATGGTATTGAAGTTAAAAAAAGAGAGATAGATGAAGAAACACTAAAAGATATCAAGCTGGTTTTTGATGATGATGAACAAAAACAGCTTAAAAAACTCATAAGAAATGGTCATATAGGTTTGATTTATAAGTTTTTGATACAAGCAATCAAAGATGCAAACCAAACAAAAGATCTATTTTTAGCTAGTATGTCTCATGAGATAAGAACACCACTTAATGGTATTTTTGGATTTACACAACTTCTTGATGAAACACCACTAAATAATGAGCAAAAAGAGTACACAACTATCATTAAAAAAAGCTCCGAACATCTTATATCGATAGTGAATGATATATTAGATATCTCTAAAATAAAAGCTCATAAAATTGAACTAGAGATTATAGAGTTTGATCCTTTAGAACAGTTTGAGATAGCAGTAGAATCATATGCAGCAAAAGCTTCACAAGCTCAAATAGAGTTTAATATATTTATAGATCCTATGATACCTGTCAATTTGCTAGGTGATCCTACTAAGATATCACAGGTTTTAGTCAATCTTATCAGTAATGCTATCAAGTTTACTCCAGTAAATGGAGAGGTAAATGTATCTATAACAATGCAAGAAAACAGAGATAAAGATGTTGTGCTTAAGTTTTCAGTTCAAGATAGTGGTATAGGAATATCTCCTCAACAACAAAAAAAGATATTTGAAGCATTTTCTCAAGCAGATATAAGTACAAGTAGGAAATATGGTGGTACAGGTTTAGGGCTAAATATATCTAGTAAACTGATAGAAATGATGGGTTCAAAACTAGAGTTAAAAAGTGAACTATCAAAAGGAAGTGAATTTTTCTTTGTTTTAAATCTAAAAAAATCGCCTCAAAGTGCTACTAGAGTTATAGAACAAAATAGTAAAAATGTATTTATTGTTAGTTCTATCCAAGAACAAGATACAACACTTCATAATAATTTGGCAAATTATATAGCATATACTGGTGCCAATGTGTTTAGTTATGATGAAAATCTTTTTAAAGAGTTGTTAAAAGATAAAGGTATGTTGCCTGATTTTATATTTTTAGATTATAAATACAATAAAAGAGCAGGAGAGTTAGAACAGTATTTGGATTTGGGATGTAAAGTCGTAGTAGTCGCATCTATAGAGCATAAGCAAAGATTGAAGTCATACGGAGATAAAATAGATAAGGTTATATATAAACCACTTAACTTTACAAAGACTATCAATGCATTAACTCAGCAAAATAGTAATATAAATCAAAAGAAAAATATCAAATTCCAAGATGTAAAAGTATTGGTAGCTGAAGACAATGCCATCAATCAAAAGCTTATAGAGAATATCTTAAAGAAAATGAATATAGATGTTGATTTGGTTTCAAATGGACAAGAAGCGATAGATACTTTAATGCAAAACAGATCTTATGATATTATATTTATGGATATACAAATGCCTATAATGGGAGGAGTTGAAGCAACAGCTAAGATACTTTCTTATGAAAGAAATTATAGGAAAAAGCATATACCAATTATCGCATTAACAGCTAATGCTCTAAGTGAAGATAAGATTAAATATCATAGTATAGGAATGGATGGGTATCTCTCTAAACCTATAGATTTAGATCAATTACATGAAATTTTAATAGAATATTGTGAATATAAACTAGTTACTTAATGTATTGAAAATTTTTTTTATTTATGGTAGCATATATTATGTAAGATTAATCCTATATACTATTTAATCTAATTATTATAATATTTCTGTTATATTTATGATGAAGTAATGTATTATTTCTTTATTTATAGGGAAGAGATGTGGGAGATAATAAAATGGAATATCGCATAATCACTTGCTACCAGTTCAATAAAATAGATTTTGAACCAGATTTAATAATAGGGTTTTATCAAGATATCAATCAGTGTGAATTTCAAAAACATTATAAGAAGATACAAGATATGTATCCAAATGCAAATGTTATAGGTTGTAGCAGTGAAAGCAATATTTATGATGAAGTTCCCCATGTAGATGTAGATGAAAAGCATATATGTATATATCTATTTTTAAAGTTAAATAAAAATGGTTATAAAATAAAACTTTTAGACTCAAATCAACATATAGATCTACAAGATGATGGTAAAAAATATGATGCTATTATTTTAAGTAGTAACTACTCTGATTTTTTAGAAGACAATATCGAATATTTAAACAAACAGTTGGGGATTAAACATCTTTATGGTGGTATAGCAGGTATATCCAATATATCAAATGATGCAACTATATTTTATAATGGAGATGTTTATACAAATACACTTTTGTTGTTACTGTTAGATAATGATTATTATAAATTAGATGGATTGAGTATCCATCAGTTTGAACCAGTAGGTTTTGAACTTACTATCACAAAATCAAAAGACAATATTATATATGAACTAGATAATCAACCAGCATTGAAAGTCTTGGAAAATATTATAGGTCATTTAACTCATAAAAAGATACGAACTTTTAGTTTTCCGTTTTTTTTAAAAACAGATGATTATAAAAGTTTTGAAGAGTCTCCACTATGTTCTATAAAAGGTATAAATAGAGATACAAATAGTATCTCTGTGTATAGGTATGTTAAAAATAATGATAAGGTTAAGCTAAGTATTCCTGTAAGTTCTTATGAACAGTTAAAGAGGCTTAGAAAATTTCATAAATTAAGAAAATCAAATAGTGTTGCATTTGTATTTAACTGCTTAGGAGTTAAAGCATATCTTGGAATGATGGAGTATCTCTACCTCATGGATTTAAAAAGACATTTAAATATACCATTTATAGGTTTTCACTCTTTTGGAGAGATAGGACCATTTGAAAATGGTGGCGTATCTATAATACATAATCAAACTATATCATTAGCAATTTTGAGTGCTGTCGGAGAAGAGGCATGAAATTAAAAAAATATCAAATAGACAAACTTATAAAAGATATACAAAATAGTTTTAAAATGGACTATGCACAAGCAGAAGAGATAGTAGAAAGTTTTAAAAATTTATTAGAAAACAATAATACAAAGTTTATTTATGATTTGAATTATACTATTTTTCACAGAAGAAATCATAAATTTACAAAACAGATACTAAATATGATAGTTGATACTTATGCTTATTTGTTTGAAGAAGCTAGTGATGATATGGAGAGAAAAATTATCCGTAGTTATTTTGAAAAACTTTTTGATGTAGTTTTTATAGATAGGTGTCAGTACTCAAAGCAGTTAGAAGAGAAAAGTAAAACTACTCAAAAGATACTTCAGCATACTACAAAAAGATTGAACGAAACTTTAGAAACTCAAGAGTTGATGATAGCAAATATATCTCATGAAATGAGAACATCATTAAATGCTATCAATGGTTATCTAGCTATAATCTCTGATAAAGATGTTTTGCAAGGAGAAGATAAACAGTATCTTAGTAAAGCTACACATGCCACAAGAACACTAAAAGAGTTAGTTTCAGATATACTTAGTGTAACCAAACTCAATTCAGGTCAGCTAGAGATACAACAAAGTAATTTTTGGTTAGATAAAATGCTGATAAAATGTATAGACAATATAGCTTTGATGTTACAAAAAAAACCAAAACTACACTTAAGAACAGATATAGAGTTTGTACCTTTTAGAGTATATGGTGATCAAAACCATATCATGGAAATAATTATCAATATCCTTAGTAATGCTGTAAAATATACAGATAGTGGTTATATATCCTTAAGTATGAAAACAAAACAGACATCAGACAATAATGTTGCTATAAGTTTTGTAATAGCTGATACAGGTATAGGTATGACTTCTCAACAGCTTGAAACAATTTTTTCTCCATATAGCCGTTTTAAGACTGAGAGGCAAGGGTTAGGACTTGGTATGCATATAGCACACCAATTGGCAAAAAAACTTAATGGTAATTTAACTGTTGAGAGTGTTTTTGGTAAAGGTAGTATCTTTAAGTTTGATATAGATATGAAGATAGCAGATGATAAAAAGCTTGATATAAAATCTCGCAATATTTGTATATTGAATAAAAAGAATTATAATGATACATATAAACAGAGGATATCTTTTTTAGAAGAGCAAGGTGCCAATGTAAAAGTTTTTGATAATGAAAATGAATTTATAAATTATCTGTTAACTATCCAAGATAATGTACCAGAGTATGTATCTATAATCGCTACTATAGAGGGATATACAAAATTTGATGCTCTTATATATTATCTAAAAACGCTACCAATATTTGCAAAAACTATTTTTATAGCAGAAAATTATCATCAGCATATATCTTTAAACTACTTTGATGAGATATATGAGTATTTTGCTCCTATCGACTTATATGCTAGAAATAAAACACAGGATTTACAAAAATTTGAAAGTCGTGTTGATATCTCTATCTTGGCTATAGATGATACAGAGACAAACTTAGATATTTTAAGTCTATTTATATCTAAAAAATATCCCAATATTACATTGGATTTGGCAAATGGTGGATATGAAGGTATAGGTATGTTTAAAATCAAAAAGTATGATATGGTAATGTTAGATTTAAAAATGCCTGGTCTTGATGGGTTTGAAGTATTTAACAAGCTAAAAGAGTTAGGCTCACCATTACCTCCTGTATATGCATTTTCAGCTGATATATATAAATCAAATATTGATAAAGTTGAAGAGTATGGTTTTGCTGGTATGATAGAAAAACCTCTTCAACCACAAAAATTATATAAAATTATAGAAAGGATTATGCATGAATCAAATAATTGATAGGACTATACAAATAGCACATGATTACTTAGGTGCATTTGGGTTTGAAGATGATAAGATAGACTCTACTGTTGCAAAAGGTATAGCTGAATTAGAGTTATATCGTGATAAGCTTAGAGAACTTATAAATAAAGAGTTTGATTTTGATATATTAGATAGAGTGTTGCATACTATAAAAGGTATTTTATTTCAACTTGGCAATAATGATGATGGCAGAAGTATAGATCAACTAAGAGATGAAGTAAATGCTGAAAACTATAAGATAAAAATAGAGGATTTGATAGATAAGTTATAGTACCAAATTGGTACTATATAAAGTTTATAGAGCTTCTGTATCTTCTTCGTCTGTTCTGATACGAATAGCTCTTTGAATATCGCTTACAAAGATTTTACCATCACCTATCTTACCAGTTTTGGCAGCACCTTTGATGGCCTCTACTGCTTTGTTTGCATACTCATCATTACTTACTACTATCTCTATTTTAATCTTAGGGATAAACTCTACTACATACTCAGCACCACGATAAAGCTCAGAGTGTCCTGCTTGTCTTCCGTAACCTTTTACTTCAGATACTGTCATACCCTCAATCCCTGCTTCAACTAGGGCTTCTTTTACATCTTCTAGTTTAAATGGTTTTATAATCGCTTCTACTTTTTTCATAAATATTCTCCTTTTTAGTTAGACTAAACCTATTATAGGTTTAGTGCTTGTTCTCCGTGTGTATCTTCATCAAGTCCTTTGAACTCAGCCTCTTCATCTACTCTACCACCACCTGTAAGTGCTGAAGATATATAAAATACAACTGCTGTTGCTACACCACTGTATAAGATTGTAGTACCTATAGCCTTAAATTGAGCTAACATTTGGCTACCTAGTTCAAAATCATCAGGTTTTAAGTATGGTGCTACAAAAAGTGCAGTAGCGATACTACCCCAAATCCCGACAAAACCGTGTACCCAGAATGCATCCAAACTATCATCAACTTTGAAAAGTTTTTTTATCTTTGATACACCATAAAATCCTAATGCACCACCAACGATACCGATGACCATAGCACCAGCTACATCAGCACTACCACTAGCAGGAGTGATAGCTACAAGACCAGCTACAGCACCAGATGCTCCACCGATAAGTGTAGCTTTTTTGTATGCTATATACTCAACTATAAGCCATCCAAGTACACCCATAGATGCTGCTACATTTGTAACCAAAAAAGCATTACCAGCAACACCATCAGCTGCTACTTCACTACCTGCGTTAAATCCGAACCATCCAAACCAAAGTAAAGATGCACCAAGTACAGTAAGTACAGGAGAGAAAGGTTTCATAGCTGTTTTTCCGTAACCTTTTCTTTTACCTAAAATCATAGCTACAACAAATCCAGCAATACCTGCATTGATATGCACAACTGTACCACCAGCAAAGTCCATCTCACCAAAGTTTAGAGTAGTACCACCACCCCATGCCCAGTGAGTGATAGGAGCATAAACTACAAGTATCCATAGTGCTGAGAAGATAGTAAAGGTAGAGAATTTAACTCTCTCTATCATAGAACCACTAGCAATTGCTACAGCGATAGCTGCAAAAGTACCTTGGAATGCTACAAAAAGTAGTTCTGGTATAGTTCCACTGATACTTTTGTCTGTGATACCATCAAGCATTATCTTACCAGTACCAAAAAAGTCTCCATCACCAAATGCGATAGAATAACCAGCTATCACCCATACAACAGTACCAACTGCAAACGCCATCAAACTCATCCCCATTGTGTTAAGAACATTTTTGTGTCTTGTCATACCACCATAAAACAGTGCAATCCCTGCTGGAGTCATAAGCATAACAAATGCAGTTGCTACTATCATCCACG
>Ga0256828_1002673_pt1 | contig 10489 bp, 9 predicted proteins | sample CV88metaG_FD_185993 | JGI IMG/M metagenome (GOLD analysis project Ga0256828, IMG submission 185993) | Hydrothermal vent microbial communities from East Pacific Rise, Pacific Ocean - CV88 | ecosystem: Environmental > Aquatic > Marine > Hydrothermal vents | place: Pacific Ocean: East Pacific Rise... | reverse complement strand
AATTGGCACCGTTTCTACGATCTTGGTGATGATCTCATCACTCTTCATCCCTTTGGCTCTGGCTTCATAGCTCAGTACGATGCGGTGTCTGAGAACATCATGGATGACCATGCCGATGTCTGCGGGTGTGACAAAGTCGTTGCCTCTGAGGAATGCTTTGGCACGGGCGGCTTTGTAGAGATCGATGGAGGCACGGGGACTGACACCGTACATAATATCGTCTGCAATACCTGCAAGTCCAAAACGTTCAGGTTCTCTGGTGGCACTCACCAGCTGGACGATGTATCTCTCCAGTTCAGGGTCGATGTGCATCTTCTCCAGTGCATCCTGCAGTGCAAAGAGCTCCTCGATCTCGAGTACTTTCTCTACCTTGGCAAAACGTTTGGTCGCGCCTTTGCGCATGATCTCCAGCTCCTCTTCTTCACTGTTGTGGGTAACGACCAGTTTCATCATAAAACGGTCAAGCTGTGCCTCAGGCAGTGCATAGACACCCTCCTGCTCAATGGGGTTCTGTGTTGCCATAACGAGAAAAGGTTTTTCAAGATGAAAGGTCTCATCGGCAATGGTCACCTGCTGCTCCTGCATCACTTCAAGCAGCGCCGACTGTACTTTGGCAGGGGCACGGTTGATCTCATCGGCAAGCAGCAGGTGGGTAAAGAGCGGCCCTTTTTTAATGCTGAAGCTGTGGTCCTGCGGATTGTAGATCTGTGCGCCGATAATGTCTGAGGGAAGCAGGTCAGGGGTGAACTGGATACGTTTAAAGTCCAGTCCCAGTGCTTTGGCAAGTGCATTGATGGTGGTGGTCTTTGCCAGTCCGGGTACACCTTCAATGAGGATATGCCCGTCACTGAGCAGTCCGATGAGCAGCCCCTCTATCATCGATTCCTGACCGACGACCGCTTTTTTCAGCTCCTCTTTGAGTTGTATGATCTTAGTGTGCATCTAGCAGCTCCTTTGCCTTGAGTTTGAGTGATTTGAGTGGTATGGTACCTTTACCGTAAAGGTCGGTTTCAAGCATTGTGATAACCGGTGTGAACATGGTGGTATCATGTGCCATCAGCAGTTGCAGCAGGGCTTTTTTATCTTTACATGCCTCTATCTTTTCGATGAGGGGATGGGTATTGTCTCGATGCTGTTTTCTCTGCCACCTAAAGAGCCATCCGCTGGCAAAACCGGCACCAAAGACGATGAGGTACCCTACGAGGTTTGTCAGCCACTCCCAGTCTGTACTGTAAGGCTTGGGTGTGTTAACCTTGTCAACCAGGGTATTTACATCGGGCTGTTCTATGGTAAATCGGATTTCGGGAACACTTAGCATGTAACTGCGCTCTTTTTTAGGGTCGAACGCCTTTATTTTGATTTTGGGCACTGTGAAGTCCTCTTTTGCCGAGAGTGCCATCGGGTAGACAACCGTACTCTTTTGTACACCATCCTTGGTTAGATAGGTCTTGACCATGGGTTTTTCGGCAAAGAGTGTGAAGGTTTTGTTCTCTCGGACGAGTTTTTGGAGCAGAGGCGGATAGCCTTCTCCGCTGATGGTCACACGAAACGAGATAGGTTCGTAGGCTTTGGCATGGGTATGACCGATCTCGTGGGTCAGTGTGAAGTTTCCGACTAACTGTGTCCCTTTGGGGAGAGGTTTGACATGCAAGGTCAGGGGAGGGACATCTGCTTTGCTGTCTTTGGTTTCGAGAAATTTGACCGTATCTCTGTCTCCGGCAAAGCTCTCTTTGACACTTTCGTCGTTGGTCACTTTCTTGGTAAGGTCGAAGTGTATGGTCACATCTCCGCTTTTGAGCGGATAGATGAGGTAGAGGTAGTGTACCCGTGTATTGTGATAACGGTCCGTCGTCTTGGCATCAAGGCGTCTGAAGGTGTAGTCGGGTGAGGGTTTGATGTCGAAGTTGAAGAGCAGTACGATGTCGTGATTGGTCTGATTGAGATCCACGGAGAGAAGAACGGGCTCTTTGACAAAGGGATGCGGTACATCGACACGGGTATTGAAACTGAAGTCCTCCGCGCCAAGAGAGGAGAGAAGAAGTATCAGGAATAGCAGGTATCTACCAAGGCTGTGTTTCACGTATGTATCCTTTGTTGATAAGCTCATAGACTTTGGAGCTGAGCGGTTGAGGCTGTGCCCTTTCATCAAGTTTCAGTCGACCTTTGGGCTGATCCTCTTTGTCTCTTTGCTGCTCTTTTTCTCCTCCTGAACCCGATCCTGAATTTGACTGATCCTCTTTTGATCGGGCTTTTTCATCGCTCTCTTTCTCTTGTGCACCACTCTGTGTACTGTCACTGTTTTGTGACTTGGGATGTGCCATGCCAAGTTGTGACGCTTGTCTGTTCGTTGCGTGTATGACTAGTGCAAGGTTGTGTGCGGCATCGGCATCCTCCCCAAGCTGCAGAGCCTTAGTATAATATATTCTCGCTTTATCGTACATCCCTTCCATCGCATAGCTGTTGGCAATATTGTAGTAGAGTTTCTGTTTGAGCTGAGGGGATGTGGTGCGGATGGTACGAAAGAGCAGACGCGCTTTTTTGTAGTTGCCAAGACGGTAGTGGGCGGCAGCGAGGGCATACTGCTGCTGCAGGGAGGGAGTTTCAATATGGGAGAGTATCTCTGTGGTGCGCATGTAGTCATGTTTGTCGTAAGCACCATAGGCTTTCTGCAAAGACAATCCGTCAAGAAAGCCTGCCTGAATCTGTACGCCGACAAGTGTGAAAAGAAGCAGTAGATAGCGCGATGCACGGGTGTGTAGCATGAGAAAAAATATTATGGCAAGCAGAAGCGGTATGAAGTAGAGCTCGGTATAGCTGTAGCGTAGCTTGTTGACCGAACGGGTTTTGTCCGCATTTTCATGAAAGAGGGCTGCGATCATGTTGGCATCTTTGGCGGCGGAACCTGAGGCGGTCAGGTAGTTGCCGCCTGTCGCATCGGCAAGTTGTTTAAGCATCGGATTGATGCGTGAGACGACAAGATGCTTTTCTCTGTCCTTGAGCATCCCTCCTTCTTCAGTGGGAATGGTCGTTCCGGTGTTTGTTCCAAGCGCAAGGATGTTCAGGTGCAGGGGAGTGCCGTGTAGTGCGTTCAATAGTTTTTGCAGATCGTTCTCTTCTCCTCCGTCGGTCATGAGCAGCACTTCACGCTCTATTTTTTTCAAGGAGGAGATCTTTTGAAAAAGTCTCTCCAGTGAAGTTCCTTTGGTCAAAATATTTTTGGGCTCAAGCGCCTCAAGTGTGGTGAGGATGAGCCTGTGGTCGGTTGTAGGGGGAGAGAGCAGTAGCGGATTGGTTGTAAACGCAATGAGCATGATATTGTCTTTGGCATTCTTCTCCAGCAAGGCTTTGATCGTCTCTTTGGCGTAGGTGTAGCGATCGGGAGAGAGATCCTGCGCACGCATCGAGTAGGAGACATCCAGTGCGATGAGGATATCTTTGGCATCAATGCGCTCCTCTTGTAGCCCCTTTCTGAGCTGCGGTCTGGTAAGAGAGAGAATGAGCAGTCCGAGGATGAGAAGATGCACGGTCTGCATGAGTCTTTTTGGTTTTAACACCCAAAAGAGCAGCCCAAGTGGGATGAAGAGCCAGAGAACTTGCGGGTAGAGCAGGGTCATTGTTTCTCCTTTGCTTCACGCAATATCCAGAGCAGAAGAAGCACTGCTGCAAGCAGTAACGGCAGGAAGACCAAAAGGCGTTTTCCAAGGTAGTTCTCTCCGCGTATGGGACTGGGCTCAAGAGAGGCGATCTGCGCAAAGACCGCTTTGAGTGTCTCTGCATCGGTCGCACCGTAGCTTTGTCCGCCCGTCTCCTTTGCTATCGTCTCCAGCAGTGCGGCATCATAGTCCTGTTTGCTGCCGATCCCGATGGTATAGATACGAACCCCTGTCTTTTTTGCCTCTGCCACCGCCTCTTTAGGAGAGCTTTTGCCGGCATTGTGATGTCCGTCGGTGATGAGAATAACCGCTTTTTGTTTTGCCTCTCCAAAGCTGAGCGTACGGAGTGCCTGCATGATGGCATCTCCGATGGCGGTACTCTCTCCCGCGATACCTATGTTGGTCATCTCCAGCAGATAGCTAAGCGATTGAAGATCATATGTCAGAGGCGAGGCGGTGTAGGCAAAGGTACCGAAGATGACAACACCCATATTGTCATCAAAACGTTTTTGTGTAAACGCTTTGGCAAGGGCAACAGTACTTTCATATTTGGTCCTGAAACGATCCTTTGCATCAAAGCCGCTTTGTGCCATGGAGCCACTGGCATCGAGGGCAAGAACGAGGTCTCGCCCTTTGCGTGTCTGGTTGCCGTTTCCTGTGTAGACAAACGGTTCGGCAAGCGCAAAGACCATGAGAGAGAAAATGAGCACTTTCAACCAGGGTTCCCATGAGAAAAAGGGGTTCTCTCTCCCCAGCCATTGGGGTTTTGAGAAGTAGAATCTTCGGTTATGCTCCCTGCAGAGGAAGAAGCAGGGAATGAACAACAGAAGAAGCAGGAACCAGGGTGCGCCGAATGTAAAATGCATATAACTATTTTAGCATTTCGCTGTTAAGTTTACGCTATAATTGTTTCAATTGTGAAAAATGCCTTTTCAAAGAGAGAAAACGATGCAGAAACAACGAGATCTACTACGCAACTGGCTGGTGGCAGCACTGCTGCTTTTGACACTTCAAACCACACTTGTTCGGGCAAGTCAGGTCGCATTTGAAGAGCACGCGACCGATGTCATATACAACTCTCTCAAGGCACAGCCGACCGGCAAGTTTCTGCAAAAGTTCTACAAGCGGCTTCTCTTCCTGCCGGCATGGATGCGAGAGAGCGACCTCTCCCCTGCAGCAAAGGCGTTCTTTGCCGTGCTGCATGAGGACTTTACCCTCGACCCGACTAGCAACCTTGCACTTAAAGGCAGTCTCATCGAAAGAGAGGCACACGCACTCTACGCAGAGCAGAGCACCTTTTTGCAAAAGATGGAGATGGAGTTCAAGGTCACACTGCTCTATCAGGAGTATGTGCACTATGCCTATTTCGGGGGTATCAACTGGGGTGCGTTTCAGGCGCGTATTGCCAACCTGAAGGTGAATGATGTCAGTACCGAGTGGGTACTGCACCGACCCAATGTCGACCCTGTCGGTATGGTAGAGAAGGCGCTTCTTGGAGCTGACCTGAAAAAGATGATGCAGCAGGCTGTTCCTACGGCATACCACTACCGTGCACTGCAAAAAGCGCTGAAGCGCTACATGGATATTGAATCGAAGGGCGGATGGAAGCGTATATCCCTGCAGCATAAAAAGCTTGATCCGGGTAAGCGGGATGCGGGAGTGTATGCGCTGCGTGAACGTCTGCGTGTGACCGGTGACTACGTCAGCTGCAGTGACAGTAACGAAGATGACCGCTACGACCGCTGTCTGGTCGATGCGGTAAAGCGTTTTCAAAGACGTAACGGGTTGGCTGCGGACGGTGTGGTCGGGCCAGCAACATTGAGAACACTTAATATCCCAGCCAAAGATCGTATCACGATCATCCGTCTCAATCTTGACCGTATCAAATGGCTCAACCCGCGTCAGCCGCACCGTCATATCATTATCAACATCCCGTTCTTTACTCTCTATTTTGAAGAGGACGGAAAGCTGATCCAGAAGATGAAGGTGATTACCGGAAAGCCCAACCATCCCACACCCATCTTCTCCGATGAGGTGGAGATGATCGTGCTCAACCCCTACTGGAATGTGCCAAAGAGCATCATCCAAAAAGAGATGATCCCCAAACTGCTGCGGAACCCCTATGCACTGAAGAAACAGGGTATTGAGATCTACAGTGGATGGGGGAGAGATGCCAAGGTGATCGACCCTGCATCGGTAGACTGGTCGCAGTACCGCTACAGCAAGCATGTACCTTATCGTTTCGCACAGCTGCCCGGACGGAAGAATGCATTGGGGAAAGTGAAGTTCCTCTTCCCCAACAAATTCTCGGTCTATATGCATGATACACCGACAAAACCGCTTTTTAAGCGTGACAAGAGAGCCTTCAGCCATGGGTGTGTCAGACTTGAGAAGCCAAGAGAACTGCTGCGTACCTTCGCCTCTTTTGAAGAGAATGTCGACTTTGAGAAGTCCCAAAAGATCCTTAAGGGCAAGAAGAATGTCTATATGAAACTCAGGGAGAAGGTTCCGGTCGATATCATCTACCTGACCGCATGGGTGGATTATGACGGGAAACTGCAGTTTAGGGACGATGTCTACCACTATGACAAGATGCAGCTAAGATCCTACAAGAAGTGGTAGTATGGCATTTGTGTATGCAGTAGCCCTCACCGGAGGGATCGCTACAGGAAAAAGCTCTGTCGCACGGATGTTCGCAGAGGATGGTTACACTGTCATCGATGCGGATAGGATCGCCCATGAAGTGCTTGCGGAACAAAAAGAGAAGATCGCCGAGATGTTCGGGGAAACGATGATCAAAGAGGGGAATGTCGATCGAAAGGCATTGGGAGCCGTGGTGTTTGCCGATCCCCTCAAACGAAAAAAGCTGGAGCAGCTGCTTCATCCTCTCATTTATGAGGAGATAGAGGCACAGGCAAAAACGGAAGATGCCAAAGGCAGACCCTATATTGTGGATATTCCTCTTTTTTTTGAGGGAAAGCGTTATCCTATTGAGCGCTCTTTGGTCGTATATGCACCTCAGACGCTTCAGATCGAGCGTGCCATGAACCGTGACGGATTGACAAGAGAGGCAGTGCTTGAGCGCATCGCTGCACAGATAGACATTGAAGAGAAGCGTTATATGGGAGATTTTGTCATTGACAATAGCGGAGACCAAAACCAACTTAGGGTAGAATACGAACGTATCAAAGAGGCGATCGAAAAGGAGTTTGAATGACAGTGACCAAGTATTCGGCCAACGGGAATGATTTTATTATCTTTATTGCACAGGAGAAGGCTGACCGTTCCGAACTGGCACGCAAACTCTGCCATCGTCAGAATGGTGTTGGTGCGGACGGTATGGTCGTTGTGCTGCCGCATCCTGAGTATGATTTTGAGTGGGAGTTCTACAATGCCGACGGCTCCTATGCTGCCATGTGCGGCAATGCCAGCCGCGCGGTTGCCCATTTTGCCCATGAAAAAGGCATCTGCAAAGACGGCAAGGCGGAGTTTCTTACCGGTGCAGGGGTGATCCGCGCAACGATCAACGGACTTTATGTGGTCAGTGATATGGTGGAACCCGACATTATCCGTACAGATATTGAAGAGGATGGTGAGGTATGGTGGCTGATTGATTCAGGTGTACCGCATCTGGTTGCCGTACGTGATGACATTGATGACTTTGACCTTGCACAGGCAAGAAAGCTGCGCCAGAAGTACAACGCCAATGTCAATATTTGCAAGGCAACTGACGATGCCATGTATGTACGCACCTATGAGCGTGGTGTTGAAGATGAGACGCTCGCATGCGGAACAGGGATGGTCGCCTGCTTCATCCGAAACCATCAGGAGGGGAGAGTCCCCGATATGATCAAGGTACATCCCATCAGCGGTGATGAACTCTATGTGAGTTATGAGAACGGTGTCTACCGGTTCGGTGGCAAAGTGACCAAAACGTTCATCGCCGAAACATTGATATAAAGGGAGGGGATATATGAAAAGAGTGGTTTTAAGTCTACTGTTGACAAGCGGTCTGTTCGCCGGAGAGTTTGACAATGCCATGCAGGCATACAAAAACGGCAGCTTTATTGAGGCGCTTAACGGCTTTTATATTCTTGCAAAGAACGGTGATGCCAAAGCGCAGTACAATGTGGGGCTGATGTTCGCACAGGGGAAGGGTGCCAAAGCCGATGTCAAGAAGGCGATGGAGTGGTATGAACAGGCTGCCAAGCAGGGGCTTGCCTCGGCGCAGTACAATCTTGCCCAGATCTATCACAACCTCGGTAGTGCGGAGGATCACGCTTATGAAAAGGCGAAATACTGGTATGAGAAAGCGGCACAACAGGGTATCGCACAGGCACACAATAACCTGGGAGCACTCTATCTGGAGGGCAAAGGGGTAGCCAAAGACGAAAAGAAGGCGTTTGAACACTTTAAGGCAGCGGCAGAGCTGGGTGATGCCAATGCGCAGCTGAATGTGGCGCTTCTCTATCTTAACGGTACAGGGACGACGGTCGATAAAATGAAGGCATACGAGCACTTCAAGAAGGCACTTGAGAACGGAAAGACACAAGCACAGACCTACCTTGATACACTTTGCAAAGAGAGTAGCTGGGTCTGTCAGCAGTAATTTCTCCCCGGGTATCTCTTTTAGAGGTATCCTTAAGAAACTTTCGTATATAATTCCCGTCTACAAAATATGTGGTCGCGTAGCTCAGTTGGTAGAGCACCACCTTGACATGGTGGTGGTCGATGGTTCGAGTCCATTCGTGGCCACCACTTATTTTAATCCATAGATAAATGAATCCGGAATAAGTTTTTAAAATGGTTTATATCTTTATTATCTGAATAAACATGGCTATTTAAACTACTATTATTTTTATTCTCCGTTATACTTACAATAAAATTAAAAAAGCTCTTTAAAATGTTACTATAAGAATTAAGATAAGAAATGAGGTGAGTATCTGTATTACTACAATTAAATGGGAAAATGGTTAGGTCTAATCCATGAGTATTTTTTTTTAGTTGAAATGTAATTGTTTTCCCCAAAATAACAATGGGAGGAATAACTTCTTCTTCTTCACTTTGGATAAAGATATCAGCTAAATTAGATATATTAATTTCTTCATAATATGATTGTATTCCAAAAGATGTGGTTAAAATATTATTGGAATTAATTAATTTTTCTTTAATAGATTCTGTAGGAGATAGAGAATATGTGCTTATTTTCCCAGACTTAACATTTATTATATCAGCAGAAAGTGTTCCTTCAAGAATTTCTTCAAACAATTTAATATCATTATAGTGGATACCGAAATTAGAATTTATTCCTTCTTGAGAAAGTAAATAGTCACCATCAGGTGTAACCAGTGCATTTAAAATAATGATATCTCCTATTCTTCTCGGTAATTTCATATAGTAATGATAAATAATAGGCTTTTTCATGAGATCTCTTTATGCATTGGTATTGTATAGTTAATTTTATTTTCCAGTAACCATGTTCCTAATCCTTCTTTATAAATATTAGGGATATCTTGAAAATTTAAATAGTCATTTATTATAGCATTTTTTATTTCTTCTGAAAAATTGTTATTGTGTAGCATATAAGTACGCCATAATTGCCATAGACTCTTTTGGGCTTTTTCCGGGTTGTCATACTTGAAGCCTAATTTTGGCCAAGCAATAATGCCATCCCATGCAGCATCTAGTTGAATTTCTAAGAAATCATTTTCCTTATAGATATTCATAGCAAGGTTTTCAAAAGATGAAATATATTTTTTTTTACGTTGATCTTTTTGGAGTAATATAAATCCATACTTAACAACTTTGCCTGTTTGTGGTGAATATGCTCGAAGTTTACAGTTTCTTAAATATCGTAGAAGAAGAGGTTTACCTAGAATATTGATTCCTTCTTTTGTATATAACGCAGTAATTGTAACATGTTTTATGGTGTCTTGTGTTTCAGAAGACATATTAATTTCATTAATATTTTCATGATAAGTATATATATATTGAATATCTGAATCAGCTATTAATATGGGGTATGCCACTTTTTACTCCATTGCAGAAACTTATGAGTTGAATAATTCTACAGTTTAGTAATTTATTCTATATTAGAGAGTATTTTGTTTAGCTGAGAAGAAAAGTTTAAAATATTTATCAAGTAGTAGGTATGGTATCCCTTATGTAAGAAGGGATACCATAGTTTAAAGCACTTCTACGACCAGCTTGGTAACAATGAACCCACCGATAACCAGCCATGCGAACATACCCAGAGCAGTGTAAAGCGGTGCAAGTCCAAGACCTTTGAACTTGGCAAATATCGTTCCCATACCAAGGGCAGTCATTGCCATGGTAAGCAGGAAGGTATCAACTTCGTTGATGAGGTTGACAATGTTCTCCGGTAACAGGTGAAGCGAGTTGAACCCTGCAACCATAATGAAGTAAACGGCAAACCAGGGGATAACCAGTTTGGTTTTACCGCTGTGGTCACCACCGGACTTTTTTGCATCCCACGCAAGGTAGAGACCAAGAACAATGAGCATCGGAGCGATCATGATCACACGTGTCATTTTGACGATCACTGCTGCATCTGCCATCTCTTTTGGAGAACCCGGAACTGAGGCAGGAACGGCAACAACCTGTGCTACCTCATGGATAGTACCACCAACATAGATACCGAACTCTCTGGCAGTCATATGAAGGAATCCTGTTGCATGCTCGATGAGCCCAGTATAGAGTACCGGGTAGAGGAACATAGAAATTGTACCAAAGAGAACGACCATAGAGACTGCAATGGCTGCTTTATACTCTTCAGACTTGAGGACAGGCTCGGTAGCCAGTACCGCTGCCGCACC
>Ga0256828_1002672_pt1 | contig 10491 bp, 9 predicted proteins | sample CV88metaG_FD_185993 | JGI IMG/M metagenome (GOLD analysis project Ga0256828, IMG submission 185993) | Hydrothermal vent microbial communities from East Pacific Rise, Pacific Ocean - CV88 | ecosystem: Environmental > Aquatic > Marine > Hydrothermal vents | place: Pacific Ocean: East Pacific Rise... | reverse complement strand
GGGTCATCTTGGTATTTATGGATTTACAGTCAGATCTCTCAAAAAATTCTGTTCCTTGTCTCCAGCTCCTCTGGAAGAGATAGAGAAGCTGGAACAGTTACGTACACTTTATCATGGATATGAGGTTGCAATGACTGAAGTAGAAACAGAGAGTTTCGGCATTGATACACCGGAAGACTTGGAAAAAGCAATTAAACACCATAGGCTTTAGTCATTAGTATTTAATGCCTTCTTCCTTACTATCTTAAGAGAGAAGATGAAATACTTCTCTCTTTTCTTTTAACCGTTCTTGACTGCTTTTCCAAGATCCCACATTGGCATAAAAATTCCCAAAGCCATCAATAGAACCAGTGCCGCAATAAAGAAGAGCATGATTGGTTCAATATATGCAGCCAAGTTATCAATAAGATCCTGAAACTGCATATCATAATATTGTGTCACTTTATCAAGCATGGCATCAAGCTGACCACCTGCCTCACCCGCTTTGATCATTTGTAACAACATATTCTCATAAAGGCCGGTAATAGCAAATGCCTCAGCAAGGTTCATACCTCGCCCAATATTAGCATTAACCGTTAATAGTTGTTCTTTAATTGCCAAGTTATCAACCATACCTACTGCTGTTTCAAGTGCCTCTGAAACAGGGATACCAGAGCGAACGAGTTCACCAAAAACAAGATTATACTTGTGCATGGTAGAGAGGAAAATTGCCTTATTAATAAGATAGAATTTGGGATGTATTAACAATTTATCAACCTGATATTGAAAATCCCGATTTGTTTTATACATAAATTTCATTAGGAATATTCCGCCGAAAATTGCTATCAATATGTATAAACCATAATTGCTGAATGCCCATTCCAGTTTCAAAAGAATCTGAGTAGGTAGAGGTAATTCTGTTTTAAACTTTGCAAAAATATCTTTAAACTTTGGTACAACTACCATAATAAGGATCGTAAAGGCAATCCCCATTGCTACAAGTGTAATTAACGGTGTCCTGATCGCCTTTTTAAATTTTGCAGTATTATCACGAATATTTTCAAGAATATCTGCTAATTTGTGATAAGATTCTGAAATATTACCTGTTCGCTCTCCCAGTTTTGTCATTGCCAGGGCTACATGACCAAATTCATCCGCATAGGGTTCCATGGCATCAGACATACTGTGTCCAGCGTTAATATCACTATTCATTTTTGTATAGATGTCTTTTAATCGTTCATTATGCGTATTATCAGCAACATCTTCCAACGTATCATTAATAGCAATACCTGCATCAGTCATAACGGCAATCTGTCGTATCGTTGATATTTTATCATTGATAGGGATCTTGGACTTCATAGACTTTTTTAAACTTGCAAAAAATTCAGAAAGTGTCTCTCCCACCGGTGCTGCTGTCTCTTCCGCTTTTACAACCATCACATTTGTTGGAAATTTATATTTTGCCATCTTGATTGCTGCCATTTTTGAATCAGCTTTGATAAGCTCTACACGACGCTTTCCCCGTTCCATTACCGTTACGTTAAAATATTTCATGCTTATAATCTCGCTACTCTATAAATTTCTTCAATTGTTGTTTTACCTTCAAGCGCCTTCTGTACACCATCTTCAAACATACTGATAAACCCTTCTTCAATTGCTTGCTTTGTCATCTCTTCTTTCGAAGCATTTCGTGCAATCATACGGGAAAATGTTTCACTGATCGTTAAAACCTCAGAGATCATTTCCCTTCCTTTATAACCGCTCATTCCACACTCTTTACACCCCTCACCCTTGTAGAAGGTTGGGTTTTCCGGTAAATATTGTCGAATATCCTTCATCAATCTCTCCGGTAATGCTGTCTCTCGCTTACAGTGTGTACATATTTTACGCACCAATCTCTGTGCCTGTATTGCAACCAAAGCGCCACTAACAAGATACTCTTCAATTCCCATATCCAATATTCTTGTTACAGCAGATATTGCGTCATTGGTGTGAAGTGTTGAAAGGACCAAGTGTCCTGTAAGCGCTGCCTGAATTGCGATACGGAGTGTCTCCTGATCACGAATCTCCCCAATCATGATCTTATCAGGATCCTGTCTCAAAATAGACTTCAATGCAGCAGCAAAACTCAAACCAACATTGGGACGAACCTGAACCTGTTGAAGACCACTCATCTGGTACTCTACCGGATCTTCAACAGTAATAATCTTGTCTTTCACATCCTTAATGGCATTAAGTGCTCCATAAAGTGTTGTTGTCTTACCAGAACCGGTAGGTCCTGTTACCAATACAATTCCATACGGTACTTTAATCGCCTCAGAAAATCTATCGTAACAGAACTTACTCATTCCGGCATCTTCCAAACGTATCATTGCTTTTGTTTTATCCAGAATTCTCAGAACAATCGATTCTCCATAAATAGTTGGAAGGGTAGAAACCCTAAAGTCAAATTCTCTTCCGGACACAGGTGCAGAGAACCTCCCATCTTGAGGTTTTCTTTTCTCTGCAATATCAAGATTAGACAATAGTTTCATTCTTGAGGCAAGAGGATTGAAGATATCTTTGTCAAATGTAAAACTCTGACGTAACATACCATCTACACGTTCACGTACAATACAGCTTTTTTCTGTTGCTTCAATATGAATATCCGATGCACCGATATAGATTGCTGATTTAAGAATGATATCAATCAGTTTAAGAACAGCCGAAGAGCCTTCTTCATCAATATCTATATTGCCTTCCTGACTCAGATCCTGTCTAATATCCTGGATCAGTCCTTTTACACTTTCATTAATCTCCAAACGCTGAAGGTGTTGGTGAATTTGACTTGGCTTGGCAAGTGCAATACGAATCGGTTTTTTAGGGAAAAGTCTCTGTATCGCATCCTGCGCTCCCATATCCAGAGGATCTTCAAAGGCAATAAGGACATTAAGATCCGTCTCTTCTATAGGAATCACATTATATTTCAAGAGTTGTTTGTAGGGAATTTCTGAAAAAAGTTTCATATCGATCTCTTCTTCATCAAGGTCAATATACTCAATATGAAGCTCTTTTGCTACCTCTTTCAGAATAGGAACAATATCTATTCCTTCGATCTTTTCAAGATGTGACAAAGTAATGACACCCTGTCGTATTTTCTTGACAAGGAAATTTTCAACTACAGGAAGTTCAATCATTCCTTCTGAAATCAAGTTTGCAAAAGATATCTTTTTCGGAGGTCTACTTTTCACCAATGTTGAAATTGCATCTTTTGTAATAAGCCCTTCATCCAACATCATTTCAATCAGTTTTACCATATTACATCCTCCATCATTCTCTATATTCTAGTATACCATGCATAGAAAGCTTTTCAGCTAAATAAAATACTATTAGAGTTTTCCATTTTTAATCTTGTCCAGCAAAACTTTTGCTTCCACTGAATGTGTACGCTTAATATATGCATTTAAAATCTTAATTGCTTCATTCCTTCGCCCTCTTTTAGCTTTTGCTTTGGCAAAGATAAGCCAACTCTCTTCAATATTACCATTCACTTTGTTTGTTTGAAGTGCCCAGTACTCTGCTTTTTTGTAATTACCTTTCCGGTAATAACTTCTTGCAAGGAAAAGTGAATCATCTGTATCATGTCCCATTCTGAAACGCTTTGCAATCTCTTTATAAGATGTCGGGCTGCTTCCAGCTTCTATCACTTCAATATGAAGTTTCTTTTTTACCTGAGAAACATTATTCTTTGTTTCTTCTAGAGGAATAGCATCAAGATCCATAGGTGCATCAACAGGGATTACGGATTTTTTGTTTTCAAGCATGGTCAGAGCTTTATCAACAAATACAACAGAGGGCTCCATCTTTTCTTCTGTTTTTTGTTTAGCTATACTCTTAAAAGAAAAAAACCGGGGTATATTGTCCATATAAAAAAATGCTGCCAGACTGAACAGCACAATGATTATAAGCAATATCAACACATACCATGGTCTCTTTTTTTTACGATTATATTTTTTCCACTCTTCTTCTAGTGCTTTGATATTATACATGTATATACCCCAATTTCAACGCAGCCATTTCTATGACTCTTTTGGGAATTTGATCATAACTGATCTTAGTAGGTTCATTTTTATCATAATATTCACAAATCTCAAAAATCGTAAACATCATCTTATTACACTCACGATAGTTTCCTTTCGTAAATTTATGAATCAATTTCATATTTTTTTCTTTGATACTGTTCGCAATCTCAAAAAGATTTTTTTTCAACAGTTTTTTATGAATATAGGTTGCCTGATCCTCCAGAGTAGCATTCTGAAGTTCTACCACTTCCCAAATACGTGACTGGAAATGCTCTTTTGCTATAAGATCCTCATCATCTGTCTTATGTAGAGAAACTATAAATTTAACTGCACGACTGTCAGAAAGAAGACGGATTTTTTCCATCATTTCAGGCCCATACATTTGAGCTTCATCCAACATAATAATGATTTCACGCTTACCACGCAGATTTTTACAATAATTTACCAAAGCAGAAAAATTCACTTCTGTATTTTGAGGAAGTGTTTTTTTTGTCAACACTTTAAATATTTTATGAAAAAATTCTTTTTCATTCGTTGCAGGTGTATCAAAATAGTGTATTTCGCGCTTGTGTTTAAGCTTGTTTTGAAGACGATTAAGAAGGATACTCTTCCCCGTGCCAGGACGGCCGAAGAGGAGGATCATTTTCAACGGCTTATCAATGCTGTGCTCCAGCTGTTGATATGCCGAAAGGGAGGATTCCAATTCAATATAATCTTCAAGATCAACCGAATCTATAAATACGTTCTTGGCAGACTCATACCTACTTTTCATTAACTTTTGTATATCCCAGGTCTTTTAGTGAAACAGATTTACTGTTTTTCACAATATGTGGAGTGATAATCAGTACCAGTTCTTCTACCGTTTCGATCTTCTCTTCATGCTTGAAAGCATATTCAAGAAGAGGAATATCCCCAAGCAAAGGCACTTTATTCACCTTATATCCGCTTCTTGACGTAATCAGTCCACCAAGGATCGCATGTTCACCATCTCTTACTTTGACAACAGATGCAATCTGTCTTCTAATAAGATCAGGCGGAAGCGTTCTGAGTGCATTCGTTACTGTACTTACATCATTTACAGTTTCTGAGACGGAAGGATTAATCTTTAGTGTAATGACCCCGTTTGCATCGATCTCAGGTGTAATATCCAGGAGAATACCCGCAAATACAGAATCAACCTGTTCTCCTTGTGCTGCAACTGCTCCACCACCACCTGATGCTGTTGTTGCCGACTGAATTTTATAAAAGAGTTCTTTACCAACACTGATCAACGCAGGTTGATTATTAAGGGTCATCACACGTGGACTGGAAATAGATTTCACATCTCCCTGTGTACCCAGAAATTTCACAACTTCTTCAACTTTCACATTCCCTGCAACTTGAAATACTCCACCTGATGATGGCAATGCACCTGCACCATAACTTGCCTCTGTAATTCCTGTCAACTTATCAAATGTCCAATCTGCCATATTACTCTGAGACATTTGTAAGGTACTCACTGTAAAGTTTTGCAGTGTATAAAGCTGTGACCAGTCTACACCCGTTGTTGTACTGTTATCAAACGAAACAGAAAGAATACGAACATCAATCAATACCTGTTGTTTGATCTGTTTAGAGAGGGTATGGATGTATCTGGCTACTCTATTGATTTGACGTTCTGTACCTGTTACAGTGATCATACCTGCTTCAGGATTGACAATAGGTGCCAGAGGGTTATACTCCCAAACCTTACCATCTGGTCCAGTCCAGGTATCCCCTGTTCTTGTATAATGAGTCGAAGCATCAGCTGCACCAATCAGGATACGCTGAATCTCATTCTCCACAGTTTTCCAGAATTGGAACTCATCATTACTTTCAATAGAAATACCTGTTTTCCCATTTCCATTTTGATTATTTGTACCATTGGTATTATTAGTACCACCACCTATACCACCAACAGAGTTTGCAGAGTTCTGAGAGTTGGCAATGGTTACATTTGCTGTACTTTTCCCTACACGTTGCCCTGAAATGTAGTGAATACGGAATGTTCTTGTAATCAGATAAGAAATCTTCAGTTTATTACCCGTTAAAGTATAGTGAAGGTCGTTATCTTTCAAGATTGTATTTAAGAATCCTTTTAAGGTAGCATTCTTCAACTTTACATAATAAAGCTTTTTATTCATTCTCATTCTTGCAGCTTCATCTTTAACAACAACAGTCAATCCACAGGTATCTGCCAAATTCTCAATAACATCACCAATTGTCAATTGACTGTCAATCGTTACAGAGAAGAGCTTGGTCGAACACCCCTCAGCCATTGCTGAGTTTGTCAATCCGAAAGCTAACAGCAGACCGATGGCAAACTTCATCCCCTTCTTTTTCATATGTTTCATCCTATTCCCTTTCTTCTAGTATGATAAAATCATTCTTTGGCTTACCAAGGAATAATTTTTTAATGGTATTTCCATTTCGTAAAACGACTCCTCGTTTTCCTATATACTCAACTTTATATCCCAGTACCATATCCCCTACCTTTTTCCAGCTGTCATTAATATAAGCTTTGTTTGCCATGATCGCATGAAGTGAGAGCTTGACATCTTCCTCATCTTGATCAGGAATAACAACGACTGTTACATTATCCTCTTTTTTAATATGTACAAAGGGTTCCTTTGTCTGCTCAAGTGTATCCAAACCGATACCTTCTCGCTTTAGATGGATTTTATGGATCATATTCTCTATCTGTTTTACAGACAGATCAGCATATGTTGCTGTTACATACAAAGGCAGTATGTATAGTAATACCTTTTTCATTAGCGATTGATCCCCCATACTGAAATATTGATATCGGCAACTACTTTAGATGAGTTCTCATCCATAGAAAGTTGCGTCCCGTAAATATCCGTCACCAGAACATTTTGTTCTAATTCATTCATAAATTTGACAATATTTTTATAATCTCCTCTACAACCGACACCTACTTCCAAGACATGCCCGAAACTACCGTTGTTATCCACATATTGATTTTTAATATATTTCAAATCAACATTTTGGATCTCAGCCTTGTCAGTGATGGAGTTTAGAAAAATAGACCAGTTCTTCTGGTTAAAAAGCATATCTGAAAGCTTATTGAGGTTTTTATCAATAAATGCAATCTTCTCTTTTTTATTTTCTATCTGTTTCTTTTTCTTTGCAATATCTTGAGTAAATTTCTTGACATAATAATCTCTATCACCATTTACAGTAATACTGTTTAGATAAATTGTATTGTCTTTAATACTCTTTTCTACTGCTTTTTTTGCAACTTCGCTTTTTTTATGCAGTTGTTCTGTATACGGAAGAAGATAGTCATATGCCAAATAGGTAATAAAGCCGGCTATCCCCAAAATAATCAACCACTTTTCGCTCTCTTTTTTCGGAGCAAAATACGCGTCCAGTTCTTCTAATTTGTCTTCTAAAAATCTCATCTGAATTCAACCTTTAACACACCGCGATAAAGATCACTATCCGGATCTTTTTCAATTAGCTTAATATCAATCTCTTTAATATCGTTGAAGTGAGTATTGGAAATATATTTAATAAGCTCTGTCAATTTTCGATCATCTGAACTTACAAGAGAAAGCCAAACAGTATCTTCTTTTGTATAAATATTCTCTACATGCAGACCAAACTTGTTCAATTCTTCCGCTAACGTATAGAAAAGCTCCGATTTCAAACGATAATCCACTTTTTCTTTATAAATAGATTTCAGTGTTTTTGTCTTTCCGCCATACAGCTTTGCAAGACGATTCAATTCATCTCCGAGCCTTTTAAGTTCAGCTTTCTTTGCACCAAGTATCTTCTTGTATTTAGTCGCTTCTGCTTTAAGCTCCTGATCCTGCTTACTTAACGCAAAGGTTTTTGCATCATTGGCATAAGAACTGACCAAGTGGTAAAGAGGCCAGGCAAGCCCAATAGATATTGCTGCAAATGTTGCAATAATAAACTGTCCACTTGCTCTGTTAACAAAGGTCGGCGGACGTGGGAACATTGTCAAATTCAGAACAGCACTTTCATCCTCCATATACTCCATAGAGGTCAAAAGCATCAAATACTGTAACTGATCTGTATACCACTCATCATTGTTGACATTATAGTCAAAGTTAAAATCTGCAGAAGGAAGTCCGAGGTAATTATGACTATATTCATCAAGACCTACAATAGGCCCCTGTACACTTCCAATATACATATGATCAATGGTGTCAAGTTGAAAAGCACGTTTGGTATAAATGATAATATCATTGATCGTAATGAAAACTTCACCAAAGATCTTCATGAAATTCTGCTGGAACTTACTATCCGTTGCTTTAAGACCTTCAGTTTCCAGAACAGAGAAGAACTCATTCTTATCTATCTGTTCACCTTCCATCTCACAATATTTTTCATAGATTTGTTCTAATGAAAACTCGATGGACTTGGAGTAGAGGTACTCTCCGTCTTTGTAGAAAGTAACAAAAGCATCAAACCTTGTAAAATAGACAAAACAGTGTGTTCCCGCATCACTTAGTATCTCTCGTTTATATAAAGCTTTATATAGCAAGGGAGCAGGAGCAATAAGATCAATATACTTTGTCTCTTTCTTAATCGGAAGATAAAGGTTGTTGAGAAGTTCAGTTTCAACTACAAAAAGGTGAAACTCCCTCTCCTCTCCTGTCGTTTCTACCTCATAGGAAGAGATTACATAATCACTAGCCTGATCAAGACCAAGCTCTTCATATGCCTTGATCTCAAGGATATCTGCAATATCTTCCTGTGGTATGCTACGACTTACCTGCGTTGTTGTCGTAATAAAATCTTTATTACTCAGATAAGAGGTAATAAAGTTCGCTTTATTGTAGGTAAGCTTTTTAAGAGGTTGAAACTTATCCCCTTTAAAAATGTAATACTTATCCGTGTACGCGTTCAGTGTGACAATATTTTTTATAGCCGACTGCGACTCTTGCGATCCATTCTTATTCAAAAACATTTCTAAACTTCCTTGTTTGTTAACCAATTATATATGTTATAATATTAAAAGTATCTTATAGAATATAAAAAAAGTTGCAATATTATAACTTTTTTTAATTGTATAATATATTAATAAGGAAGTTGTTATAGGTACTTACTCAAAAGTACCCATGAATTTATTGCTATACAATATACCCAAACTCTTCCAAACTTTCTCTGTTTTTACTCCATCCCTTTTTCACAGAAACATGCAGATCAAGGAATATTTTCTTACCGGCAAACTTCTCCATCACTTCTCTGGCACTTTTCCCGATACGTTTGATACCTGCACCTTTTTGCCCGACGATCATCCCTTTTTGCGTCTCTTTTTCAACAACGATCGTTGCATAGACTTTATCGATATGATCCTCTTCATAAATCTTCTCAATAAGCACATCACTCTCATAGGGGATCTCATCACTCATATTCTCAAAGATCGATTCACGGATCAGCTCTTTGTAAATATCACGAATATTGTCGGTTGTCAGGATCTCCGGATCAAACAACCACGGTGAATCAGGCAGATGTTTGGCGATCTCGTCAAGCAGCTGATCTTTCCCCACTTTTTTATTAACAGAGAATGGAATGATCGCTTCAAATTTATCCTGATACTTCTGGTACTCTCCCAGCTTTTTCAGGATATCACCCTGCTTGGCATGGTCTATCTTGGTCAATACCACAATATGCTTGGTACCTTTGGCTTCATTGAGTGCCAGAAACTTTTCATACTCTTTGATCTTGTCCGTTACCGGTGCAAGGAAGACGATAAGGTCACTGTCACCCATTGCTTTGAGTGCTTCATCAAGCATGAACTGATTGAGCAGTCTCTCTTTTTCATGGATACCCGGTGTATCCACAAAAATGATTTGCGCATTCTTGTGTATCACTATGATATTCATACGTTTACGTGTTGCCTGCGCTTTTTTCGATACCATTGCCAATTTTTCACCCACTACATGATTGAGCAGGGTGCTTTTGCCCGCATTGGGTCTTCCAACAACCGCTACAAATCCCGCTTTGGTATCTTCTTGTCCATTATTAAACATTATTCTCCAATTTCCAATTTCTAATTTCTAATTTCTAATTTCTAATTTCTAATTTCTAATTTCTAATTTCTAATTTTACAAGATATATCTTGTCATATCCTCATCTTCAACCACACTTCCGATCTTCTCTTCGATCAGTGCTTTGGTCACCGTATAGGTCTCACCCTTGTGTTCATCTGCTTCAAAGCTGATCTCTTCAATGATCTTCTCCATCACTGTATGCAGACGTCTTGCACCAATATCTTCTGTCTTCTCATTGGCAAGGAGCGCATAGTATGCAATGGCTCTGAGTGCTTCCTCTTCAAATACAAGCTCAACACCCTCTACTGCCAAGAGTGCCTGATACTGTTTGATCAGCGAGTTCTTAGGCTCAGTCAGGATGCGGTAGAGTGTCTCTTCATTTA
>Ga0256828_1002671_pt1 | contig 10493 bp, 9 predicted proteins | sample CV88metaG_FD_185993 | JGI IMG/M metagenome (GOLD analysis project Ga0256828, IMG submission 185993) | Hydrothermal vent microbial communities from East Pacific Rise, Pacific Ocean - CV88 | ecosystem: Environmental > Aquatic > Marine > Hydrothermal vents | place: Pacific Ocean: East Pacific Rise... | reverse complement strand
AACTTTACTTACTATCTAAGTAAAAGTAACTCAGAATGGAGACATAAATTTGGTGCTAAAAAGTCACTTTCTTGGCCAGGTAACCATCATATAGGTGGAAAACATAACTCTGGTGTTGCTGCACTTTTAAAACAAACTCCTTACTCTGTTGGTTATATAGACTATGCAGATGCAAAATCTAACAACATCGCTATGGCAACTGTTGAAAACAAAGAGGGTTACTACATAAAACCTGAGTTAAAAGCATTTCAATCGGCAGCTGCAAAATCGGCACTTAAACCGAAAAAAGATTTTTATGCAGTTATAGCTGACCCATCTGGTAAAGATTCTTACCCTATCGTAGCAGCTACTTTTATCTTAGTTCCAAAAGAAAAAGTAGATACAGATAAAAAAGTTACAGCATTTTTTGATTGGGCTTATAAAAATGGTCAAGAGTCGGCAAAAGAGTTAGGTTATGTTCCTCTTCCTTCTTCATTGGTAAAGAAAGTTCATACTTATTGGAGATCAAAAGGTATAAACTAATCTTCAAACTACAATGCAAAAAGCATTGTAGTTTTTCTACATGTAATCTGTTTGTAATTTAATTTCTATATAATTTTATGAAGAATTCAATAATAGGTAAAATTTTATATGGAAAAAATCTTTCAAAAACTCTCCTTAGCTAGTGCTTCTTTGGTATTTGTTATCCTTCTTGGGATTTTTATTACTTTATTTAACTCTGCAAAACCTGCCATAGATGAATTTGGTTTGGATTTTATAGTAAATCCAGCATGGAATAAAGAGGTTGTAGTTGAAGATAACTCGGCAAAGGTAAAACCAACAGTAGTTGCAGATGATGAAGCTGTAATGGATGAAGGTGATGATGATTTACTTGATGAAGATGACGATATGATAGCAGATGAAGACTCAGAAGATTCTTCAAAAATCACAAAAACTATTTATGGTGGTCTTGTTCCAATAGTTGGGACACTTCTTACAACTCTTATAGCTCTTGTTTTTGCTCTTCCTATTGCTATGGGTATTGCTGTGTTTTTAGCAGAGATTGCTCCAAAAAATATAGCTTACCCCATTGGTATAGCTATAGAACTTTTAGCAGCTATACCTTCCATAATCTTTGGTATGTGGGGACTTTACTATTTTGCTCCTATTGTGGCTGATTTGGTTGGTGGGTATCAGGTTTCACTTTTAACAGCAGGTCTTGTTTTGGGTGTAATGATACTTCCATTTATGGCAGCAATCACTCGTGACAGTATGAATACAACTCCAGATGTTTTAAAAGAGAGTGCTTATGCTATGGGTGCAACTAAGTTTGAAGTTATAAAAGATATTATTTTTCCATTTTCAAAAGTTGGGATTATAGGTTCTATAATCTTAGCTCTTGGTCGTGCCTTGGGTGAGACAATGGCAGTAGCATTTCTAATAGGTTCTATTTTTGTTCTACCAGAAGCCATAAACGACCCAACTATCTCTATACCAGTTGCTATGGCAAACAACTTTGGTGAAGCGAGTGGTCTTGGTGAGAGTGCATTGTTCTACTTAGCATTTATCTTGTTCATCATAAGTTTTGCTGTTATAACTTTTGCAAAATTTTATTTCTTAAAAGGTAAAAAATAATGAGACTCATAGTAAATAAAATAGTTTTAGGTTTGTCTATATTTTCAGCTTTGATTGGTCTTGCATTTTTGGGTTGGATACTTGTTACACTTTTTATAAAAGGTTTAAGTTCTTTTCATTTTTCTCTTTTTGTAAATGACCTTATAGATGGTGGTCTTAGAAACCTTATTGTTGGACAGTTTATCTTAGCTGGGATTGCTGCTGTTATAGGAATTCCCATAGGTATGGTAGCTGGAATCTACATAAGAGAGTATGGAAATGGTACTTATGCAAATATTATTAGAAATTTAAGTGACATAATGATGTCTGCACCGTCTATTGTTATAGGTGCATTTGTTTATGCTGTTATAGTTGTTCCAACTGGTGGAACAAGTGGTTTTGCTGGTGCGATTGCTCTTGCGATTATGATGTTACCAATAGTTATAAACACAACAGACAATATGCTTTCACTTGTACCAAAAGAGTTAAGAGAAGCTGGGATTGCACTTGGTGCTTCTAAGTACAAAGTTATTTTAGACATAGTTATAAAAGCTGCAAAAGTGGGGATAATGACGGGGATACTTTTAGCATTTGCTCGTATTATTGGTGAGACGGCACCACTACTTTTTACATCTGAAACAAGTAACTACTTTACACTTGACTTGACTCAAAGTTTCCCATCTTTGACAGTTAGTATCTACGACTTAGCAAACGAACCAGAAGAATCAAGCAGAGATTTAGCTTGGGCAGCTTCTTTTATACTTACTGTTTTAGTTTTATTTATAAACTTAACGGGTAGATTTATAACAAGAAATAAAAAGAATTAAGGAAAAAATATGCCAATTATGAATATACAAAACTTTTCATTTACATACTCAGGGGTTGATAAACCGTCACTTAAAAGTATAAATATGAAAATAAGAAAAAACAACATTACAGCACTTATTGGACCTAGTGGTTGTGGTAAATCTACACTTCTTAGAAGTATGAACCGTATTCACGATTTATACCCAGGTAACAAGTATGATGGTGTTATTGAGCTTTTAAATGAACAAACTGGTGAGATGGAAAATATCTTAGATATAAAAAAAGAGAATGAGTTTATAGAACTTCGTCAAAAAGTTGGGATGATTTTTCAAAAACCTACACCATTTCCTATGAGTATTTTTGATAATGTTGCTTATGGACTTCGTATAGCTGGGATTAAAAACAAATCTGAGCTAGAGGGTAGAGTAGAACAAGCACTAAAAGATGGTGCATTGTGGAAAGAGGTTCATGACAGACTAGATAAGTCTGCTATGGGACTCTCAGGTGGTCAGCAACAAAGACTTTGTATTGCTCGTGCTGTTGCTGTTAAACCAGAAGTTTTACTTTTTGATGAGCCAACATCTGCACTTGACCCTATCTCAACTGGAGCTATTGAGGAGCTTATAGTTGAGCTTAAAAAAGATGTAAGCATCGCGATAGTTACACACAATATGCAACAAGCAAGTCGTATAAGTGACTACACTGCTTTTATGTATTTGGGAGATTTAATAGAGTTTGATAAAACAGAAAACATCTTTTTAAATCCAAAAGAGAAACAAACAGAAGACTACATAACGGGGAGATTTGGTTAATGTTACATAATTTTACAGAAAATTTAAAAAATATAAAAGAAAAAGTTACACATATAGGTGAGGGACTTTTAAGTGCAAATGAGTTGATTCTTGAAGCGCTTGTGGATTGTGATACTCAAAAGTTCAATGAAGCAAAAGGTTTCATAAAAAACATTAGTTCAAAAACAGATGCTATTGACAATGAGATTATAAAAGTTTTAGCACTTTATACACCAGAAGCAAGGGATTTGAGAAGAGTTATAGCATATATGAAAATTACAAATGAACTTTCTCGTGCTTGTTCAAATACAAGAAGTTTCATAAAAGGTTTTACAGATGTTTGTTCAGATGTAGATTCAAACACAATTAAAGAGTATGCTCTTCCTATGCAATCTTCTACTGTAAAGTCTATTCAAACTATGATGTCAATGTTACATGTAGATGATATAGATGAGGTGCAAGAACTTTATAATGATGTTCTTATAGAGGAACATAAAATAGGCGATTTATATGAGATAGTTGAAGCAAATCTACATAAGTTTGCAAATGAGTTAGATGAATTTGAAAAGTTTTATCGTATGCTTAGAGCTTTAAGAAAAAGTGCAAAAATAGCAGATAGAACATCTAGTATAGCAAATCTTTTAGTTTATATTCAAGTTGGTGGAAACTTTCAAAAACAATAGGAAAGATTATGAACACAACAATCCTCATAGTAGAAGATGAAGAAGATTTACTAAGTTTGATGGAATACACTTTGAGTAAAGATGGCTATGATGTCATCTCTTGTATAGACACAACAAATGTTTTAGATATACTTGATGAGGAAAATGTTTCTTTAATACTAATGGATAGAAATCTTCCATCTGTTGAGGGAACACAGTTTATAAATTCTATACGAAAAGATGGTTATAACCAGCCTGTCATATATGTTTCTGCAAAAAATTCTGATGAAGATGTTATGGAAGGTTTTGAAAATGGTGGTGATGACTACATAACAAAACCTTTTAATTTAGAGATTTTAAAAGCTCGTGTAAAAGCTGTTTTAAAACGAGTTCATAAAGAGTTAGAGATTATTAAGATTAAAGATATTTTATACGATGCTTCTAACAAAACTTTTAGTATTGATGGTAAAATTTTAAAACTTACACATTTAGAACACGATTTACTTTTAGAATTTATAAAAAATGAAAATATACTTCTTTCAAGAGAAATTTTACTAGAAAGAGTTTGGAAAGATTCTCAAAATAAACAACTAAAAACTGTAAATGTAGCTATAAAAAGGCTAAAAGAAAGTATAGACCCTGATGGAACTAAAAATTATATACAGGCTGTTCGTGGTGAGGGGTATATATTTTGTTAAGTTTTGGACAAATAGTTTTTAGAAAGTTTTTAACACTTTTTATAGTTTTATTTGTTCTTGTTGGAGCTAGTGTTTACTACTGGGAAAAAGAACTTTATATAAAAGAGATAAAAAATTCACTACTTCAAGATGTTGAGCTTGTAGCTTTAACTATAAACAAACAAACAAACATAGACACACTTGCAAATAAAATCAAAAAACAGTTACATCTTAGAGTTACCATTATAAATGAAGATGGAACAGTTATAGCAGAGTCAGATAATGATAAATCTCAGATGCAAAACCACAAAAACAGACCAGAGGTTGTTCAAGCAGATAAAAATGAGTTTGGTTTTAGTGTAAGAGATTCTCAAACGGTCAATAAACATCTGCTTTATGTTGTTAAAAAGTATAACATTGATGGGCATAAAATATATATAAGACTTTCAAAAGAACTTGACAATAACCATGAACATATACTGAAACTTGGTATAGAGGTTTTAAGTATTTTGGGGTTATTCTTTTTGACGATGTTTTATGTTACATATAAATTAAACCAGCAAATAAATAAAGAAACAACAAAGATAGTTGATTTTTTAAAATCACTTACAAAAAAGAAAAAAGAGAGTTATATAAGCTCAAACTTTTCACAAGAGTTTTCTCTCATAACAAAACTTTTAACTAAAATTTCAAAAATACTTATAAAGCAAAATAAACAAAAAGACAAATATACAGCAAGACTAAAACTAGCAAATACTCAAAAAGATGACATCATATCAGCGATTTCACATGAGTTTAAAAATCCTATAGCCATCATAAGTGGATATACTCAAACTTTGTTAGATGACCCAGAGTTAAACAGGAAAATTCAACATAAATTTTTGACAAATATTTATAAAAATGCAAATAGGATTAACACTCTTATAGATACTTTAAGGCTCTCTACAAAACTAGATACTTTGGAACATAAACTAAATTTAAAAACTATAAATATATATGATTTGGTTTATGAAATATCTGAAAATTTGAGATTGACATATAAAAATAAAGAGTTAAAAATAGATGGTGTAAAAACATTAGAAATAAAAGTAGATGAAAATCTTTTTAGTATAGCTTTAACAAACCTAATAGAGAATGCTTTTAAGTATTCAGAAGATGAGGTGGTTGTTAAAATCTCTCCATTGAAAATAGATATTATAGACACAGGTATAGGTATAAGTCAAAAAGATTTACCAATGATTAGTGAAAAATTTTATAGAGTTTCAACAAATAGTTGGAACAACTCTTTGGGTTTAGGTTTGTTTTTAGTAAATAACATTTTGAAACTTCACAAATTTAAACTAGACATAAAAAGTGTTGAAAATGAGGGTTCTACTTTTAGTGTATTACTAAAAGACACATATTGATTATTTTTTAAACAATACTCTATGGATTTTTACAAAAAAAAAGATATACTATTAACAATTTTTATTTCAGGAGAAAATCAATGGGAAAATTTGTTAATAATACAGAAGAGTTTTTTACTTTTTGTGAAGAAAATGATGTTCAGTTTGTAGATTTTAGATTTACAGATATTAAAGGTACATGGCACCATGTTACTTACAGAATGAGTGCTGTAACAGCAGGTCAACTTGATGGTGGTTTACCATTTGATGGTTCATCTATTGAAAACTGGCAACCAATCAACAAGTCAGATATGTTACTAAAACCAGATGTAGGGACTGCATTTTTAGACCCTTTTACTGCTGATCCAACTATTATCGTTTTTTGTGATGTTTACGATATTTACAAAGATGATTTATATGAAAGATGTCCTCGTTCTATAGCTAAAAAAGCATTAAAATATGCAGAAGATATTGGTATAGCAGATGCTGCATACTTCGGTCCTGAAAATGAATTTTTTATGTTTGATAGTGTAACTTTTGTTGACAACATCAATGAAGCAGGTTTCAAAGTAGAAACAGAAGAGGGTGAGTGGAACTCAAACAACCCATACCCAGAAATGTACAACACAGGTCACAGACCAGGAACTAAGGGTGGTTACTTCCCAGTTGCTCCAACAGATAGTGCTGTTGACATCCGTTCTGAAATGATGCAAGTTCTTGAGCAAGTTGGTCTTGAAGTTGTTCTAGGTCACCACGAAGTTGCACAAGGTCAACATGAGATTGGTATAGTTTACTCAGACATCATTGGTGCTGCTGATAATGTTCAAAAATACAAGTATGTTATAAAAATGATTGCACACCTAAATGGTAAAACTGCTACATTTATGCCAAAACCAATGTTTGGTGACAATGGTAATGGTATGCATGTTCACCAATCATTATGGAAAGATGGTAAAAACCTTTTCTATAAAGAGGGTAACTATGGTAACCTTTCTGAAATGGCTCTTAACTATGCTGGTGGTATCTTTAAACATGCTGCTACTGTTAGTGCATTTACTAACCCATCAACTAACTCATACAAAAGACTTTTACCAGGTTTTGAAGCTCCAAGTATTTTAACTTACTCTTCTCAAAACCGTTCAGCTGCTTGTCGTATCCCTTATGGTGCAGGTGAAGGTGCTACTCGTATTGAGATGAGATTCCCAGATAGTTCTTCTTGTCCATACCTTGCTTTTGCTGTTATGATGATGGCTGGTATAGATGGTATCCAAAACTCTACTACTCCTGTTGGTCCAATGGATGAAGATTTATTTGAACTTACTCAAGAAGAGATTATTGAAAAAGGTATCCCTCAAATGCCTCATACTTTAAGAGAAGCACTTGAAGGTCTTAACAAAGATAATGACTTCTTGAAACCAGTATTTACTGCTGAATTCTTAGATGCTTACCAAAGTTACAGATTTGAAAGAGATGTTTTCCCTGATGAGGGTCGTCCAACTGCTTACGAATTTAAAACAACTTACCAATGTTAGTAAAATCCCCACTTCTTTGTGGGGTTTTATAACAATCCTTATTTTTTTTAGATATAATAAATTCTATGATGAACATAGAAGTAGATACAGATAAAGAACTCATACAAAACCTCGACAATCTTTCAAAAGATGTAGATATTCAACTTAGAAAAAGAATTTTTAAGTTAGCAGATCTATATGAAAAAAAGAAAGAAAAAATTCAAACACTTCAAAAACAAAACGATTTTTTTACAAAACAGTGGGACAAAAGAAACATAAGAGCTCACGAAAAAGAGAAACAACAAGATAAAATGCTTGAACAACAGTCTCGTCTTGCTGCTATGGGGGAGATGATAGATGCCATCGCTCACCAATGGAAACAACCACTAAATGCCATAAGTATGTTAAGCGATATGTTAAAAGATGATTTCTATGAAGATACAATAGATAAAGATTATATAGAAGATTTTAACACAACTGTTCACGGACAAATAGAACATATGATAAGCACTCTAAATGAGTTTAGAACATTTTTTAGACCATCTACTAAAAATGAAGAGTTTTACATTATAGATGCTGTGCGAAGTGTGCAAGTTCTTATGAAAGATGAACTCATCTCTCAAAATACAGTTTTAAATGTAGATGTAGATGAAACTATAAAAACATTTGGAAATAAAAATGAGTACAAACACCTACTTTTAAACTTTTTTAACAATGCCATAGATGCTTTTAATGAACATGGACTTAGTAACAGAAATATATATGTAAGATGTTATGAAGATGATGACCATATATTTATAGAAGTTGAAGACAATGCTGGTGGTATCCCAGATAATGTCATTAAAAATATTTTTAAAGCAAACTATACAACTAAACCAGTTGGAAAAGGTACAGGTATAGGTTTGTATATGAGTGAACAAATAGCAAAGAAAAACCACGGTACAATTAAAGTTCATAACTCTGACATTGGGGCAGTTTTTAAGGTTATCATAAAAAAAGTGTAACACTAATTTATGTTATAATTGCGAAAATTATTCCAAGTTTAAGAGGTTTTTTATGAAACACATTCCACAAGGCAAGTACAAGCCTTATCCAAAGATAGATATGCCAAACAGAAAATGGCCAGACAATGTCATAGAAAAAGCACCAATCTGGTGTAGTGTAGATTTACGAGATGGTAATCAGGCACTTATTAACCCTATGAATATGGAAAAAAAACTTGAACTTTACAACCTCTTACTAAAACTTGGATTTAAAGAGATAGAAGTAGGTTTTCCATCTGCTAGTAAAGTAGAGTTTGATTTTTTAAGAAAACTTGTAGATGACAACCTTATCCCAGATGATGTAAGAGTTCAAGTTTTAGTTCAAGCACGAGAACATCTCATAGCAAAAACATTTGAAGCTTTAAAAGGTGTAAAAAAAGCAACAGTTCATCTTTACAACTCAACATCTATAGCTCAAAGAAAGATAGTTTTTAACAAAACAAAAGAGGAGATTATATCTCTTGCACTAAATGGTGTTGACTTAGTTAAAAAGTATGAAGCTAAGCACGATGGCGATATAATGTTAGAGTATTCACCAGAGAGTTTTACAGGAACAGAGCTTGAGTTTGCAGTGCAAATTTCAAATGAAGTTACTAAAAGATGGGGCATAAGTAGTAGTAGAAAAGTTATCATCAACTTACCAGCAACAGTTGAGATGGCTACACCAAACATCTATGCAGACCAAATAGAATGGATGAGTGAACATCTAGAAAACCGTGAAAATGTTCTAATCTCTACACACACTCACAACGACAGAGGAACTTCTATAGCTGCAACAGAGTTGGCTCTTTTAGCTGGTGCAGATAGAGTTGAGGGGACACTTTTAAGTAATGGTGAAAGAACAGGAAATGTTGACATAATTACACTTGCTTTAAATATGACTTCACAAGGTATAGATAGTAAACTAGACTTTTCAGATGTAAATGAAGTTTTAGAAGTTGTAGAAAAATGTACAGAACTTCCAACTCATCCTAGACACCCTTATGTTGGGGAGCTTGTTTATACAGCATTTTCAGGTTCTCATCAAGATGCTATAAACAAGGGTCTTGCTTACCAAAAAGCAAAACAAGATCCATTTTGGGAAGTTCCATATTTGCCAATAGACCCTAGCGATGTTGGTAGAACTTATGAAGACATCATAAGGATTAACTCTCAGTCTGGAAAGGGTGGTGTGGCTTACATACTAGAAAAAAGTTACGGTTACCACTTACCAAAAGCGATGCACCCAGAGATAGGTCGCATAGTTCAGCAAGTAACAGACCAAAAAGGTAGAGAGTTAGATAGTAAAGAGATTTTAGAGATATTTGAAAAAACATATTTTTCTCCAAAAGAGCATCTTGTTTTTAAAGATTTTAGTGTTTCAGATAAAGATGGTATAACTACATGTAAACTTTGTTACAAACTAAATGGTAAAGATATAAACAGTGTAGGGCAGGGCAATGGTCCCATAGATGCATGTAAAAATGCACTTATGAAAGATTATGAAAATGAATTTAGTATAAATTCTTACTCTGAACACTCTTGTGGAGATAAAAGCTCAGCTAAAGCAGTTGCATACATAGAGATACAAACAAAAGAGATACTATCTTGTTTTGGAGTTGGTGTAGATACTAGTATATCGACAGCATCTATTAAAGCACTCTTTTGTGCTTTAAATAGAGCTTTCTAACTCAACAACTCTTCCAACAACTATAAGTGCAGGGGTTGGAAGATGTTTAGCTTTTTCATAAATATTTTCTAAATTCCCTTTTACCACTTGTTGTTCTTTTGTTGTACCTTTGGATATAACAGCACAAGGGTAGTTTCTACTTTTTCCAATTTTTATGAGATTTTGAGTTATATTTTTTAAGTTATGAAGTCCCATAAGAAAAACTATGGTTTCATCTGTTTTAAAACTTTCCCACTCTATTTGAGATATATCTTTTTTAGCTTCGTGTCCTGTTACAACTCTAAAACCAACACTTACACCTCTATGAGTAACTGGTATGTTGGCAGATGCTGGAACACTTATGGCACTTATTACA
>Ga0256828_1002670_pt1 | contig 10493 bp, 9 predicted proteins | sample CV88metaG_FD_185993 | JGI IMG/M metagenome (GOLD analysis project Ga0256828, IMG submission 185993) | Hydrothermal vent microbial communities from East Pacific Rise, Pacific Ocean - CV88 | ecosystem: Environmental > Aquatic > Marine > Hydrothermal vents | place: Pacific Ocean: East Pacific Rise... | reverse complement strand
AGTCATAGCTCTTCTCTTGAGCTTTTTCAACAGCCTCTTCACCATTAAAAGCAAAATCTGGTGTTATATCATAACTTAAAAGCATCTCTTCAATCAAAATACGATTCATTTCATAATCTTCTGCTACCAAAATTTTTAAGCTCAAATTTTCATTCTTAGCACTTGGTTCTTGTTTCTCTAATACAAGATTATAATCTAATATTGCATTATAAAGTATAGATGGTGCTTCATCATAAAATCCAATATGATAGAGTATATTCTCTTTCTCTACCAACTCAAATGCCGAAGCAGATTTATCTATAAGGATAATATTAGAAGAGACCCTTGATAGAGGTCGATATTGAAGATGATTAAAGGTGATAATAATTGTTTTTTCATTAATATCAGAACAGAGTAACTCTTCAAAAGAGCAAGAGATAACCTCTAGTTTAAAATGTTCAAGTTGGGTAATAACATCTTTATGAATATCCTCATCATGATTTAAAACATAAATAGGATTATATTTTACTTGACTTGCCAAAGTAGGGGTAGAGCTACAGATCTCAAACTCTACTTCAAAAAAGAAACGGCTTCCTCTCCCCTCTTGGCTCTCTAACTGCAACTGACTCTCCATAAGTTCACAAAGAGAAGCACCAATACTCAACCCTAAACCTGTTCCTCCAAAATTTCGGGTGGTACTGTTATCAGCTTGAATAAATGATTGAAAAATACTCTTTTGTCTATCTTTTGCAATACCAATCCCTGTATCTCTAACACAAAATTGAAGTTTTTCTCTATCTCTTGAAGTAGAAACCGACTTTATAGACATCTCTATTGTTCCATGTTCTGGTGTAAACTTCATCGCATTGCTAATAAGATTGGTCAATATTTGAGTGACCCTAAGTCTATCCATCATCAAACACTCATGTATAGAGGAATCAATATTTACAATAAACGATATATCTTTTTGTGTCGCTTGAGATTTAAAAATATTCATAGCATTTTTAATATCTGTAAATGGATTGGTCGCCACCAAATCAAGTTCAAGATGCCCACTCTCTATCTTTGAAAAGTCTAAAATATCGTTAACTATTTTTAAAAGTATAGAGGTAGAGTTTTTAATATACTCTGTAAACTGTTTCTGTTTTCTTGTTAAATCACTTTTGAAAAGTAAATCTGTAAAACCAACAATACCATTCATTGGGGTACGAATCTCATGGCTCATATTTGCCATAAACTCCGATTTTGCTTTTTCCGAAGCCTCTGCTATTTCACGTGCATACTCCAGCTCTGTAATATCGGTAAAACTTATAATAATAAAATTACCCTCATCAAATGAGACCGATTTTAGATGAATACTAAAGATACGCTCTAACCCATATTTATCTTTTAGCAGAACTTTATGCTGTTTTTCAGGATAGGTAAAAATATCATCTGTCCAATGCTTCTCTTTTGTTGTTGCTTTGACATAACCCTCTTTCTCTATAAAGAGTTCACATATACACTCATGCTCATCTTTAAAGTCTTGAAGAGAGTAATACCCAAGGGTCTCAAAGAATTTCTGATTTGCCTCTAAAATCCCTTTTTTATTTGCAGTAAAGACAATATTCTCTTGATCGTTAAAGAGCATCTGATTATATTTACGCTCTTTTTTTAGTTTTCTTTCTGCTTCAACACGTTTGGTTATATTGTTTCTTACGGCAATATACTCTAAAATATTTCCTCGGTTATCAACCAAAGGAAAAATAGTAGCATAGACATAATAAGGCTCTCCAGATTTACTTCTATTCTTAATCTGACCTCGCCAAATCTTTTTCTCTTTAATTGTTTGCCATAACTCTTTAAAAAGCGCTTTCTCTACACTAGGATGACGAATTATATTATGAGAATATCCAACAAGCTCCTCTTTACTATAACCTGATGTCTCTATAAATTGATTGTTTACATAGGTAATAATACCGTTCTTATCGGTTTTAGAAACAAGATAACTGGCATCAATTGCATCTAAATATTGTTCAAAGATTAAGCGTTTATTGGCGATTTCATCTTTTAGTGTTAGATTATGCTTCTCAATCATCTCATACGCTTGGGTTAGCTCTTCTGTATTAATCTTAATAGTATGTTCAAGAAATCTATTCTCTCTATTAAAATCAGTATAGGCTTCATCCACACGTGCTATAAAATTTTGTATCGAACTATCCAATGTTGTAATATCAACATCTTTACCAAAAGCATATTTAATTTGACGTTTTAAAAGACGGTTCATATTTAATCCTCATAGACAACAGTTAGTGTCATTGTTTGGTTATGTAAACTACAAGAGGGAAGCTCATTTGAAAAAGGAGCCAACTCACCATAAGAGTAGAACCCAACTAACTCGACACGCTCTCCCAATGTTAAAGCGATAGACTCCAACTCTTCATCTGTAAGCTGTTTTAACATAATACGCCGTCCAACACAGCTTACAACCAATCCCAATGCCTCTTTATTATTTATCTTTGTAATCTGTTTTGCTGCTATCTCTGAACCATCAATCAATCCATCAATATTGGTTTTCATTAACCTTGCTAAATAACCTTCAGGAACATCTCCTGCAAAGATTAAAGCTTGATTCTCTTCATCTATCGCTAAAACAGAACGAATAATTGCCTCATCTTCACGATTTTCTTTAATACTCATAGGAAAATTCAATGCAGAACGGGGCAGATCATTGGCATACTCTCCCAGATATTTTTTATAGAGTGCCAATGCTGGTTCTCCATCAATCTCATAAAGTGTATTTCCTTTAGATTTTGTAATTTTTCGTAAAATACCAAACTCTTTCCAACCTGCTGAACAACCACTCTCTACAGAGATACTCTCTCCATAAAAACCAACAGCAACTATCCTGTTCTCTTTTGCCTCTTCGTTGGCAATAATCCATGTCTCTTTAAACTCTATTCCATCACCTGCCAATCCACCTGTAATTGAAACATCAATACCATCAAGAGCATCATTTACCCCTTTTGCCAAAGATGAGCCGTTCATCTTTAGACCATCAGACAAAATAAAGATATGTTTTAACCTATCTGTAGGGAGTTTTTTAATCAATCTTTGACTTACCAAATACTGGTCATCCTCATCAGAAAAATCTTCCACAGAGATAGAGACACTTCCCGTTTCAAAAGAGATGGCTGTTGCAATCATAGGCTCTTCACTAATCGAATCACCCAAAATATTTCCACTAGAAGAGCATCCTACAATTTGTGCAGAGGGATACAATGCCCTTAGTTTATCAAACACGGCTTTCTCTTTAATGGTCTCTCTCTCTCCAAAAGTGAAAAGCAAATCTACACTATTTTTATCTACAATATTCTCTTCTATCTGCCATCGATTATCTCTATATTTAACATGCTCTATAGTCATACTACTCTTTCATAAAATTAGAATTAAATTAGTCTATCGTATTAAGGTTAAATTTATAACTTCTTTATCAATAAGCCCACTTTATATTATGCCCCTATGGGCAATTAGTCCCCATAAAAAGAACCCTTCTTAATTAATTTAAACCCTTTTAAACGATGTCTATTTAAGAGAGTTATAGTTATACTTCTTAAAAAATTTAGGACTAAAAATGACTGTAACCAAATACTCTGCGAATGGAAATGATTTTGTAATTATTATAAGAAAAAAGAAAAAAGATCGTTCAAAATTGGCAAAACGGCTCTGCCATCGACAAAATGGAGTGGGGGCAGATGGATTGGTTGTTGTTGTTCCACACCCTGAGTATGATTTTGAATGGGATTTTTACAATGCAGATGGAAGCCGTGCAACCATGTGTGGAAATGCCTCTCGTGCTGTTGCACACTTTGCTATAGAGAAAGGAATATCCAACGACAATAAAGCTGAATTTTTAACAGGTGCAGGTGTTATCCGTGCTGTTATAAATGGTCGCTATGTGGTTAGTGATATGACAAAACCAATTATTCTTAGTGAAGATATTCAAGAAGAGAGTGAGAAGTGGTGGTTTGTAGATACGGGTGTTCCTCATCTTGTTGCCATTCGAGATAATATTGATGAGTTTGATCTAGAACAAGCAAGACGTTTACGAGATAAATACAATGCCAACATTAATATCTGTAAAGTAGAAGAGAACAAACTCTATGTTCGTACCTATGAGCGTGGTGTAGAAGATGAAACTTTAGCTTGTGGAACAGGAATGGTCGCCTGTTTTTTACGAACAAACAAAGAGAAATTGGTAGAGGGAAACATACAAGTTTTTCCAAAATCAGGTGATGAACTTTATATCAGTTTAGAAGAAGATATTTATAAATTTGGAGGACAAGTAACCAAGACTTTTGTAGCAGAAACCATAGAGTAACACAGTTTTATCACAATAATTATGTTAAAATTGTAACTTATTTTATAGAATAAGGAATTGAAAATGCACAAAACAATCGTTACAATTATTACAGCTTTAGCATTAAGCTCGTCACTTCTTTTAGGAAAAACATTGGTCACGGTTAATGGTCATGCTATCTCTGATACCCTAATTCCTCCAGGATATGAGAAGCTTGATGACACTCAACGTTCAAACTTAATGGAACAACTTATCAGAGAAGAGTTACTTCATGCTAAACTGTTAAACAGCCCTATTGTTAAAGATAGTAAATTTAGAAAAGTCTTTAACCAACAGAAAAAACTAACGCAAGAGCAGTACAAAGAGAAGACAGGGAAAACATTAGATAAAAACCAACTTCGAGCGATTAAAGGTTCTATTGCTGTTGCACTCTATCAGCAAAATAAAATGAAAAAGGTAAGCGTCTCTGAAGATGAAATACGGGCTTTCTATGATCAAAACCCTCAAAGTTTTAACTATCCTGACTCAATAGAGATTGCCAATATTATTGTTCAGACAAAGAGTGAAGCAGATAAAGTACATAGAAAACTGAAAAAATCTACCAATCTAGATAAAGATTTTATTACAGAAGCAAATGCACATAAACAAAATGGGTACATGGGATGGTTTGGAAAAGGATCTGCTCCAGAGAATCTTTTTAACAAAGCTTATAAATATAAAGTGAAAACACTTTTAAATTCACCTGTAAAAACCAAACATGGGTACAATATTGTCTATCTTTTAAATAAAAAACCTGCAGGAACTGTAAAATTTAAAGAGGCAAAAAAACATATTGAACAGATGCTTAAACAGAAAAAAGTGATGGAAGATTTAAGAAGTGAGGTTGAAGCACTCTATGGATCTGCTGAAATAGTCTATTAATCTTAAAAATATATAAATATTATATTTTAGATTTTTAATAAATTTCTTTTTAATAAACTTTAATAATAGAGCTGATATACTTACAAATATATAAAACTTTAATATTAAAGGATAGATTATGAAATTAACTTTTACAAAAGAACATATTGATGAAGCTATAAAAAATGGTTGTAAAACAATAAGTGAATTAAATGATTTTATTCTCGGAGTTGGTCTGACTTCGTCATTAAGACTACTTATAAAGTAGGTTTAGACCTACTCTATAATTTAAACTTTCTTCTATCTCTTCTCTTTCCGATATGCCAAATAACTCAAAAGTAAAATAATACCAACCCCCAAATTAATCATCACATCTGCATAGTTAAAAACAGCAAAGTTAAATCCACAATGCCATGCAATATAATCTATGACACCTTCATGAATAAATCTATCATAAAGATTTCCAAAAGCACCACCCAAAATAAGACCTATGGGAAAAGCAAACTCTTTAATATAACCATCATAAAAGACATAAATAAAAATTCCAACAATTAACAGTAACTGTACCCATTTTAAATTGTCACCTAAAAAAGCCAACATAGAAAAAGCCACACCACGATTATAGTGCAACTCCAAGTCAATACATGAGCCTTTTAAAATGGTGCTATACTCCACACCATTTACAGCATCCATTGCCATCACTTTTAAGTTTTGATCAATAATAAATGTTCCAATTAAAACCAAAAAGAAAACAACCAACGAACGCATCATTATACAAGTGCCTTTTTAAAGAATTTAACAGTTTTATCCATCATAATATGTAGTGCATGTTGATCTTTACCCTCAAGCAGAATACGCATTAAATTTTCTGTACCAGAGTATCGAACCAAGTGACGCATTCCCAATTTCTCTATCTCTGCAAAAAGCTCTTTTACACCTTTAATCTCATCAATAGGTATCTTGTGAGAAATTTTTAAGTTGGCTTGTTCCTGAGGATAGAGTTTAAAAATATCAAACGCTTCTGAAGCACTCTTGTTTGTCTCTATCATATAAGCAAATGCCTGTAGTGCCGAAACCAATCCATCACCTGTTTTAGCATAATCAGAGAAAATAACATGACCACTCTGCTCACCTCCAAAGTTAGAACCTATCTTCTTCATCACCTCTAAAACATGCTTGTCTCCAACATCACTACGCTCCAGTTTTACACCATGTGATGCCAAATAATCTTCAAGTGCTTGATTGCTCATAACCGTAGCAACCACTTTATTGTTGGCTAATTTTTTCTCATTTTTAAGATGAATTGCCAATGCACCAAGAAGCTTATCACCATCAACCACATCTCCTTTTTCATCAACAATTACAATTCTATCTGCATCACCATCAAGAGCAATTCCTATATCGGCACGTGTTTCAATAACTTTTTGAGCCAAAAACTCTGGGTGCATCGCCCCACAATTTGTATTAATATTGTATCCGTTTGGTTCATTTGCAACAATAATTACCTCTGCCCCCAACTCTGCCAATACTGTTGGAGCAACTTTATACGCTGCACCATTGGCACAATCAACAACAATTCGTTTTCCATAGAGTGAATATTTGGTAGGGAATGAGTTTTTAATATGAACAATATAACGCCCAATAACATCATCAATACGATGTGAACGCCCTATCTCTTTTTTGGTTACAAAAGCATTCTCTAAACGGCTCATACTGCTATAAATCTCTTCAATCTCCGTTTCAGCACTCTTTGCCAATTTATTACCCTCTGAACCAAAAAATTTAATTCCATTATCATAATAAGGATTGTGTGATGCCGTAATCATAATTCCTGCATCACAACGCATATTTTCAGTAATAAATGCAATGGCAGGTGTTGGCATTGGTCCAATCTGAACCACATCAAACCCTACAGCAGTCAATCCTGAAACCAACGCATTTTCTATCATATAACCAGATTTCCGAGTATCTTTTCCAACTAAAATTTTATTATATTTACTGGTTTTTCTTAAATGAATTCCTGCAGCCAGTGCCAAACGCATTACACTCATTGCATTAAGCTTTCCACCTGCCAATCCACGTACACCGTCAGTTCCAAATAATTCCATATTAACTCCATGTTAAGTATTAAAATAGAATTCTAACACAGTTAATATATAAAAGTGATGCTTATCTTATTTCAATAAGTCCCAAGATAATAATTGTCATCAACTCACTGACCAAAGAGATACGAACAACAGAAGAGGAGAGTGATTTCTGATTCTTTAGACTAATTGCTGTTATAACACCGATTGCCACACCCATAATTGCTGGTCTCATTAGAAAATCCTTAATATTTTTAATTATTATATAATATTATATAACAATTTTCATCAACTATTCTTAAAAGGATTGTAAGTTGAGCTAAAATAAATCAAGATATAATACGCCCATTAAAAAACACCATCCCGTTACGTTTTATAGGATGAAATAAAGGTCAATTTTGAGTGAAAATTTAATTGGTTATATTGATAACTTAGGAAACATTATAGATACACAGAGTGCTGGTGAAAATTGCGATGCACAAGCTATTGAGTATGACAACTCAACAGCATCTTTAGAGATTGTAAGACACTCTACTGCACACCTTATGGCACAAGCCATTACTCAATTATATACAAATGCTAAATTCTTTGTAGGGCCAAATGTTGATGAGGGCTTCTATTACGATTTTAGAGTAGATGAGAAGATTGGTGAAGAGGATTTAAAGAAAATCGAAAAGACCATGAAACAGCTTATCAAGAAAAAGTATAAAATTGAAAAGTACGAAATAACAAAAGAGGAAGCGTTGGTAAAATTTGCCGATGATGACCTTAAACAAGCTGTACTTACAAGAATTCCAGATGGAATTGTCTCTGTTTATAAACAGGGTGATTTTGAAGATTTATGTCAAGGACCTCATGTTCCTGCACTAAGATTTCTACACAACTTTAAACTAACACGTGTTGCAGGTGCATATTTGGGTGGAGATGACACCAAAGAGATGCTAACACGTATTTATGGTGTTGCATTTGCAGACAAAGAGACACTAAAAGAACATCTGAAGATGCTTGAAGAGGCAAAAAAACGTGACCACCGAAAAATTGGTGCAGAGATGGAACTCTTTATGTTTGATGAAGAGAGTGGAGCAGGTTTACCATTTTGGATGCCAAAAGGTGCAAGACTTCGTCATAAACTAGAAACCATTCTTCACAAAGCACACCGAATAAGAGGATATGAGCCTGTAAGAGGACCAGAGATTCTAAAAGCCGATATGTGGAGAACTTCAGGACACTACGCTTGTTATGGTGAAAACATGTACCTAACAACCATTGATGAGCAAGAGTATGGAATTAAACCAATGAACTGTATTGGTCATATTCAAATCTTTAAACAGAGTGGTAAAAGTTACCGTGATTTACCATTGAAATATTATGAGTATGGTGTGGTTCACCGACATGAAAAATCGGGTGTACTTCATGGTCTTATGCGTGTAAGAGAGTTTACACAAGATGATGCACATATCTTCTGTACACCAGAGCAGATTGCAAGTGAAGTTATTGATATTGTAGAGTTTGTAGATAGCGTTATGAAACTCTTTGGATTTGAGTACACTATGGAGATTGCAACCAAACCAGAAAAAGCAATTGGCGAAGATAGAGTTTGGGATTTAGCAACAGAGGGGCTAAAAACAGCATTAACAGAAAACAATTTACCATTTACTATTGATGAGGGTGGTGGAGCATTCTATGGACCAAAAATTGATGTAAAAATCACCGATGCAATTGGAAGAAAGTGGCAATGTGGAACAATTCAGGTAGACTTTAACCTTCCAGAGCGATTTGGTGCAGAGTATGTAGATGAGGATAATAGCAGAAAACAGCCTGTTATGATTCACCGTGCTATTCTTGGTTCATTTGAACGATTTATTGGAATTTTAACCGAACATTATGCAGGTGAGTTCCCACTATTCCTAGCCCCAACACAGGTTATTTTTGTTCCAATCTCTGATAGCCATGTTGCCTATGCAAAAGAGCTTAAAAAAGAGCTAATGAAGATAGAAATTGATTGTGAAATCTTTGATAAAAATGACAGTTTAAACAAAAGAGTACGAAATGCAGAGAAGCAAAGAGTACCTTATGTAGTGATTATTGGAGACGAAGAGATTAATAATAAAAGTGTAGCAATTAGAAATAGACGCAAAAAAGAACAATATAATCTTTCTTTTGATGAATTTATGGTAGAATTAAGCCAACAACTAAATGAAGGTAAAATTTGAGTAGACAGAACAACAGAAATAATAGAGGAAGAAAAAAGCCAGACGACACCATAATGAATGATAAGATTCGAGCGCATGAACTTCGAGTTTTAGGTGATGAGGGTGAACAGTTTGGTATTATTTCTCGTGATGAAGCTTTACAGATTGCAGATAATAAAGGGCTAGATTTGGTTCTTGTATCTCCTAATGCTAAACCACCTGTGGCAAAGATTATGGACTATGGTAAGTTTAAGTATGAGCAAGAGAAGAAGAAAAAAGAGGCAAGAAAAAATCAAAAAACAATTGATGTAAAAGAGGTTAAATTCTCTTGTAAAATTGCTGATGGAGATATTGCCTATAAAGTTAAACATGCTCGTGAGTTCTTAGAAGCAGGAAAGCATGTAAAACTAAGAGTATTTTTACGTGGTAGAGAGATGGCAAACCCTGAATGGGGTGTTGATGTTTTAAAACGTGTATGGCCTATGCTTGAAGATGTTGGTGTACTTGAACAAGATGCCCGACGTGATGGTCGATATGTCAACATGTATGTAACACCAATAAAAAAATAATCTAACCTTCTATACAAACCATTTAACTTCAACAGTTAAATGGTTTTTTATTATCCTTAGCACTCCTCCATAGAACCCAATTTACTATTTTAAATTAAGGAATATTATGAAAAAAATCTTAACAATAACGACTGCTACCCTAGCACTTTGGGCTGTTTCAACATTTATTGTCTCAAATCAGACCCAAAAAGAGTTTGAAAACTACATCAATAAATCAAATAGACTTTATGAAACCAATGGATTAAAATTAACACTATCAAATTATCAAAAATCTTTTTTAAACTCCAAAGCAACCATGGAGATAGATGTTCTAAATCCAGAAGTGGCAAAAAAACTAAAAGAAGATTATATTTTACCTATAAAAGTTCAATATGATATTGAGCATGGGCCACTACTCTTTAAAAATGGTTTTGGACTTGGTCTTTCAAAA
>Ga0256828_1002668_pt1 | contig 10503 bp, 11 predicted proteins | sample CV88metaG_FD_185993 | JGI IMG/M metagenome (GOLD analysis project Ga0256828, IMG submission 185993) | Hydrothermal vent microbial communities from East Pacific Rise, Pacific Ocean - CV88 | ecosystem: Environmental > Aquatic > Marine > Hydrothermal vents | place: Pacific Ocean: East Pacific Rise... | reverse complement strand
GTAAAAGATGTTGATTTAAAATCCATACCAAGAAAATTTCGCCGTTCTATGGGTAGAGTAGCTCAACTAAGTGCCATCTCAACTTCACATGCCATAGAGGATGCAAATCTATCCCAAGAACTGTTAAGTTCTAAAAGATGTGGTCTGGCATTTGGTTCCACAATGGGTGGAAATGAAACAATGTTTGAATATGTTCCAGAGGTAAAAGAGAGGATGAGTTTTCGTGGTCAAAACTCCATGGCATTTTTAAAGATGATGAGCCATACAGTTGCTGCAAATCTTGCTCAAATGTTTGAAATAAAAGGTCGTAACCTCCCAACATGTTCGGCATGTACATCCTCATCTCAGGCTATAGGTGCCGGTTATGAAAGTATCAAGTATGGCATGAGTGATATCATGATTTGTGGCGGGAGTGAAGAACATCACTATCTCTCAGCAGGTGTTTTTGATGTTATGGCAGCAGCAACTTCCAAATATAATGATACTCCAAAAGAAGCATCTCGTCCATTTGATGAGAGTCGTGACGGTCTGGTTGTAAGTGAGGGAAGTGGAGCTTTGGTTTTAGAAGAGTTAGAACATGCTCTCGCTCGTGGTGCAAAAATCTATGCAGAAGTTATAGGCTATGCTACAAGCTGTGACGGTTCACACATAACTACACCATCAAAAGAGGGTATGGAGCATGTTATGCGAAGCTCCCTTGAAGATGCGGATATAAAACCTGAAGTTATTGAGTATGTAAATGCACATGCCACAGCAACAGCTCGTGGAGATATTGCAGAATCACATGCAACTTATGCTGTTTTTGGTTCAAAAACTCCGGTAAGCAGCACCAAAGGGCATATGGGACACCTTTTGGGTGGATGTGGTGCGGTTGAGAGTATTATTTGCCTAATTGCAATTAACAAATCATTTTTACCTCGTACACTTAACTTCAAAAAACTTGATCCAGAGTGTGCAGAGATAAATATTTTAGCTGACAATGTAGAACAAGAGAGTGATACAGTTATGAGTAACAACTTCGCTTTTGGTGGTATAAACACATCTTTGATTTTCAAAAAATTCAGAGCATAACTATGTATGATATTGTTTTTGTAAATCCCCCTTACGAACAAGTTTCCAAAGGAACAGATTATCTAAAACATATCATCAACCGTTCCCCCTCTATCGGTCTGCTTCTACTTGCAGCAAAAGCAAGAGAGATAGGTTACAACCCAAAGATAATAGAGAGTGATTTAGAGGGTTATACCCCTCAAGAAGTTGCAGATATTGTCCTAAAAGAGAATCCAAAATTTTTAGGCATAACACTCTTTACAGTTGGAGTTTTCAATGCTTCAATCATAGCAAAAATAGTAAGAGAAAAAAATCCAGATATAGTTATCTTGGTGGGTGGACCACACATCTCATCCATGGGTTATGAAACTATGGAAAAATTTCATGAGTTTGATGTAAGTATTGTCCATGAGGGTGAGCTTATATTGGAAAATCTTCTTGAAGTTTTAGAAAACAAAGGCTCTCTCTCCAATGTTAACGGCATAATGTACAGAGATGAAAACGGAGCCATAAAAAGAACACCTCCACCGCCAAACATAGAAGACTTAGATACACTTCCTATGCCGGCATGGGATCTTCTTCCAAACTTTCCAGATGCCTATCTTCCTGCTATTTATGATTATCCGAGAGCTCCTGTGGCAACATATTCAGCTTCTAGGGGATGCCCTTTTTTATGTGAGTTTTGCGACACCTCTACTTTTGGAGGTAAAATACGATACAACTCACCACAAAGAGTTTATGACACAATGAAACATTTGAGCGAGAAATATGGTGTAAAACATCTCCAGTTTGTGGATGACCTTTTTGTCGCTCACAACCAAAGAGTTCAAGAGTTTAGCAGACTTCTTATCGCAAACCCCATAGATATGACTTGGAGTTGTACCGCCAGGGTAAATACAGTAAAACCAGACACTCTGAAACTTATGAAACAGGCGGGTTGTTGGGAGATAAGTTTTGGCTTGGAGAGTGGTTCTGATTTTTTACTAGATGAGATGAAAAAATCACAAAAAGTTTCCACATCAGAAAATGCTGTCAGATGGACACATGAAGCAGGTATAAGAGTAAAAGGGCTATTTATGTTGGGCTATCCGGGTGAGACCAAAGAGAGTATCCAACTAACAAAAGAGTTTGTACAGAAAGTCCCGCTAACAACCATGAATCTATCAAAATTCACCCCATATCCAGGCTCTCCAATATATAAAAAACTCTATGGAACATCGATACGGGAAGAGGACTGGGACAGATTAAACGGTATGAATTTTGTATATCAGGCAGATGGCTTTACAAAAGAGGAACTAGACAAAGAGTACAAAGAGATTATAAAATCTTTTTACAAAAGACCACAAATTTTATGGCACTATACGAAGATGTCTTTAACAAATTTTACACACCTTAAAAGGTTGTTTCGATTCTTTTTAGGTTTTATCGGCAGCTCACTCTCAAAATAGTATATTTTTAAGATTAAATATGAAAAAGTATATTATAATAACACCATAAATATAATAAAGGATAGTCTTGGCAACTCAAGAAGAGGTATATGAAAAAATTAAAGCTGTGTTAGTTGATGAGTTTGAAGTTGATGAAGATAGCATCAATATGGAGGCGAACCTTTTTACTGACTTGGAACTTGATAGTCTTGATGCCATTGACCTAATGGTAACACTCGATAAAGAACTTAATATAGAGATCAAAACTGAAGAGATGCAAGATATGCGAACCATTCAGGATGTGCATAATTTTATTGTCTCGGCAATGTCTGTGAATGAGTAGTTTAATAACACTACTCTTCGCACCATCTTTTTTACTTCTGGTTCACTATTTTGATTTTAAAAAGATAGTGCTTTTTTACATACTCCTTTCAATCTCCCTTCTTATCTATGCTTTTATTAAAAAGAAAAAACTTGAAGATTTTATCTTGTTGGGAATCTACCTACTGTTTTTGAGTGTGGCATATTTTTTTATCAGCATTGAAGCGGTCAAATTTATATCTATATTTACAGCTATGGCTTTTTTCAGTCTTTTTGCAGAAGCAGCATTGCATAAAAAAGAGTTGATTTTAAGATTGACAAAAAAATTTTATAAAAAAGAGTTGACTCAAGGGGAAGTTGTTTTTCTTAAAAAAAGCGATATATACTGGGCATGTGCTATTTTTTTATATATGCTTTTACAAATCATCATCGTATTCTTTGCATCAGATATTGCCTGGGCTTTTTTTAGCTCTGCTGGATGGTATATCTATTTTGTAGTTATTTTATTGGTTCAAATCTTTTATGGTAAAGTCTATGCGATTAAAATGTATTCTTAGTGTTTATGCTTTTTTCCTCTTTTGGGGGACTATAGGAGTTTTTGTTTTTCCTTCACTAATCGTCTATTTTATTGTTTACTTTTTTGTAAAGTACCCTCAAGATTATTTTCAATATCTCTCTTCTGTGATATACAAAATATTTTTTAAACTTCTTCCAGCAGTTGATTTAAAACTGACTTTACTAAAAAATCCACCTCAGGGTGCCATATATGTTGCAACCCACCAATCAAGTTTGGATTATCCGATACTTGGAAGTTTCATCAAGCACTATCTGACAGTTACAAATTTAAATTTTACCAAAATCCCTTTTATTTCCTATGTTGGAAGACTCATAGGAGTAAGATCGCTAAATAAAAATAATCTTGGAGAGATTGCAAACATATATCAAGAGTTTGAAGAGATGCTTCATAATAATCGAAATATTATTATATTTCCAGAAGGGACAAGGGGTGATGGTGGAAAGCTTGGCACCTTTAAAAAGGGTGCCTTTAAGCTGGCTATGAAAACAAACAAACCGATAGTACCCATACAGATAGATGGTTCAGCAAAACTGTTGGCAAAAGGGGATCCATGTTTTAAAACAACAAAAAAAACTCCGATAAATGTTGTGATGCTACCCCCTGTTTTTCCACAGGATTATAAAGATGAAACAGAGCTGTTAGAAGATGTAAAAAAGATATTGGCATACGACAAAACCACATAAAGCATATCTCCAAAATCCAGAAATAGCACTTCAGTATCTATTAAGTCGCAATCATCTACAATTGTAGGTGAAAGGATTTATTATGGTTAGAAAAGTTCTCAATATATTCGCTGTATTTAGTTTCTCTATTGCCTTTTTACTCTTTAGTGGATGTGCTAGCACAAGGGGTGAACTCAACATAGACTCACAAAAAAACAAAGTCGCAAATCCCGTTTCTGATAAAAAAGTGTTTATCCGTTCTGTTTCGGATAACAGGCACTTTGAAGCAGCACCTCGTAAAGCTTCCATACCATCTTTGAAGTATCCAAAAGATATTAACAATGCAAAAATCACAAGTCGTGCCATAGCACGAAAAAGAAATGGATGGGGACATGCCATGGGTGATATTTTACTGCCACAAAACATTACAGTTGCAGATATAATCAAAAAAACAGTAGCTGATGTTTTTAAAGAACAGGGTTATCAAATAGTTCAAAATGAGGAAAGTGCCACATCAATAGTTGATATTAAAATAGATAAGTTTTGGTGTTGGATGACACCTGGATTTTGGTCTATCTCTTTAGAATCACAATTTCAAATAGTGTTACAATCTCAAAAAGACAATCTCTTTGTATCAAATCCGGCAACAGCAAAAGGGTATATACACCTCCATACACAGATGGCATCTGGAGGAAAGTATCAAAATACAATAGAACAAGGGCTTGTAACTCTTAAACAGGATATTGCAAAACAGATAATCCCTGCAAAATAAAATCCACTGAAAAATGGGGAGATAACGGGAAGATATTACTATAATTTTAGTAATCTTCCCCATCTATTTAAAAGTATGATGAAAATTAAAAACTTTTTTACTTCTAAAATGCTACAATCTATCTACTTCAAATAAAAGGTCTTAAAATGAAAAAAATGTTTATCATATTTGTCTCTCTTATTGGGATGGCATCTTTCTTAACAGGTTGTGGAGGAGCAAAACTTTCTCCAGAGGTACAAAAGAATTTTGACACACATGCAAAACTTTATACCACTAGAAATATGCACTACAATATGTATAGAGGTACAACAAGGATTATAGATACTACAAATTACCAAGTGGGAATCTTACTTCCTGTTAATTCTGAAGTTACTATGAAAGATATAAACTCTAAGCAGATTGTATTTCTTTATAAAGGACAAGAAATTATCCTGAGAAACATACCAAAATATACAGGTGTTGATATTTCAGGAATTGCAGAGCAATACTTTTCTAAAAATAAAACCGATTTAAGTTCATTTTCCAAAACTGAACAAAAAGCGATAAAATTTGCAAAAGTTGTTCCGGGTATGAGCAAAAAAGCAGTGCTTATCTCACTGGGTACTCCACCGGCACATGTAACACCTAGTACAGATATGGACCAATGGAAATATTGGAAAAATAGATGGGTAACTTTCTTAGTTAATTTTGAAGATGGAAAAAGTGTTAACTCAACTAAAGCACAAGTTCATCATGCACACCACGGTATATCTTTTTCAGTAGATTAAAATCTATGGGTGAAATTTTATGTTTCACCCTAGAGATCTATTAATATTTTTGTTTTTCCCTCTTCACTCATCTCAACCACGGACATTAGTGTCTCGAGCGATTTTATAATTCCGTTTTGTTTTAAAGTTTCTATCTCTTTTGCTCCATCCATATTTTGTGCCACCTCAACGACAACACCTGCCCCTGCTTCTAAATAATCTGTACAGTTATTTACCTCTTGAATATTTTCAATATCTAAACACTCTGTTGCGACACAAAGCACTTTTTCTTTAGATATTAGTGCTTGAAGTGCTGCTGTTTTTAGTGCTTCACTTGAGCTGTTCATTCCGGAAGATATGGTTAAAATCTCATCTGTATCTTTATTTAAAAGTGAAAAATATGATGGTGCAGAATTATAAACACTATTTTGAAAAAGTGTTGGACTTAGTTGTGTTTTATACAAAATCGCATCTGTAATTCCAACTGAGGCTTGTAGCTCCCCAAATGCCGAAGCATAAACTATTTTTGTATTTTCAAAACCACATCTATCTGCCAAATAAAGCATAATCTTTGTATTTCTTGTCAATCGCCGTCTTAAAATCATCTTTGGAACGATTCTTTTTTCATCCAAATCTTCGATCTTTTTAGTGGCAAATATCTTTGCACTGCTTATTACATTTAAAGCTATCTTCATGATTTTGCCCTGCCAAATATTATTGATACATTATTACCACCAAATGCAAAAGAGTTACTCATAACATATGATATATCCTTTTTTATCTCTTTGGTTGAAAGGTTTAGATGTTCATTTTCTTGCACTTTTAATGCCGTTTGTGGTGGAATTGTCTGTTTTTTCAGTACTTCGCAGGAGATAATAGCCTCCATAGCTGCCGCTGCACCCAATGTATGCCCAATAATTGCTTTTGTAGAGTTTACAACTACATCACCAAAAAGTTTCTCTATAGCCAATGCTTCTACTTTATCGTTTGCTATGGTACCTGTACCGTGTGCATTTATATAGTCTATATCTGAAGGGCTCAATCCAGCATCATCTAAAGCATTTTGCATAGCTTTCATGGCTCCTCTTGCTTGAGGATCTGGGTTTGTCATATGGTATGCATCACTACTTGCCCCAACTCCCAAAAGTTCTATAGAATCTGATGTTTGAGTATCTTGTATGAGAATAGCACCTATAGCCTCAGCAACATTCATCCCATCTCTGTTTTTATCAAAAGGGGTAGATGCTTTTGATGAGAGTACACCAAGGGAGTAAAAACCACATACCGTGGTATAACAAAGAGCATCTGCTCCAACTACCAAAATATTTTTATAAGCACCAACTTCTATAAGTCTTTTTGCCAACAAAAGAGCATTTGCACTTGATGTGCAGGCAGTTGAGAAAGAGCGAGTACCACAAAAGGCAAATTTTTGATTTAGATGCATAGCTATCACATCAATTGTATGTCTTGCTGGATCTATATTTGTATAATTTTTATCTTTAAAGTAATGACTCTCACTCTCAGCCATCCCGCCGACAGAAGAGCCTACAACCAAAAGAGTATCTTTAAAATCTTCTAAATTTGACTTGTCTAAAACCTGTTGGACAACTTTTTCAAGAAAAGAAAAAAAGCCCTCCCCTTTTATCTTTCCCAAACCTACCGGTATCCCATCCATATAGCCATTGTCAATCTCAATTGCACTCTGTTTAGCATAAGCAAGGTGCATCAGCTCATCTGTATCACCAGCAGAAGAAATTGACTCATATATATTAATAAACGATTTCATCAGATCCAATCTTTCTAAGAATTATACTAATAAAACCCTTATTTATATGTGCGATATTATAAATTTATTTTAAAACTGCTCCAAATTTATTTTAAAATGATAAACTTTTATCTATGAAAGCAAAACTTAGTCGAAAATATTTCAGTATTATTTTTATACTTGCCATATTTATGGGTGTTTTTCATCATCACCATGATTTAAAACAACATAATGATTGTCAGATATGTACCATACAGACAAACATGGCAAATGCTGATCTCCCTACCGATACAGTTTATATTACAAGTTTAGATATATTTCATGAGCCTATTGTTAGTAAAATCACAAATCTTATCACTGACAAAGCACAAAACCAACTCCAAGCAAGAGCTCCCCCAAAAATCTCCTAATAACCAACAGACTTCTTACAAAACCCTGAGTTCATAGTGACAAAAATTCAAAATTTAGATCATTCTGAACTTGATGAAGTTAAACAAACAAAAAACTATTACTAAATTATGGAGAAAAAATGAAAAAGTCATTATACCTTTCTCTTTTTGCATGTATATCGCTAATGGCTGATGCCGAGGTGGATGCTCTAAAAGCAGAGTTGCAACAACAAAAAGAGACAACAAAAAAACTTGAAGCAAAGATAGATGCACTTAGTGCCAAACAGGATGAAGCCTCAAAAAATACGAGTGCCAGTTTTTCACAAAATGCTTATTTACCAGATATCGCTTTGATTTTAAATATGTCGGCAGTGAGTCGGGATGTTTCAAATTCAGACTATGAAAAATACAATATCCCTGGATTTATAGACAACAAAAACACAGAAGAAACGGCTATCCCTTTTAACAAAAACAGAGGTTTTAACCTTAACTATGCAGAGGTTGCGATGCATTCAACCGTTGATCCATACTTTGAAGCTTTTGCCAACTTTCATCTACACCCTGATGAGTTTGAGATTGGTGAGGCATTTGTACAAACAACATCTCTGCCTTACTCATTGAGAATAAAAGCCGGAAAATTTAAAAGTAATTTTGGTCGTATAAACTCCAAACATCAACACTCATGGCATTTTGATTCTCAACCAATCATCTATGAGGCTCTTTTTGGACCTGATGCCATAAGTGACCCTGGAATCCAAGTGCAGTATGTAGCACCAACAGACACTTATATGATGATAGGTGCTGAAGCACTTCAAGGAACAAACGAAAGAAGTTTTGGTGAAGAAAACGGCAATAATCTTTATGTCGGGTATATAAAAAGCTCCATAGATGTTGGGGAAGATCTGTCTATTTTGGGTGGAGTTAGTATCGCACATGGTACAAATACAACCAAACACTCTACTGATGTTTATGGTGGAGATTTAACATTTCGTTACCAACTTGGAAGTTACTCTTCACTTAGTTGGCAGAGTGAATACCTTTACAGAGCCAAAGATATAGGCACAACAACAAACAGACAAGATGGTTTATACAGTGAACTCATCTATCAATATAACAACAACTACTCTGGTGGTATCCGTTACGATGCTATTATGAAAAATGATACTGATTTAAAGAGTGATTATTCTGCAATTAAAACCAATAATTTGGATAGATATACAGCAATGATTGAGTACAAACCTTTTCCAATGTCACGACTTCGCCTATCTTATACTTACGACAGAACAAAAGTTATAGCAGGTGAGAGAAAAAATATAAACGAAGTGATGTTAAGTCTTAACATCGCAGCAGGTGCACATGGTGCACACGATTATTAGGAGATAAAAATGAAAAAGATAATTTTACTAACTGTTTTACTGACATCATTGGCATTTGCAAAAATAAATATAGACTCAACCTACTCAACCATGGGTGCAGTTGCCAAAAAAATAGGTGGGGACAATGTCAAAGTCACCGTTTTAGGCAGTTCAAAATACGATCCACACTTTATAGTGCCAAAACCTTCGCTACTTTCAAAACTTCGCAGAGCCGATATTCTCATCATAAACGGTGGTGGCTTAGAGCTTGGCTGGTTACCTCCTCTGCTCAGAAATGCAAACAATGCAAAGATTAGAAATGGAGCAAAAGGGTTTTTAGATATGTCTCACTATATATCGATGATAGATGTACCAACCTCTGTTTCCCGTGCTTTTGGCGACATACATGCCCAAGGAAATCCACACTACTCAACAGATCCACATGCCATACTTGTCATGGCAAAAGCGATAGAGCAAAAACTATCTCTCATCGACCCATCGCATGAAAACAGCTACAAAACCAACTACAACACTTTTGTAAAAGAGTGGCAAACATATCTACAAAACTATGATACAAAAATGCAAGAGTGCAAAACAAAAAAAGTGGTTCAATACCATGAACTTTTTAACTATTTTCTAAAACGATACAACATCAAAAGCTATGGAAACATAGAACCACTGCCAGGGATCTCTCCAAGTTCAAAACACACCATAGAACTTATAAACAACATAAAAAGAAATAACATTAAAATCATTATGCAAGATGTTTATCATGAGAAAAAAACAGCTAAATTTATAGCAGACAAAACAGGTGCAAAAGTTGCCATCATACCACATGATCTGGGTGCAGATGGGAGTGAATCGTTAGAAGAATTTTATAACAACATCGCAACAAACCTATGTCAATAGTAGAACTACTCTGGCCAGCTTTTGCTTTGGCGATTGCTCTGGTCTTTATACACACTGTTTTTGGGATTGAGATTATTCGTCGTGGAGTTATTTTTACAGATTTGGCTATTGGACAGATTGCAGCTATCGGGATGGCGATAAGTGTTGCTTTTATGGATGGAGCTTATCAGAGTGGCATGACACTTCTTTTTGCCCTTTTAGCCGCTCTTATCATCACATGGGCAACCAAACATATACAAAAGATAGAAGCCTTTATAGGGCTTTTATATGCTCTTGGCATCTCCTCTATCATGCTTATTTTGGCAAGGAGTGCCGAGGGTACTGAACTTTTTTCAAAACTCAGTGCTGCTGATATCTTATTTACATCCGGCGATGAGCTCATAAAAAGTTTACTTATCTACAGTTTTGTGACTTTTGTTATGTTTGTTATCTATCCAAAGATGAAAGGGATTTTCAAAGAGTTTTTATTTTTTGTGATGCTCGCCATAACCGTAACATCATCAGTACAGTCAGCAGGTGTTTTAGTGGTT
>Ga0256828_1002666_pt1 | contig 10505 bp, 3 predicted proteins | sample CV88metaG_FD_185993 | JGI IMG/M metagenome (GOLD analysis project Ga0256828, IMG submission 185993) | Hydrothermal vent microbial communities from East Pacific Rise, Pacific Ocean - CV88 | ecosystem: Environmental > Aquatic > Marine > Hydrothermal vents | place: Pacific Ocean: East Pacific Rise... | reverse complement strand
GGATCTATCTTACCTCTTTTTTGTTTATGAGGTTTCTTAGATTTAATAGGTTTTTTCTTTTTAGCTATACCTTTAGCATTGTCAGATATCTCTTTTACTTTTTCATCTTTTGTAGCACTAGATATCTTGACGATAGGTTCTACTGTAGATTTAGCTTCTTCATGTTTTGTTTCACTATCTTTAGATTTACTTTTAAAAAGCATACCTCTAAGACGTTCACCATTTCTGATGTCAGCTTTAACTACATTTATACCTTTATCGTTTATATCAGATGCTAGATCTTTACCTTTTCTTAAAACCTTACCAGCAAAGTTTAAACCTTTATTTAGTTTAGTTTTAACAAATCCAGGTGAACCATCCTTTTTATCAAATAGTTTCTTTTTAAGGAACGCTCTAAGTTTTTTACCACGCTCAATATCTCTCTGAATAATACCTTTACCTAAGTTAAAGGCACCTTTAACTCCAGATTTCAATAAACCTTTTATTTTAGACTTAACAGCATTCTTAATTTTACTTTGTAATGCATCTATAGGATTATCAGAATCAAGTATATCTAATAATGAATCTTCTTTACTTTCTTCTTTAGCCTTATCCTCTTCTTCTTTTGTTGGACCACTACTAGTTTTAAACTTAGATGGCATAACATCAGATATAAGAGTACCTAATCCCTCATTAAGTTCTTTAGATAGATCTTTTATGGTAGAACTTTCATTAATGTCTATGTTAAATAGTTTTTCACTAATGTTTTTTAACTTATCTACTCTTCCTCTAAACTTAAGCTCTCTTTCTTTATCTTTAGAAATGAAGTCACTTACTTTATCTATCTCTTTATTTGCTTTTTCTAAATATATTTTTAGATTTAATCTAAGACTATCTGAATCAGAACTATCCGTTAACTTAAATAAGATATCTTTTAATTCTTGTTGTTCAGTTTTATCTTCTTCACTAACATCGAACTCATGTACTCTCTCATCCTTAGGAGCATCGAATACAGTAGACTTAATGTTAGCTATGCTATCAGTAAAACTTTTAGGTATGTGCTTTTTAATTAACTTACCAGCTTTACTATCTTTTATATTGTTAGCCTTAACAACATTACTAACAGAAGTTTTTATGTTTTTAACTGTTTCATTATTGTCTACAAACTCTTTAACGTCAGTAGCTCTTTCAACAACGTCATCTTTTATGTTGTTTATAGTAACGTTATCTTCAACCTTACCTTTAAATTTAGTAATTTTATCTAAAGATTTAGTTTTTATGTTAGATACAAGTTCTTTAAATTCATTTGGACCAAATTTATTTATATCTGAATATACTGATTTTGTACTTTTTATAAAATCTTTAGTTGTACTTTTATCTACATCTATAGCTTTTAATTTATCTCTAGCACTCTGTAAACCATCATGCGTTTTACGTTTATCATCAGTATCTATCTTACCAAGAGCTGTCATTTTATCAAGAACATAAGAATCTATCTTATCTACAACTGTTCTCTTAACGTCTGGAGTTACAATTTTATCTACTTTATTAGACAAGAATGTTTCTATATATTTTATTTTTTCAATACTATCTTTATACACCTTACTGTTTGCTACAGTATCTTTTGTATCTTTAACAGTATCCTTAGTAGTTTGTATAAAACTATCTATTCTATTTTCTCTTTTAACAGGAGCTAGTTTATTAAAACCGCTGTCTTCTGCACTGAAAGACATCTTAGTAAGATCTTTATCTTTATGCAATAGTTTATCTACTGTTTTATTACTAGTAACCTTCTTACTTAGATCTTTACCAGTATTTACTAACTTATCTTTTTGTTTAGATAGTTTATCTTTTAAGGTTTCTTTTCTGTCAACTTTTATACCTGCAGCAACTTTTGGATCTGCATCTATATCAACCTGTTCTTCATTAACATCTACAACGCCATCGTCTGGTCCATTAGGACTTTCATATGTAAAGCTAGTAGGAGATTCAGTAAGTGCTTTTAAAGAAGGTATCTTGTCGTAGTCGATATCTCCTTCTTTATCATAATACCATGGAGCATTATTTTGTTTAAATAAACCTTCATACTGTTTAAGTACTTCTTTATTCTGGTCTCTTATCTGTTTGAAGTTAGTATCTTGAGCTTGTTTTATAAACTCTTCTCTAGTCATCGTTTCAGGTATAGTACCATTCTCTAAGTAGTAATCATATACGTTAGAATAACCCTCTTTATACGCTTCAGCTTCCCATGGAGAATCCAGATAATGTTTAAACGGTATAAGATGGGTAGCTGTTTTAAATTTATCTCTATCAAAATCTATTTCGCTATAGTAATGTCCAGCAATACTATCATCCTGTTGTGGAAAACTTAATCTTCCGTCTGCTGTTTGAACTAAATGCTCATGCTCATGAGCTATCATTTCTATAAGTACTTCTGGATTAACTTCAGCCATATCCAAGGTTTGTTTAGTTATTAAGAATAAATAATCATCTTTTAAACCAGGTACCTCTTTTACAAATGCTGCACTGAATGATGCTGGCATAGTACTATCAGAACCTATTGTTCCTATAAAATTAAAATCTAATAACAATCTAACAATTTTAACAGGTATAGCTGGTAATTTAAGTATATCTTTTAATTGTTCGACATCTGCTGAAGAACTAAACTTATATTGCCCACCTTTTGTAAACTTAAGTTTATCTATTATAGCTTGTTTAGCATTGCTATCGCTAAAGTCAAATGTAGGTTTTCTATCAGGAACTACTGCTGATTTGTAACTAGAAGCTTTACCAGCGATAATTGTAGGCTTACCAGGTACTAATTCACCAGCTTCTTTCTTAATATACTTACTACTTGGCTTAGGCTTATATACTTGTTTAGAAGTCTTTTTATCTACTTTCTTACTAACTTCTTCAGTATCAGTATCTTTCTTATCAAATGTAGGTTTCTTAAAAGTATATTTATTGGTAACGTGACTTATCTTCTTACCAATAGGCGATACTTTACTAACCACAGTATCTTTAACATCGGTAGCAATAGCTGATGATAGTAACTTAGTTAATGTAGCTATAAAACCTAATACAGTTTTTCTGCTTTCATTTATATTATTTTCATCTACTTCAAACTTTTCTATATCTGAAGACAGTTTTCTAAGAGCTTCTATTCTTTTATCTAAGACATCATTTTTATCTAATGCTTCTAGTTCTTCTATTTTACTTTCAACTTTTACCCATAACTCTTCTACAACAGTAGACATATCTGACAAATTAGCTAAATTAGTAACTTTTGTTTTTATACCATCTAAATCTTCAATAGCGTTTGTAACAATTTTGGATTCAGTTATCTTTTTAATTGGTTCACTATTAACAACGTCTGATGCTAACTTCTTACCTTTTGCAACAACAGTTTCAGCTGCTTTAAAAGTTTTTGTATTTTCTACATCTTCTTTAATAGCTTTTCCAACAGTACTTATAGTACCACTAACCTTATCTATGGTTGCCTTACTACTAGCTGATAGTTTTTTATATTCATCAGTTTTCTTAAAAGATTCTACGAATTCTTTAGGATTCTCTGATTCTTCTGCCATTTTCTTAACAGCATTTATCTTACTTTCTATGGTTTTGTATTTATCAGTAGATTCTAATATATCCTTAACATCAGATACTGAATGTATACCGCTAACAAAATCCTTACCAGTTTTAAAATCAGTAAGTAAAGATCTCTTAACTTTTATAGGTGCTAATGGATTAAAGTCATCACTAGCTTCCGTACTAAAATTAAGATTCGATAAATCTTTTTTACCAGTAATGTACTCTTTTGTACCCTTACCTAATTCAGATATTCTACCACTTATATCTTTCTTACCATCTACTAGATCTATAGCATTTTGTTCAAGATTTGTACTAAACCCTTTTACACTTGTAGCAATACCTTTAAAGAACTTACCAGTATTACTAGATGGTTCATCTATGGTTGTTTCTTCATCTTTAGATAAACCAGCTTTCTTCATTTTATCAGCTAGCATCTTTTCAGCAAAAGATTTATATTCTTTATCTTTTACTTCTTCTTTATCTTTAATGTTTCTAACAGACTTACCAAGTAACTCTCTATAATTATCTTTATCTAATTTATAGTCACCTGTTTTCTCATCAAGTTTAACAAAGCCTTTATCTACTAGAACATCCATGCTTCCAGATGAATCATAACTCTCAAGTATATCTTGTGGACTTGGAGCATTTGTTTTAATGTTGTTTAATTCTTTATTAAGGAAACTAACTCTAGTATCTCTTAACTTATCATCTTCAACATTTAGATATTTATCTATGGCTGTTTTGAATTTGTCTGCTAACTCTGGATTAAGATCGTCGTAAAAACCATTTTTCTCTAGAGTTTTAGGATTTAAAGATTTACCATTTATAGTATACATTAAAATATTTTCTTTAATGTCTGCTAATTCTTCTTCAGATAGATTAAGTTTTATTTCTTTATCTATATCGTTTAATATTCTATCGATACTAAATGTTGTACCAGAATCTAAAAGCTTATTATCTAGCTTTGTTGTTAAGTTATCAGATATATCTGATTTTGTTTTAAAAGAACCTGTATCGTAATCAAATCTAAGTTCTTCTTCCTCATTACCTGATCTACTAGAACTTACTTCTTTAAGTATCTTAGATAATAAAGACGGTATTATCTTAGTTATAGATGTATGTACTTTACCATCAAATAACGCAACCCCATCTCTATCTATTTTATTTATACCAAATGAACGCTCTTCATCTTCATTAGACGTAAAACTACTTAGACCACTAAATATGTTCTTAAGTAACCCATCTTCTCTATTCTCTGCTAAATTGTCAAAAGTTCCAGACATATCCATAGTTAAATCTTTAACTAAATCTATACCTTTTTTACCTATAGCAGTTTTACCGAATATGTCACCTATCTTATTACCAACGAAACCTTTAACTCCGCCAGCCATAAGACTACCAAGCATACCCTCTTTACCACCAGCCATTTCAGACATTTCAGCAGTAGATTTAACCATATCTGCGGCATCGCCTAAACCAGTCATGCCGTTAGCTATGATACTAGTTACACCTTGTACTTCAGCACTTAGTTTCTTTTTAAGACTATCAAATACTCCTGTTCTAGCAAATAGACTCTCCCCAGCTCTTTCCAATAGTCTATGTTTCATAAACTCAGAATTTTTAGTTTTAACTAAATCTGGTAAAGCACTATTAGCAACAATAGATTCTAATTGATTCTTAAATGTTTCAAAACCTTGTTTAGTTATATCTAATTGCTCATTAGCAGTAAATAAATGTCTGTACTGTAATTCTAAAGATTTTCTATAAAACGCATTAGTTACATCTATATTAAAATTAGATATAGCTTCAAGATGTCCAGCCATGCCAGCCTGTAGTTCTATATTAGAAAGATCTTTCTTATTTTGTATTACGGCATTTATGGCATCTTTAGCTGTTTCTTTATCTTGAAATTCTCCAAGTACTTCTGCTACTGAACCAGCAGCTCTAGCAGCCGCATCAGCTGCAATATCTTCACTTGTACGTTCTTCTTCATTCATGCCTAGCTTTTCTTTAGCTAAGTTCATGAATGATTCTAAACGACCTCCTTCTGGAACAAATGATTCTACTGCCTTTATCATAGGTATAGCAGCATTCTTTATTTCAGTACCAGATGTATTTAAATCCTTTTTAAAAGAGTCTACAACTGATCCATACCCACTAGCCTCTGTAGACAATCTTTTAGGAATACTTGCTTTAACCATTTCAGAAGCAACTTCAACTTTATCATCGGTAAATTCATCCATGAAGCTACTACCAACTTTGTTTATACTTCTACTAACAGCTTCTCTAGTATCCTTAGGAGGAGGGGGTTCAGAAAATGGTGAATCAAAGTCTAAATCAAAATCACCATCATCATCCAGTTCAAAATCATCGTCTAGCTCAATCTCATCAGACATAATAACTCCTTTTTTATAATAATATCAATTAAAAGTTAACCATATATTATTTAAATATATAAAATATTATAAGGATTTATAAAAATGAGAAACAATAAAATAACTAAACCTAAAACATTTAATAAGCTTACATCTAATATGTATAGACATCAGGTAAAAAACAGTATAAAAAGAGGACATGATCTTCCAGACTATAGTCTGGAAGATCTTAGAGAATGGCTATTAAATAGTGATAAATTTAAAAGTTTATATTATAATTGGATTAAGACTGGTTATATATTAGGACTAATACCTAGTGTGGATAGATTGGATAATTCAAAAGGATATAGTTTTGACAATATACAAATAGTAACATGGAAAGAAAACGAATTAAATGGACATATATCTAGTAGAAAACCTATAGAACAATATAATCTAAATGGTGATCTTATAAAGACGTATGAGTCAGTTAGATCATTTTCTAAGATAAATAATATTGATGGAAGGGAAGTGAGTAAACTTTTAAATGGTAAGAGTAGTAATTATAATAAAACAATTATAGTTAGGAAAGGTACGGATAAAAGTATAATAAGAGATAGAATCGAATATGCTAAATTAAATATAGCAATATATTCTAGAGTAAAAGTTTTAATGTTAGATGAAGATTTAAACATATTAAATACATTTGAAAATACTGGTGTTGCAAGTAAATTTACTGGAATTGCTAGAGAAAACATAAAAGCGTGTTTAAAAAATAAAAGAGAAAGTGCTGGAGGATATTATTGGAAATATTTAACAAATAATATAATAAAAGATTTAAATACCTTAAAGGATGAAAAATATAAGGCTTTAAACTTAATTTATGTTAAAGATAAAACACAAAATATTTATGAAAATGTTAAAGTATTTAAACAGATGACAAAATCACCATATAAAATATCTAAGATAATAAGCTTATGTCGGGACTACAGTATTAAACACTTTTATTTCATGAAAGATTGGTCTGACTATAACTAATTTATTATACTCTTGTAGTTTAATTGAACATTCAAAATATTTATCAAAGGAAAAGCGATGTTAGAAAAAATGGAACCTTTTAATATAGATTTATTAATACTTAACAGAGACCAAATAAAAATGATGGGTGAAGTTAAAGATCTTAGTATCTTCGAATCATCTAGTAAAAACTTCAATCCAGATGGATTATTCTCTACTGAAATATTTGGTAGAGTCGGAAGTGAAGAAAGAAATAAAAGATTCGGTTATGTAAATTTACATATAAAAGTATTACATCCTTTAATATATAAACATATAGCTAGCTTAAAGAAACTATACTCCGACATTATGTCAGGTAAAGCTTTTGCTAAGTGGGATAGTAAAAGTTCTGATTTTGTTCTCTCAAATGCTAATGATGGTGAAACAGGTTTTGAATTCTTTATGTCTAAATATGATAAACTTAAATTAGAAACTAGAAATAGTGATGCTAGGGAATTTAAAATTAAACTTATTAAGAAATATAAGAGTCAAGATATCTTAATAGATAGATTTTTAGTACTCCCAGCTGGATTAAGAGATTATATAGTGGATGATGCAGGTAAACCAAGTGAAGATGAAGTTAATGCTATCTATAGAAAACTACTAACTACAACCAATGCTCTTGAGAACATATCTACATCATCTAATGATGCTACAATATTAGATCCTATAAGATTTAGAATACAAACCATTATAACTGAAATATACGATCATTTTATATCTTTAATGGATGGTAAGAAAAAGTTCATACAGAACAAATGGACTAAAAGAGCGATAAGAGATTCTACTAGAAATGTAATTACTCCAATACCATCGGTAATACATGATTTAACTAACAGTGAAAATAGAATATCTTTTAATAATACTGTTATAGGATTATACCAGTATTCTAAGGCTATTAACCCTATAACTAAATACCAATTAAATTTAAAGATACTTGGTGATGTATTTGATATCCATAGCAACACTGCTAGATTAGTTGATAAGAAAACTCTAACAACTGTTAACGTAGATATAAAACCTAAAACTAAAGATATGTGGACATCTGATGAAGGTCTTAATGGTGTTATAAATAAATTAGCACAAGATGAACTTAGATCTGAACCTATCGAAGTTGAGGGTTATTATCTTGCCCTTATCTATGATGATGGTAAAAAAGTAAAACTTATAAAGAATACTTTAGATATACCAGACGATATAGATAAAAGATACCTTAGACCAATAACGTATGCTGAGCTTATATATCTAGCAATATATAAAGATGTTAAAAAATATCCTGGTTTCTTAACTAGATATCCTGTTGCTGGTTTAGGTGGTATATATCCAAGTATACCTTATCTTAAAACGACAGTTAAAGCTAGAACAGTTAGTATACTTGGTTTTGATTGGGAAGAAGAGGATAAAGTATATGAGTATCCTATATTAACGGAAGCATATTTCAATTCTTTAAGTCCTCATTTTTCAAAGCTGGAACGCCTTGGTGCTGATTAATTTTTTTCTAGGCTTTATTTGTATGAAATATTAAATAACGATATATTATTTAAACACAATACAGATGGAGAAAAGAATGAATAATGATAATAAAACAATTAAAACTAACGCTTTTACAGAAAAAGCTAACAATATACATAACGGTAAATATAGCTATAATAAAGTAGATTATATAAATACCGCAACTAAAGTCACAATAACGTGTCCGATACATGGTGATTTTAAACAAAAACCAACTAAACACATAAAGGGTCAAGGTTGTCCAAAATGTGCATACATTACTACTATAGATAAAATATTAGTTAAAGCTAATAAATTTATAGAAAAAGCCAATAAAATACACGGTACTAAATACACCTATATACCAAAGTCATACAGCGTTAAAGACGGTACTATAAAAATTATCTGTCCAGTGCATGGTGAATTCACACAGACTAGGTACGCCCATCTAAAACATAGTGGGTGTAAAAAATGTGCTATTGATAAACGGTCTAAAAAAGATACTTTAACTACTGAAGAATTTATAAAGAGATCTAAGGCAAAACATGGTGACACATATGACTATAGTAAAACTGAATATATAAACTCAAACACAAAAGTTACTATAATCTGTAAGATACATGGTGAGTTTGAACAGTATCCAAGAAACCATTACAATGGAGCTAAATGTACCAAATGTACAATGAATCATAAATATAGCACTTCTGAATGGATAGAAAATGCTAAAAATAAACATGGTGATAGGTACGATTATAGTAGAGTAAATTATACCAATAAAAAGACTAAAGTTATTTTAGTATGTAAAAAACATGGTGAATTTAAAGTAACACCAGATGACCACATACATAAACAGGCTGGATGTCCACTATGCAGTGAATCAAAAGGTGAGCAGAAAATACGCATGTTCCTTGATTTGAATTCTATAAAATATAATAAGAATTATAGACTCGCTAATAGTAGATTCATGTATGATTTTTATTTACCAGAGATGAATATCCTTATAGAATATGATGGATTACAGCATTTTAAACCCGTAGAGTTCTTTGGTGATGAGAAAGCATTTAAGATACAGAAGAAATCTGATAAGGAAAAAGATCATTTAGCTAAGATAAACAATATCCCGCTTATAAGGATACCGTTTACTAAGTTAAGGATAGTAGAAGAATACCTAGCTTATATGTTGTGTAGTAAAAGAATGTATGTTGTTAACAACAAGTATTATCGGAATATACTTGATTTATGTAAGGGTGAGAAGTTGCCCATGGACACAAGTCCAAAAGATGTTGTTAAATTTAAGTTAAAAAATAAATTGATCCTTCATGCTGAGAAGCATGTCGAATAACAAATTGAATTGCTGGAAAGCCTTAAAGCTGTACCACCACAATAGACAGGAAACTAGTCTATGATGGTTTAACAAGAGTAGTTGCAAAGCTACTGGGATACATTATTGTATCTTGTACGGATGATCTTAAGTGGTCAGTATTATTATAGCCTCGATATTTCAGTTTAGAGTAACTAACTAAACGCTTATAAATATAAGCACTATATTAGTATAATAGGTAACCGTGGAACCTAAGGTTCCCTTTAGCAGCTAAGACCCTAAGTTATTAAAAAAGTAATATGGGTAAAGTTCAACGACTATCCTGTAGCGGGGAGTAGGGCCCAAGTGGGTGCACGTACCTAGTGCTTAAATCGAAGTGGTTTGACTCTTACTGATATAGTGTCAGAAGAGTATGATATAGTCTCGTCTTCTAGTGGAAGCTAGAGAAGTTCGTAAGAGAACTGCATAGATTAACGACCTATGTGAAGGCAACGTTGATGGAGATAAATGTAGTTATACTGTTTTATATACAGAAGAATCTATAAAGGAAATAAATGAAGCTCTAGGTAAAAGAAGTTTCTATATAACTCCAGAAGGTACTTTAACATATTCATGTAGTAATACAGTTATTGACGTGGTTACAAAAACATTAAGTTGGTAAGGATTAATTTCCTTACTGACTTTCTAATTTTATTTAATTATATATTATTAAT
>Ga0256828_1002665_pt1 | contig 10508 bp, 15 predicted proteins | sample CV88metaG_FD_185993 | JGI IMG/M metagenome (GOLD analysis project Ga0256828, IMG submission 185993) | Hydrothermal vent microbial communities from East Pacific Rise, Pacific Ocean - CV88 | ecosystem: Environmental > Aquatic > Marine > Hydrothermal vents | place: Pacific Ocean: East Pacific Rise... | reverse complement strand
TGCCTTTTGAACTCTAAGCAAGCATCGGATACTATCTAAAACATAATAGTTTAACCAGGAATATACATGAGAGGTCGATGGTCTCTAATGCATGATCGGGGTTTGAAAAAGGATGGAAATGAGAGTGTTGTATGGAACTGTTTTTGTTATGGTCATGGGTGGAATAGTTGGGGGATGTACCTCCTCTTCCCTTTCAAATATGGAGTCTTTGCCTGTATCGGGAAATAACTATGTCTACAGAGGTATAAACTTTGGGCCTGACAGGAATGAAGCGTTCAGGGCTGGTGTTGTAGATGCCTGCAGGACGGCGGATGGGGATTATACAAAAGACCATGAACGATTCAATCATGATATCAGTTACCGCAGCGGTTGGGAAAATGGGCGTTTAAGATGCAAAGGGCAACAGTAAATGAAATTCATACTGAAATATGCCATAATCGTACTTTTTCTATTGACCGGTCCTGCAGAAACTTCTGTTCTGGATTTTCAGAAAATGCATCAGGAGGAGCAGCAGAAATTTGTGGAGCAGATGCAACATGCCTTGCAAAAATCAGTCGGAAACTCCTCCCTGGAGGTACAGAGGCTTTACAAGGAGATCAATTACCAGCCAATCTGGGTAGATAAGGATTATCTCTCCCAGTATGCAGAACTTTTCCTGCATGAGCTCCATGAAGATATGATATACGGGAAACATCCAAAACTCGAGGCTGCATACAAAAAACTGCTGCCGGACGAACAGCATATTTTCAGAAGTGACTCCCTGGAAGCGAGAGTGGAGATAGAGTTGGGGATTATGCAGCTCTATGTAGACCATATCAACGATATTCTCAAAGAGAAAAAAAGCAGGTATACGCCGCTTTCCCTTTTAAAATTTGCGCTTAAAGAGAAGAGTCTTATCAGTGCGCTCGATACGATTTCAAAAGAGCGTATTTCCTACAGGACATCACTGGTAGACCAAAACTCGACCTTTTTCAAAGAGGGCAGGAAGATAGACAGGAAAAGTATGGAACAGCTTGTCAAAGGTGATGGAAAAGAGCGCCTGAAAGCTATGTACAAACTGATAGGCTACCAACCTGTCTGGATAAACAGAAAAGGGCTTTCATCTTATAGCAAAGAACTTTTTGAACAGATAGAAAAAGATATTACTGTCGATAAAAACAGTACTGTCTATACAACGATGTTGCGTTTGAAAAAAAGAGATATTCCTAAAGATGATCAGAAGATTGTAGCCTATGAATTTGAGCTGGCAAAACTCTATCAGGATTATATCTCCCATGCGCTGTATGGAAATATAGATTGGAAAGCTTTTCAATCCAGACTGAGAACGAAGAAAAACGCCTGCTGGGTAGTACACCAGATCCTTACCTCTCCGGAAGCATTGCTCATAGAGGCTCTGGGTAGAGGTTCGTTGAAGTACGCTTTTGAAAAATCGAAACCCCAGTTTCCTCTTTATGACAAAATGCTGGAAGCATTAAAGAAGTATCAGGCTATTGCAGCTTCGGGAGGATGGGGGAAACTGCCTGAATTTAAAGACCTCAAACCGGGTATGCATAACCCTGTTGTCCCTTTGCTGCGGGATCGGCTGGCAAAAGAGGGGGATTATCTTTCGTGCGGGGAGGATAACGGCTCGGACCTTTACGGCCCGTGCCTTGTCGATGCTGTCAAAAGATTTCAAAAGAGACACGGTTTGGAGAGCAAAGGCTACATTGGCAAAATGACCAGAAAAGCCCTGGCAGAGAGCGCCTCCCATAAAGTTGCCCGTATCAAACTCAACCTGGACCGTATGAAGTGGATCAAGCGTAGCCATGACCGCTACCATATCTGGGTAAATATACCGGGATATATGATGTATCTTTACGATAACGGTAAACTTCTCGAAGCAATGAAAGTGATTGTCGGCAGACAGCATCACAATACGCCGGTATTTTACAACAGGGTCAGGACAATTGTCCTCAACCCCTACTGGAGAATACCTCCCAGTATCATTCGTCATGAGTTGGTGCCTAAATTGCAAAAAGACCCGCACTACACGAACAGGAAAAAAATAGAGATTCATACGGGATATTCCGAGCACTCCCCAAGAGTCAACCCCCTGAGTGTTGACTGGCACAAATATGGGCACAGGCTGCCTCCCTACAAATTTATGCAGTCCCCGGGAAAAGAGAATGCCCTGGGCAAGATCAAATACCTTTTTCCAAACCGGTATTCTGTCTATATGCACGACACGAACGAACCATACCTTTTTGTCAAAGATGTCAGGGCATTGAGCCATGGCTGTGTAAGGCTGCATAAACCGGTAGACCTGCTCAAGAAATTTTCTCAGATCGACCCGAAAATAGATTTTAAAAAATCCCAGCAGATACTGAAAGAGAATAAAAAGACACCGATACGCCTCTCCCACACTGTCCCCATTGATATTATCTATCTTACATCGTGGGTTGAAGGAAATACAACCGTGCATTTCAGAAACGATATTTACGGATACGACAAAATGCAGTTGTCAACATCCAAATAGGAAGCGAAGGAGAAGAGAAAATGAAAAAAATACTATTCAGTCTGTTTGTACTGTGTACTTTTGCAAACATGGCGGAAGCAACCCAATACAGAAGGCACAGAGTCAATATCAAACCGCTTTCAATCACCAAGTTTGAACTGACCGATGTCAATTTTGAAAACCCAAAAATCGTGGATTTGAAAGGAAAAGATTTCTTTGTAGTCTCTGTACGGGAACCTGGAAGTGACGGAATGGTTTATGCGGTCGACAAAGATGGGACAATCTGGTGGCATGGTAAGATATCTTCCGGAGCAGGAGGCGGACATTTGGAGAAGATAGGCGGTAAAGAGAAAGTTGTAGGCGGGCATGAGACAAACAACAATCTCTTTCATGTATTGGCAAAAAGGCGTTTTCATATGTCCAAAACACACCCGGACCCAAGAGGGATAGACAATATGGATTTTGAGATTCAGTTTACTCCGGATGGACAGGCGTTGCATCTTGGCAATATTGCGATGATGTCCCACGGCTGTATCCATGTAGGCAGGCAGGATATCGGCCCTCTTTTCAAATGGGCAAAGATCGGTATGCCGGTTGTGGTCATGAGAGGGCACTACAGGCAGTTTCTGGAAAAAGAGATTCAGGAGTTTCAGAAAGAAATTAAAGAGTATGATCACAAGGAGGAGAAGTAGATGCGATATTTATTGGTGATGATAGGTATGCTGTACCCCTTTGTGATGCAGGCAGAAGAAGGTGGGAAGTTTGATAAAACATTGACACTGGAAGGGATAGTATTTCATATCGGCTGTGAAAACAACAGCTCGTTGAACCAACTGGAAATCACCCCGAAAGGATTGGAAATAGACAACTCCAAGGTTGTCCAGGACGTTGACGGCACGGTTGTCAATGCGGAAATTGCAGATATCAACAAAGACGGTTCTCCGGAGATCTTTGTCTACATCGTTTCAGCAGGAAGTGGCGCTTATGGTTCGCTTGTGGCCTACAGTACGAATCGTAACAAATCTTTAAGTGCTATTTACCTTCATCCCCTGGATGAAGATAAAAAACATAATGCCGGATATATGGGGCATGACCGATTTCGTATCAAAGGGGACAGGCTTGTAAGAAGTTTCCCCATATATAGAGATAAAGATCCAGACTGCTGTCCTTCGGGAGGCCAGCGGGTGATGGAATACAAACTGGTTGCAGGAGAAGCATCCTGGCAGTTGAAGCTGGACAAAAGCAGAGATAAAAAAAGTAAAGAAGAGAGAAAATGAAAAAATTAACTTTCATACCGTTGATTGCAGCTGCTATGTTTTCGCAGGCAAATGCCGATTTGAAAAATAAATTTGAAAATATCTATGTCAGAGGGGTAAATTCCATCCTGCTGTTTACATCGGAGAATATTATCAGTTCCGGTTCGTATGATTTTGCTTCAAGTGATGAAACACTCAAGACACACTTCTTTCCCTTCTGAACAGGAAAAGGATTCTGTTTTGACAAATTTCTCCGGGGTATCCGTAAAATCGGAGAGGAAAAGAGATAGGCCTTTCTGCGGATTTTGCTTTAAGCCCAACTAGGGTAAAATCGCACAATTATATTTGATACAATAAGGTGAAAAATGTTTGATACGTTAACCGACAGTTTTAAGAATGCCATAGGCAAGATCCGGTTTCATGACGATGAAAAAGCGCTGAAAAAGGCAACGACAGAACTCAAAAAGTCACTGCTCAAGGCAGATGTACACCATAAAGTTGTCAAGGAACTTATCAGTACGGTAGAACTTGAAACAAAAAAGAACGGCGTAGGCAAAGACAACTTTTTAAAAGCCTTACAGGAAAAACTGACCGATATTCTTACCATTGAAGGAGCGCCTAAAGGATTTACCTTTGCCTCCAAACCGCCAACCGTCGTACTGATGATCGGTCTTCAGGGGTCGGGTAAAACGACAACAACGGGTAAACTAGCCTATTTCCTTAAAGAGCAGAAGAAGAAAAAAGTACTTGTCGTTGCAGCCGACCTTCAGCGTCTTGCCGCGGTTGAACAGCTCAGACAGATCACTTCCCAGATAGAGGTGGAACTGGTCGCAGATGAGAATGCAACACCGACACAGATCGTCAAAGAGGGGCTTGCAAAAGCGGAGAAAGAACTATACGATGTCGTACTGATCGATACGGCCGGGCGTTTGGCGATCGATGAAGAGCTGATGGATGAGTTGGCAGAGGTAAAAAAAGTGGCACAGCCCGATGAGCTCTTCTATGTTGCCGATGCGATGACGGGGCAGGATGCCGTACGTACGGCACAGACGTTCAAAGAGAAGATTGGTATAACCGGTGTGATCCTGACGAAATTCGACGGTGATTCCAAAGGTGGCGTAGCGCTTGGACTGACACAGCAGGTAGGGGTACCGCTCCGCTTTATCGGTGCGGGAGAGAAGATGCCCGATTTGGAACAGTTTATCTCCGACCGTATCGTCAGCCGGCTGATGGGCGCGGGGGATGTTGAGTCTTTGGCGGAAAAAGCTGCTGCTGCCATCGACCCCAAAGAGGCGAAAAGAATGACCCAGAAGATCAAGAAAGGGAAATTCAACTTCAACGATTTCCTCGACCAGATGGAACAGATGAAAAAACTGGGTTCCATGAAGTCCATTATGTCCATGATCCCGGGAATGGGGAATATGGCAAAACAGATAGGCGATATGGATCTTGAAAACTCAAAAGAGATCAAGATGATCAAAGCGATGGTCTCCTCTATGACACCCAAAGAGCGTGAAAATCCTGACCTTCTGAACAATATGAGAAAGAGACGCCTGGCAGCCGGAGCCGGATTGGATCAGGTACAGGTAAACCGCGTACTCAAGCAGTTTAAAAATGCAGCCAAAATGGCCAAAAAGCTATCCGGAAAGGGAGGCATGAAGCAGATGCAGGATATGATGAAGCAGATGCAGGGAGGTGGCGGTTTCCCAGGAATGCCGCGTTAATTGGCATCCCACTCTCCGGTTCACCTCTGTATTTTTAGATTTTATAAAAAATTAAAAAAAATTTGGGTATAATCGCGTTCCAAAAGTCTTGATGAGTGTTTTGAGTCATTAAAAAGCAGTTGTCAGGACTTGTGAAGAAGATAATGTGCCGATCCTCCGGCAGGAATTATCGAAAGCAAAATCAAGAATACAGCATATAAAAGGATATACAATGACAGTAATCAGAATGACAAGAATGGGTAGAAAAAAGAAGCCGTTTTACAGAATCGTAGTAACAGACAGCAGAAAGAGAAGAGATGGTGGCTGGATAGAGTCTATCGGACATTATAATCCGGTATCTGCGAACAAAGACCTTACGCTTGACGAAGAGAGACTGAACTACTGGTTGAGTGTTGGCGCACAAATGAGCCCGACTGTAAAAAGACTCGCAGGTAAATAATCTGCATGGTCAAAGATTTCCTTCTCTCCTATACCAGACTATTGGTAAACAACCCTGAAGAGATCTCTGTAGATATTGCAGAGATCGACGAGGGGTTCGATGAGATCACTATCTTCGCACACAGTGAGGATATCGGTAAACTCATAGGGAAAGAGGGAAGAATGATCAACTCCATCAAAACAGTCATCTCCGGCTGCAAAGCAAAAGGCGGTAAGAATTACCGTGTCAATGTCAAAGCGGCAGGCTGAGACGAAACTCCATGAATGAAAAATTTTTTATCGCTCAGATCGGGCGAACCGTAGGACTTTGGGGCGACCTTAAATTCCATCTTCATACAGATTTTCCGGAACAGTTCAAAATAGGTTCCACATTTAAAACTGATCGCGGTACGTTAACAATTTCCGATATCAATCCAAAACGCGGAACGATACGTTTTCAAGGCTATGAAAGTATCGACTCAGCCAAAAAACTGACCAATACAAAACTCTATGCTGATTTGAAACAGACGCAGGAGAACTGTAGCCTGAACGAAGGGGAATACTTCTACTTCGATATCGAAGGCTGCACGGTTGTCCAGGATGATCTTGTGCTGGGCGTAGTAGATGAAATACAACGTTTGAGCGATACAGACTATCTGGTAATTAAAACCGATGAGGCATTGGTGAAAAAAGGGCTTTCTAAAAGCTTTTTGCTGCCTTATATCGACCGCTATATCCTTAAAGCCGATATAACAGAAAAAAAGATCTATACCAAAGATGCCAAAGATATTCTGGAAGCTTCATAGATGCGCTTCTCTTTTGTAACACTTTTCCCCAATATCATTGAAGGGTATTTTTCCGATTCCATTCTTCAACGTGCGATTGATGACAAAAAGATCTCCATCGATTTTTTTAATCCCCGTGACGTGACCAAGGATAAACACAACCGTGTAGATGCACCGATGGTCGGAGGGGGTGCCGGTATGCTGATGACTCCTCAGCCAATGATGGATACGCTTGCAAAGATCAAAGAGGCCTCCCCCGAAGCACATATTGTTTTTCTCTCTCCCGTGGCAAAACCTTTTAGGCAGAATGATGCGAAAAGGCTTGCAAAAAAAACACATCTTGTGCTGGTTAGCGGACGCTATGAGGGGATTGATGAACGGGTTATAGAAAGAGAAGCGGATGAACTTTTCTCGATAGGTGATTTTATTTTGACCGGGGGAGAGTTGGCCAGTATGGTAGTCTGTGATGCTGTTGCAAGAAATGTAGAGGGGGTTTTGGGAAACAGTGTCTCCCTTGAAGTTGAGAGCTTTGAATCCTCTCTTCTTGAAGCCCCTTCCTTTACAAAACCGGTAAATTATGAAAATAGTGAAGTCATTTCAGAATTTTTAAAGGGTAATCATAGTAAAATCACGGACTTAAAAAGAGGGTTGGCTTTGTGTAAAACAAAGTTTTTTAGACCAGACTTATACAAAAAAGGTATAACAAATGAGAAATAAATACATTGAAAGCTTTGAAAAAGCACAATTGGAAAACAAAAATGTTCCTGAATTCAGAGCGGGAGATACAGTAAGAGTAGCTGTAAGAATTAAAGAAGGCGAAAAAACAAGAGTTCAGAACTATGAAGGACTTTGTATCGCTATCAGAGGACAGGGGACAGGTAGAACATTCATGGTCAGAAAAATGGGTGCCAACTCTGTCGGTGTTGAAAGAATTTTCCCTCTTTATTCTGAGTCTATCGAAAGTATTGAAGTACTGAGAAAAGGTAGAGTAAGAAGAGCGAAGCTGTTCTATCTTAGAGAGCTTAAAGGTAAAGCTGCAAGAATTAAAGAACTCAGAAGAAAATAGTTCTTTCGTTCTATTTCACTTCATCTTTGAAGGGGTGTTTCAGTCACTTACTGAAGCGTAAGCTCCTTCAACACAACCTCCAAATCTAAAGCAAACTACAACGAAATAATCTATTTTTTTCAATGGAAAGTAACTTTCTTGACAAGTTATATTTTGACAATACACCAATCACTAATCACTAATCTACTATAATATTTTTCTATATTTCCAATGGAAGAGAAGATGCTCGATACGATAAAAAGAAAACTGATTACACTTTTGCAACTGATCCTGGTTATTCTCTTCATTCTTTTTGAAGAGATTATCTGGGAAGGAATAGCACATCCTCTGTACAGGTATGTCCATTCCCTGAAGATCCTGCAAAAGCTTGAAAGCAGCTTGCAGCGTGTCAATGCCTATATTATTCTTGTTCTGTTTGTCATAATGCTCTTTTCTGGGGAAGCATTGGGGGTGTATGCCGGGTATATGTTTGTAAGTGGCCATGTTGTGCTTGGAATGGCTCTATACCTGACAAAAATCCCCATTGCAGCATTTGCATTCTGGGTGTTCAGGGTTACCGAAGAGAAGCTGATGCAGTTTGAATGGTTCGCCTGGATCTATGGAAAGACTATGTTTGTTATCGATTGGCTGAAGTCGTTGGAGATTTACCTGGATACCATGCAAAAACTCAAGATAGTAAAAGAGAAAAGCAAGTATTTTTTCAAATCCTTTAAAGAGAAGTACTTTTCAAAGGAGTCTGGATTTGTTTTACGAATGAAAAGACTTTACAGGTTTGTCAAGAAAGGCCTAAAGAGGTAGGTTGATGGGGATGCCGATTATGGCCCTAATATGACCTGCTCTTCATCGCCGCTCTGGCTTCCCTGTCGAGTGTTTTTGCTTTGAGGTCGGCACGTTTGTCGTGAAGTTTCTTCCCTTTGGCGATGGCAATGCTTACTTTGGCATAGTTGCGTTCGTTGAAGTAGATCATCAAAGGAACGATGGTCAGTCCCTCTTTGTGTACCTTCACATAGAGTTTTTCAAGTTCTTTTTTATGCAGCAGCAGTTTTCTCGGCGTTCTGCTGTCCCGGCTGAAGTGGCGGTTGGTGGTTTCAAGTTCTGCGATGTGTGCATTCATGAGGAAAAGTTCCCCCTGAATGAAACGGCAGAAAGCATCGTTGAGATTGGCACGTTTGGCACGCAGGGCTTTGACTTCACTGCCGAGCAGAACGATACCCGCTTCAAATTTTTCCAGTATCTCATAATCGTGTCTGGCTTTTTTGTTCTGTGCAACGATGTTAATGGCCAAATCTGTCCTTTTTTTGTGGCATTATAGCATATAATGGGCCATGGATAAGCAGAATACCACTCCGCTGGAGATACTTTACCAAGATGAGTACCTGGTCGCCGTCAACAAACCGTCCGGACTGCTGGTACACAGATCGCCCATAGACCGGCATGAAACACGTTTTGCACTGCAGGAGGTGCGTGACCTCATAGGGGCGTATGTCTATGCGGTGCATCGTCTGGACAAGCCTACCTCCGGCGTTCTTCTTTTCGCACTGAATGCCGAGATCGCCAAAACCATGTCACACTGTTTTCGTTCCCATAAAGTGCAGAAGAGCTATCTGGCCGTTGTCAGAGGATATACGGAGGAAAAGGCTCTCATAGACCACCCGCTGAAACAGATGCTCGATACCAAAGCACAGAAAGCCAGAGGGGTGACCAAAGAGGAGCAGGAGGCACAGACCGCCTACGAACGCCTGGCGACCGTAGAGTTGCCCTACCCTGTAAGCCGTTATCCTGCGGCACGGTACTCTCTGCTGAAGCTTCTGCCAAAGACAGGGAGGAAACATCAGCTACGGCGGCATATGAAGCACATTTTTCATCCTATCGTAGGCGATACGAAGCATGGCAGGGGAGAGCACAACCGGCTTTTCAGGGAAAAGTTCAATGTCCATCGTCTGCTTCTGCATGCGTACAGCATACACTTTACCCATCCTGTCACACAGAAGAAGTTGCAGATAGAAGCACCGATGGACAGTACCTTTGAAGCGCTGTTTCAAATCTTTGGCTGGGATTGGGTAGAATTAGGGATCAGAAAGTAGGGAGAGAAATATGCCGCAGTCCGTTACCGTCCATCCGTTCCAGGCACTTGAGCCTACCGTGCAAAGTGAGATCGGCCGCTATACCAAACGTTTGAGTTTTAAAAAGGGAGAGACGCTTTTCAGCGGTGATGAGCTGCTGCGCTATTTCTACATTGTATTGAGCGGCAAGATAAAGAACTACCAGCTTAACCTCGACAACGGGAAAGAACAGACGATCTTCATACTGCGTGAAGGGGATATGTTCGATACGATCGTGCTTCTTGACGGCAAAGCCCATGATGTGATGTACGAGGCGTTGGAGGATTCGGAGGTGATGCAGCTTCCCATAGAGGAGGTCAGGGAACTGCTGCGGACCAATGAGTCGTTCAACCGTATGTTCTTCCCCTACCTGGCACGGCAGATGCGCCATGTGGAGGAGCTTGCCACCGACCTTTCTCTCTACTCCACCTCGGAACGGCTGATCAAACTGCTGCTGCAGAACCTCGATCCGGGTAACCGTCTAAAGTACAAACTCATACAGGGGCTCTCCAACTCCGAGATCGCCAAGCTTATCGGTACGGTACGCCATGTGGTGGAGCGCCATCTTAAAGCGCTCAAAGCGGATGGAAGCATCGAGACCAAGAATAAAGATGTACGTATTCTCGATGCGACCAAACTGCTTGATAAACTCAAACTGTTTTAA
>Ga0256828_1002664_pt1 | contig 10508 bp, 8 predicted proteins | sample CV88metaG_FD_185993 | JGI IMG/M metagenome (GOLD analysis project Ga0256828, IMG submission 185993) | Hydrothermal vent microbial communities from East Pacific Rise, Pacific Ocean - CV88 | ecosystem: Environmental > Aquatic > Marine > Hydrothermal vents | place: Pacific Ocean: East Pacific Rise... | reverse complement strand
CTGGAATGATAGCATCTTTAATATCTCAAGGTTATCATATCTTAAAAGCTACAATTACAGCTACTTTAGCACATGCCAAAGCAGGAGATGTTAAACCAAATTATAATTTAACACCTATAAAGTTAATAGATAATTTAAGTAAGTTGTAATAAAATAAAGGAGTGTTATGATTAAGGTATTAGGGAGTTATGGAAATAGGGCAAGAGGGCATTTTACTACATCTTTTTTGATTAGAGATGATATTGTTATTGATGCAGGAAATTTATCAAATGGTTTAGAAGATGTATCAAAAATCAATCATATATTTTTAACTCACTCCCATTTTGACCATATTATAGACATTCCTTTTGTAATAGATACTTGTTTTGAAAAAAGGGTAAATACTTTAAAAATTTATGGCTTAAAAGATACTATTAGTGCTATAAAATCACTTTTTAATGATAAAATCTGGCCAGACTTTTCTCAAATTACTTTATTAAATGGTAAAAAAGCTATTCAATTTATTGAGATAAAAGAGTATGATGAATTTGATTTTGTAGATATAAAATTACAGGCAATTCCATCAAATCATACTGTCCCTACGATAGGATATAAAATAACTAAAAACAATCAAAGTGTTATTATTAGTGCTGATACATATTTAAATGATAAACTTGTAGATGAGGTTAATAATACTAAAAATCTAAAATTACTTATATTAGAAACATCATTTCCTAATAGATTAGAAAATTTAGCAAATATTGCAAAACATTTAACACCAAATTTAGTAGTTAAATTAAAAAAACAATTTAATAAAAATGTAAAAATAGCTTTTTTTCACTTTAAAGTTGAATATAAATCAGAAATTATTGATGAATTAAATAGTTTAGAACTTATAACAAACCCTAATCAAATTTTAGATGATGGTAGTTGTTTACATATTTTTGATAATGAAGATTGTGTACATATAAATGAAAATATTTATAAAGATGAATTGAAAAAACTTATGCAAATAGGAGTTGAATTATCTTATGAACAAAATATAGACTATTTATTAGAAGATATTTTAAGTGTAGCTAGAGAATTTACAAATGCAGATGGAGGAAGTGTATATTTAAAAATAGATAATAAATTATATTTTAAAATTATTCAAAATGATACCCTAAATACTTTTATGGGTGGAAGACATAATTCTATACAGTGGCCTCCACTTGAGTTATTTGTAGAGGGTAAAGAAAATAAAAATATGGTAGCTGCACTTTGTGCTTTGACTCAAAAAAGTTTTAATATACCAGATGTTTATTTAGATAATAATTTTGATTTTAGTGGAACAGAAAAGTTTGATAAAAGTACTGGATATCGCTCTAAAAGTATGCTTGTAATTCCTCTTATCAATCATAAAAAAGAAACAATAGGGGTATTACAACTTATAAACAAAAAAGATAAAGATTTTATAATCCCTTTTAATAAAGATGATGAAGAGATTACAATGAGTTTAGCTTCTCAAGCAGCTGTCTCAATTACAAAAAACAAACTAATTCAAGATTTAGAAAACTTTATAGAAAGTTTTATCAGAGTTATTGCAAAAGCTGTCGATGAAAAAAGTAAATATACAGGAAACCATGTTCAAAAAGTAGCTATCTTAGCTGAACTTATGAGTAAAGCAATAAATGAAGATACAGATTATTTTGATGTGAATTATGATGAAAATATGTTAAAACAGATTAAAATAGCTGCTTTACTTCATGATATAGGTAAAATTACTACAGACCCAAGGATTATGGATAAGTCTACTAAATTAGAAGCAGAAATAGATAGAATAGATGTTATTACTGAAAGATTTGAAATTATAAAAAGAGATTTATTGTTAAAAGGGATAAATGATTTTAAAGAGATAAAAGATGATTTAGAATTTTTAAAATCTGTAAATATTGGTGGTGAATTTATGAGTGATGATAAAATCGCTAAAATTGATGAAATAGCTAATAAATATAGATATCTTTTAGAAGAAAAAGAGGTTGGTATTTTAAGAGATGATGAATTAAATATGCTTAAAATAAAAAAAGGTACATTAAGTGATGATGAAAGAGAACACATAAATAGACATGCTTTAATGACTTTAGAGATGTTAAGTGGTTTACCTTTTCCTAACGAATATAAAGATGTTACTCATATAGCAGCTAATCATCATGAAAAACTAAATTGTTCAGGTTATCCAAGAAAACTTTGTGAAAAAGATTTGACTTTAGAAGATAGAATGCTTGCAATTTGTGATATTTTTGAAGCCCTTACAGCTAGTGATAGACCTTATAAAACTCCAAAAAAATTATCAGAAGTTTTTAAAATAATGAATTTTATGGTGAAAGATGGAGAAATAGATGAAAAATTATATAAATTTTTTGTAGAAAAAGAGATTTGGAAAAAGTATATATCTTATTTACAGCCTCAGCAAATTGATGTCTAAAGTGATGTAATCATCTGAACAATTTGTTCAAAACTAAATATTTCATCAGGACTTTGTAGCATAAATTTTTTCATTTTATCCATTTTTGCTACAGCTTCATCTAATTCTTTATCTACCCCTTTTTGATAAGCACCTATTCTTATTAAAACTTCATTTTCTTTATATAAAGCATATAATTTTTTAAATTTCATTACAGCTTTTTTGTGTTCAGGTGTGATAATATCTCCCATAACCCTACTAGCACTATTTAATATATTTATAGGTGGATATATCCCCATATCGGTAAACTCTCTACTTAAAACTATATGCCCATCTAAAATACTTCTAGCTTGGTCTGCTATTGGATCAGACATATCATCACCTTCTATCAAAACAGTAAAATAAGCTGTAATACTTCCTTTTCCTTCTTCTTTTCCTGCTCTTTCCATTAGTTGAGGTAAAAGCATTAAAGATGAAGGTGGATAACCTTTTGAAGTAGGTGGCTCACCCATAGCTAGACCTATTTCTCTTTGAGCCATTGCAAATCTTGTAACTGAATCCATTAAAAATAATACATCTTTTCCTTTATCTTTGAAATATTCAGCCACAGCCATTGCACTAAATGCACCATATTTTCTCATTAAAGCACTATCATCACTTGTAGCTACTATCATAATAGTATTATCTAGATTTCCACCTAAGTTTTTTTCTATAAATTCAGGAATTTCACGACCCCTCTCACCAATTAAAGCTATCACTTTAATAGGTGCATCACTTCCCCTTACAATCATACTCATTAGAGTCGATTTACCTACTCCACTACCAGCAAAAATTCCAAGTTTTTGCCCTTTTCCACAAGTAAGTAAACCGTCTATTGTTTTGACACCAGTAGGAAATACTTCATCGATAAGTCCTCTTGCAAGTGGAGAGATAGGTTTTGACATAATAGGATATCTTTCATCACTTAAAATTGGCCCTTTTCCATCAATAGGCTCCATAAATGGATTTACCACTCTTCCTATAAATTGTTCACCTACTGGTATTTGCATCCCATTTTCATCGATAAATATTTTATCATTTATTTTTAATCCTTCTACAAAGCTAAATGGAGTTACTGAAAAACTCTCTTTATCTAAACTAGTAACCATTCCTAAAGCGGTATGATTATTCCCTTCAATTTTTACAATATCACCTATACTAGGAGTTATTCCTGTAGCGATTAAATTTGTAGGATTTATTTGTATAACAATTCCAAAAGGTTTAGATAATTGAGTTTTTTTTATTTTATTTTTTAAAGATTTCAGTGGCAATACTTCCCCTTTATAGATGGACTTTTTGTATTTTTTTTGATATTATACCCAATTAAAAACTATTCTTACAAAGGTAAAAAATGAAGACAGAACAAATAAATAATGCAAATGCTCTAATTAAAATTGAAGTATCAAATGATGTAATTGATGCAAAAAAAGAACAAGTTGCTAAAAAATTCGCTAAACAAGTAAAAGTTGATGGATTTAGAAAAGGTAAAGTTCCTGTAGCTGTAGTAAAAAAAATGTATGCTGAAGCTATCGAAAAAGAAGCAATTGATGAACTTATCAAAGAAGAATATGAAGCTGGATTAAAAGAATTAAATATTAAACCAGAAGATATTATTTCTGAGCCAATTTTCACTAAATTTGATAGAGGTGAAGAAAAAACTGAAATTGAAATCAAAGTTAGTTTAAGACCACAAGTAAATGTAGATGGTTATGAAGATGCTATTCCTGAAGTAGAACTTCCAAGTGTAACTGATGAAGAAGTAGATGCTAAGATAGCTGAATATGCTAAAAATGTAGCAGAGCCTGTAGATAGTGATAAAGAAGTAGTTGAAAATGGTGATATCGCTGTAATTGATTTTGAAGGTTTCATCGATGGTAAAGAGATGGAAAATGGAATGGCTACTGATTATCCATTAGAATTAGGAAGTAATTCATTTATTCCAGGATTTGAAGAACAAATCGTTGGTATGAAAGTTGGAGAAGAAAAAGAGATTAAAGTAACTTTCCCTGCTGAATATGGTGCAAAAGAGATAGCTGGAAAAGAAGCTACTTTTAAAGTAAAACTTAAAAAAATCCAAGAAAAACAAACACCTGAATTAAATGATGATTTAGCTAAAAAATTACTTCAAATGGAAGATGCTACAGTTGAAACTTTAAAAGAAGAAATCAAAAAAGAGTTAATCAATGCTAAAAAAGCAGAAGTATTCGCTCCTAAAAAAGCTGAATTAGTTGAAAATCTAGTAGCAAAATTTGAATTTGATTTACCTGATAGTGTAGTAGAAAAAGAAGCTGAAATGACTATCAATCAAAAAGCTGGGGCAATGAAAGAAGATGAAATTAAAGCTCTTACAGAAGATAGTGAAAAATTAAAAGCATTCCAAGAAGAAGCAAAAGAAGAAGCTGCTAAAAAAGTAAAATTAACTTTTATTATAGATGAATTAGCTAAAAAAGAAAATATTGAAGTAAGTGACCAAGAAGTGTTACAAGTTATCTATTTTGAAGCTATAAGACAAGGGCAAGATGCTGAAAAAATTTATGAATATTATAAAGAAAACAATCTAATTCCAGCAGTTAAAATGAGTATGATTGAAGATAGATTATTAACAAATCTACTTGATAAAAAAGCTAAATAAGTCTTTTTGACTTTTTGCTTTTTAAATTTACTAAAGAAATAGATGATTTTTTTAGTAAATTTAAAATTAAAGGATATAGATGTTAATACCTACGGTTATAGAAAAAACAGGAAGAGGTGAGAGAGCCTATGATATTTATTCAAGACTTCTAAAAGATAGAATCATTATGCTAAGTGGTGAAGTAGAAGATCACATGGCAAGTTTAATTGTTTCTCAACTTTTATTTCTTGAAGCTGAAGATCCAGAAAAAGATATTTATCTTTATATAAATTCTCCAGGTGGAGTTGTTACAGCTGGTATGAGTATTTATGATACTATGAATTATATTAGACCAGATGTTGTGACTATTTGTATGGGACAAGCTGCAAGTATGGGAGCATTCCTTTTAAGTAGTGGTCAAAAAGGTAAAAGATTTGCACTTCCACATGCTAGAATTATGATTCATCAACCATTAGGTGGAGCTCAAGGACAAGCTACTGATATTGAAATTCATGCAAAAGAAATTTTAAGAATGAAAAAAGAACTTAATGAAATTTTAGCTAAAAATACAGGTCAAACTATTAAAAAAATAACAAATGATACTGAAAGAGATAATTTTATGAGTGCTAAAGAAGCTGTAGAGTATGGACTTATTGATAAAGTATTAGAAAAGAAAGAGAAATAATCACAAATGATTGATAAAAAGGATATAAATGTGGAAGGTGTAGCATTGAATGAAGCTTCTACAGAGATAGAAGTTTTCGCAAAAAAAGTTTTTGATAAATTGATTGAAGAGAGTGTATATCCTATTCCATATTATTATAGTATTTATTTTTTTAATATGTTAGAAGATGAACCAAATGAATTTAAAAAATCTGTAATGGAACTTATAGAATTAGAAGGTTCTAATGAATTAGAAGAGGATTTGAAGTTTGAGCAAAAATTAAAACAATCTTTTAAATTTTCAAAAGAATTAGTTCAACATAGTGCTATGGTTTATAAACTTTCTAATATGTTAAAAGATAAAAATAACTCTTATTTATCAGAAATTGATAATATATCTACACCACAAGCTTTTAAAAATATCCTTTTATCATCAAAAAAAAATATAGAAATTATAAATAAAAAAATGTCATCATCTTTAAAAAGTATTAAAGATTTATATGCTAAAAATGTAACTACTCTTAAAGAGATTGAAAAAGAAACAATTTTTGATTCTGTGTATGGACTTTATAATAAAAATTATTTTTTAAGAGAATTAAAAAGAGAAATTAAACAAATTGAAAAGTTTAAGCATACAAGTAGTTTAATTGTCTTAAAAGCAAATGATGAAGTATTAAATAAATTAAAATCAGAAAAATCAAAAAGAGTTGTAAATAGATTTATTTCTAAAATTTTACTTAAAACTTCAAGAAGGACAGATATTATTGCTCATTTAGGTGATGGTATTTTTGGAATGCTTTTAAAACATACAGACAGAATTGGTTCTATGAGAACTAGTGAAAGATTATCTGATATGATTTCAAATTCTTCAATGTTTATAGAAGGTGATGAGTTAGAAGTGAAAATAGTTATAGGTATTAGTGAAATATTCTCTGATAAAAATGAAGTTGAGATTATGGATTGTACATATAGTAAATTAAATGAAGCTCAAGAAGAAGGGCTATTATATAAACTTTGTGAGGAGCAATGATGGAAGTAGTAACATATCCTAATAAGATATTAAAAAAAATTTCAAAACCAGTTGAAAGATTTGATAGTGAACTTCATAAATTACTAGATGATATGTATGGAGTAATGGTTGAAAATAATGGTGTAGGTTTAGCAGCTATTCAAGTAGCTGTACCTTTAAGAGCATTACTTATTGATATAGGTGATGAAGAAGGAAATCAATCTCCTGAAACTTTAATAGAAGTTATAAATCCTGAATTTTTAACTTATGATGGAGTTATTAAAGATACAGAAGGTTGCTTAAGTGTACCCGATTACTTTGATGAAGTTGAAAGATATGCAAATGTGAAAGTTAAATTTTTTGACCGTTACGGAAAAGAACATATAATGGATGCTGATGGACTTTTAAGTGTAGCTTTTCAGCATGAAACAGACCATTTAGATGGACATCTTTTTGTAGAAAGACTTGATTATATTAAAAGAAAAAAATTTGAAAAAGAATGGAAGAAAAAACTAAAACAAAAAAAATAAACTCTGCTATTTTTGATGGTGAAGTTAAAATTATAGAAGTTGAAACAACTTTTATTTCAGCTTTGCCATCTTTTAGTATAGTTGGACTTGCTTCAAGTGCTATTCAAGAAAGTAAGGAAAGAATTAAAGCTGCATTATTAAATAACAATTTCACCTTTGCACCATTAAAAATAATTACAAATTTATCTCCTGCTAATTTACCCAAAAAATCTACTGCTTTGGATTTACCAATAGCTTTATCTATTTTACTTCAAAATAGTGATATAGATTTAAGTGAATATCTTATTTTAGGTGAATTGGGATTAGATGGTAGTATAAAAGAAACAAGTGATATTTTTGCTATAGTATTAGGAAGTAAGTTTAAAAAAGTTATAGTTCCAAAAAGTATAGCAAGTAAATTGGTTCAAATTCCTGATATAGAGGTTTATGGATTTAGTAATATTTCTGAATTTTTTGATATTAAATTTAAAAAAGAAAGCAGTAAAAAACTTAAATATAAATTTATTGAAATCCAAAATAAAAAATATTTTTATAATGATAAATTTGTGTTGGATTTTAAAGATATTAAAGGACAAAATGTTGCTAAAAGAGTAGCATTGATTAGTGCTGCTGGTATGCATAATCTTTTACTTGAAGGTAGTGCAGGTGTTGGTAAAAGTATGCTGATAAATAGACTCCAGTATATTTTACCACCACTTAGTTTAGAGGAATTACTTGAAATAGAAAAACAAAATTCTCTTGATAATAAAGAAATAACATTTAATCCTATTCGTCCATTTCGTATGCCTCATCATTCAAGTTCTAAAGCAGCTATTTTTGGTGGAAGAAAAAGTATAGGTGAAATAGCTTTAGCTAATAATGGGGTATTATTTTTTGATGAACTTCCTCAGTTTAGGAAAGATGTATTAGAAGATTTAAGATTGCCATTGCAAGAAAGAAAGGTTTTAATTTCTAGAGTTGATTCTAAAATAGAATATAAAACTGATATATTATTTGCAAGTGCTATGAATCCTTGTCCTTGTGGAAATTTATTAAGTAAAAAAGAGTGTAGATGTACAGAACTTGAAATCAAAAGATATAAAAATAGAATAAGTGAGCCTCTTTTAGAAAGAATAGATTTATATTTACAAATGACTGAAGATAGTGATAAAAGTGTGATAAGTTCTAAAGAGATGTATAAAAAAGTTTTAATTGCTTTTGAAAAACAGATAAAAAGAGGATATTTTAATTCAAGATTACCAGAAAATTGGAAGTTTGATATAGAAACTGAAGCTAGTGAAATTTTAGATAAAGCTGTAAATAATTTTAATTTATCTAAAAGAAGTGAATTTAAAATTCTTAAAGTAGCACAAACTATTACAGATTTAGAAAATTATAATAAAATAAATAAAAAAGCAGTGCTTGAAGCATTAAGTTATAGAAAAAGATAAAATTAAATATCTTTTAATTTACTTCTAATATCCAAGATAGTATCGATGTTTTCAAAAAATAAATCTACAAGTTTTGGCTCAAAATGTTTTCCTCTTTCTTCTTTAAATAGATTAAAAATTTTTTCATCTTCCCATGCTTTTTTATAAACTCTATCACTACCTAATGCATCAAATACATCTGCTACAGCAGTAATTCTTCCATAAATATGAATTTCTTCCCCTTTTAATCCTCTAGGATATCCACCACCAGCCCATTTTTCGTGATGTTCATAAGCTACAATTGCAGCAGCTTTTAAAAGAGGGCGATTTGAATATTTAAGTATTTCATATCCATGAGTAGCATGTTTTTTCATAATTTCAAACTCTTCTGGCGTAAATCTTCCTGGTTTGTTTAAAATAGCATCAGGAATAGCAACTTTTCCTATATCATGTAATGGGCTTGCTTCTTTTAATAATTTAACTTCATTTTCATCTAATCCATACGCTCTAGCTAATACTTCAGAATATAAAGCTACTCTTTTAACATGATTTCCTGTTTCTTTACTTCTTTTTTCACCTATCATACCCATTGTAAATACAATCTCTTTTTGTGTAAGTTCAAGTTCTTTATTTAGTTCTCTAAGTTCAATAGTTTTTTCTTTTACTTTTTCTTCTAAAATAATATTTTGTTCAGATAAATATAAATGGTTAGATATTCTAGAAAGTACTTCTCTTGCACGAAAAGGTTTTGTGATATAATCAACTCCACCTAGTTCATAGGCTTTTTCTATACTATCTTCATCTGTTTTAGCTGTAATAAAAATGACAGGAATATTTTTAGTTTTTGGATTTATTTTTAATTTTTGTATAACTTCAAAACCATCCATTTCATTCATCATAATATCAAGTAAAATTAAATCAATATGCTCTTCTTCTACTAAGTTTAATGCACTTTTTCCATCAAGTGCTACTAAAACATCATATTTATCACCTAATAATTCTAAAAGAATATCAATATTTGTTTCTACATCATCAACGACTAATATAGTTTTCATAATAACTCCAATGCTTCTTTAAATTTATACTTTTTAATTAACTGTTTTATTTGATTTAATTTATCACTATTATCGATTTCAAAATCATATTTTTCTATTTCTTGCATTACACTTTTTATATTTGTTGGTCTTTTAGTTTTTAGTGCTTCTTTTAATTTATTCAATAATTCAAGTTTTTTTTCTTCATCTATGGTTTCTTTTTGAATATTTTCATCTAAAATACCACTATTTTCTATTTCATTTATCACTTTTTCAAATTCTTCATAAAATATAGGAAGTAAAGTTTTATCTAGTGTATCATTTATTTTTGTAGCTATTTCAAAAAGTTTTTTAGCTCCGGCACTACCACTTATACCTTTAATTGTATGAATTGTCAACTTAAAATCATCATTTTTCATTTCATTAAGTTTTATATCTTTATATTCATAAAGACCTTTTAAAATATTTTTAAATATTTTTTCATTTCCCATTACAAGTTTTAATGCATAGTCTTTATCTATATGTTGAAAGTTTGGTATGTTAGTATTTATATTTTCTTTAGTAATTTCTGTTTTTTTTGCTTTTTTAGATAAAAATTGAAGTAAAGTCATATATAATTCTTCTACATTTATAGGTTTATTTAGGTGTTTATTCATTCCAACTTTTTTAGTTTTTTCTATATCTTCTTTCATAGCATTTGCTGTTAGTGCAATAATAGGGATAGTTTTATTTTTATTTCTTATTATTTTAGTTGCTTCATAACCATCCATTATAGGCATTTGCAAATCCAT
>Ga0256828_1002662_pt1 | contig 10509 bp, 11 predicted proteins | sample CV88metaG_FD_185993 | JGI IMG/M metagenome (GOLD analysis project Ga0256828, IMG submission 185993) | Hydrothermal vent microbial communities from East Pacific Rise, Pacific Ocean - CV88 | ecosystem: Environmental > Aquatic > Marine > Hydrothermal vents | place: Pacific Ocean: East Pacific Rise... | reverse complement strand
AGTCGAAATTGATTGTATCGCACTAGCTAATGCTGATTTTCATATCTAAATAATGCAAAACAAACTATCTAAAATAGTCTCAAAAACTATATTGGGTGGTTTGGGAATTTATTTTGTATTTATTTTTATTCAAGCTATTGATATAGTAAATAGAAGACAAATAAATACAGGAGATGGTATCTATATTAATAGTACTACAGACTCTAAATATATCAAAAAATTAACATATACACTAACAAAACATTGCAAAAGTGAAGTATGTAAAGTTCAATCTATTTTGGATTTTGTAACTAATATTCCCTATAAAATTAATAACTTTCAAGCTAAATCTCCACAAGAAACCATCCAAAAAAATTTTGGTGATTGCGATGATAAAAGTAATCTACTTATATCTATGCTCCATGAATTGGGATTAGAGAGCTATTTTGTACTTGTTCCTCATCATATTTTTGTAATTGTAAGATTAGATGATATTCACCTAAAATATCTAGTTAAAGGACTATATATAAATGGTATTAAATATTACATACTAGAAAGTACTGCAAAAAACTCAAGAATTGGATTTCCTATGCAAAAAAAACTCTCTGATATTCAAGCAATTATTGAACCTTTTAAAAATAAAAAAGTTGAGATTAAATCAATTGAATGGAAACTCTAGCCTCTTTATGATATAATCATATATTATAATTAAGGATAATATATGAGAGAACAAACTTTAGCTATACATGCAGGATACGAAAAAGATACTCAAGCTACTATGGCAGTACCTATATATCAATCAACAGCATATGAATTTAGAGATAGTGAACATGCTGGTAATCTATTTGCACTAAAAGAGTTAGGAAATATATATACAAGATTAATGAACCCTACTACAGATGTATTTGAAAAAAGATTTACAGCATTAGAAAAAGGAGCAGGTGGAGTAGGTACAGCTTCTGGTATGTCTGCTATATTTTATGCAATTGCAAATGTAGCTGAGGCAGGAGATAATATTATAGTAGCAAAACAAGTTTATGGTGGCACAACTACACTTACAGGACATACTATTAAAAGATTTGGAATAGAAAGTAGATATTTTGATGTAAATAATCCATCCCAAATAGAAGATTTGGTTGACAAAAAAACTAAATTAATTCTATTTGAGAGTATTACAAATCCTAGTATAGATATTGCTGATTTTGATGCTATTGTAACTATTGCTAATAGACATAATATTTTAACTTGTGTAGATAATACAGTTGCTACCCCTATATATTGTAATCCATTACAATTAGGATGTGATATAGTAGTTCATAGTGCTAGTAAATACACTACGGGTCAAGGATTAGCTATAGGAGGGATTATAATAGAGAGACAAAATTTAGTAGATAAAATTAAAAATAACCCAAGATATAATCATTTTAATAAACCAGATGAGAGTTATCATGGTCTAATATATAGTGATTTGGATTTACCACTATTTACTCTACGAGTTAGATTAGCTCTTCTTCGTGATTTAGGTGCCAGTCCAAGTCCATTTAACTCTTGGTTATATATTCAAGGATTAGAAACCTTGCCTCTAAGAATGAGACAACACTCATCTTCAGCTTTGGCTATTGCAGAGTTTTTAGAGTCTCATCCCAAAGTAAAAAAAGTAAACTACCCAGGATTAAAATCTAATAGTAACTATAAATTAGCTCAAAAATATTTTCCAAAAGGACAAAGTGGACTATTATCATTTGAACTAAACTCATTAGAAGAGGCTCAAAAGGTAGCGAATAGTACCAAAATATTTAAACTAGTAACAAATATAGGAGATAGTAAATCTATTATTACTCATCCTGCTAGTACAACACATCAACAACTATCAACTCAAGAACTTATAGATGCTGGTGTTCCTGCTGGACTTATTAGACTTAGTGTAGGTTTAGAAGATACCCAAGACTTAATTGATGATTTAAAAGAAGCTTTAGAATAATATGAAATAGTTGAGAAAAACTCTCAACTATTTTGTTATAGCATATTTTTTATACTCTTTTCTTAATCTATCCCAAGTCCCATCAATAAAGATAGTTGGTGTTCCTGTTACTTGCAATCTTCTTTTCATAGCCATATCTACTCTAAGAGCCTCTTTTGTCTCTGGAGAATTTATATCAGCTTTAGTAATAGTTACTCCTGTGGTATCTTTTATTGCTTGTAAAATCTTATCAACATTAGTCTCTGTAGGTTTAATAGGTAAATGATATAATTTAAGCATATTATCTATATCACCCATTTTTTGAAGAACATGCATAGCTCTTGTAGTAACATCCGATGCTGGATGTATTCTTACTAAAGGAAAATGATAATAGTATAAACCATATATTTTTGGATTTTTTCTTACTATATTTATAACTTCTTTAATTTTATCTCTACAATATGGACAAAATGGGTCTGTAAAAATTAATAATTTATGAGGTGCATTTTTACTACCAGCAATAAAATGAGCATCATCATACGCATCCATAGGTACTTTTGGTTTTAATAAATTAGCATAACTTTTACCTTTTTTTCGAGTTCCATCACTTCTTAATTTTCCTTTTTTCATTAATTTGAGTGTAATTCTATCACCTTTTGTAAAAACAGTCTGTGGTACAATAGCATCTTGATATGTATCACCTAATTTTAATCTAACTTTAATAGATAAAAAATAAACACTCCACCCTGGTGCATCATCAATGGGATATGTCGAGATAATATCAATTTGACTCACAGAGGCCTTCATCTTTGCTTCAACATATTTTTTCATATAATTTTTAACATCATTGTCACTCATAGCATTAAGTTGGCTAACAGTCATAATAATAAGTAGTATTAATATTTTTATTTTCATAGTCTTCCTTATTTAAAAATGTTTAGTACAGTTATTTTATCATCATAGTATTAATAAAAGCTATTATTTAATATATTTTTATTAGAATTGAATATTTTTTACACCAAGATTAATATAATTTATATTCTACAAGCCTAAATAGGATAAAATTCGTCAATGAAAATAGAAACTAAAATAGAACGATTTACTACACCTCTGTATTTGGAAAGTGGAAGAATTTTAGAGCCATATCAAATAGCATATGAGACTTATGGCAAAATAAATAGTGATGCCTCTAATGTTATTCTAATTTGTCATGCACTAAGTGGTTCTCATCATGCTGCTGGAATATATAAAGGCGATAGAAAAGCTGGTTGGTGGGATGGACTTATTGGAGATGGAAAAGCTATAGATACAACAAAATATTTTGTTATCTCCACAAATGTACTAGGTTCATGTTTTGGAAGTACTGGTCCTATGAGCAATAACTATCCTAGTGATAAACCATATAGACTCAAATTTCCTGTTTTAACTATCAAAGATATGATAAAAGCCCAAAAACAACTACTTAGTCATTTAGGAATATATCATGTCAAAGCTATAGTTGGTGGCTCTATGGGAGGAATGCAAGCACTACAGTTTGCTGTGGATTATCCAAATTTTGCAGATAAAATTATAGCATTAGCCTCAACATATGCTACACAACCTTGGACTATTGCTTTTAATAAAGTAGCTATAGAGGCTATTAGAAGAGACCCTAGATTTAAAAATGGAGAGTATGAAAAAGACGCATTTAAAGAAAAAGGTTTAGATGGTTTAGCTATAGGCAGAATTGCAGGGCATATATCTTATTTATCACCTGACTCTATGAATAAAAAATTTGGTAGAAATTATGTAAATAATGATGGACTCTTTGAACTATTTGGCAGATATGAAGTTGAAAGATATATGGAATATAATACTAATAACTTCTCAAAACTATTTGACCCAATGAGCTATTTATATATAGTAAAAGCTATTAATACTTTTAATCTTAGTAGGGGATATGACTCTTTATATAATGCTATTTTAAGAATAAAAGCAAAAATGACACTAATATCTTTTAGAAGTGATTACCTATTTTTTCCTCATGAGATGAAACATATAGATACAATGATGAAAAGAAATAATCAAAACTCGAACTATTATGAGATAGATAGTGATTATGGTCATGACGCATTTTTGGTTGAAATAGATAAATTTGATAATATAATAAAAGAGGCACTAGATGAATAGTAAAACATTTGAAGAGAGATTAACACTCTCAAAAGAGATATTAAATAGATTAATAGACCCTTCTATAACATTAGAAGAGAGTATTAAACTATACGAAGAGGGGCTTAATCATATAAAAGAGGCTCAAAAAATAATAGAAGAGGCTAAAACCAAAATCCAAATAATAGAAAAAGAAAAATCAAACTCTATAACAAATGGAGAAAAGCCTTAATGGAAAAACTTACAATTGCTGGATTACAACTACCTACTTTAGGTATGCATGCGACTAAACTAAACTTTTATCTAAGAAACGCACATAGCCGAGGAGTTAAATTGGTCTTAATAGGGGAATATGTACTTAATCATTTTTTTAAAGAGATAGGTAAGATGCCTATAAAAATGGTAGAAGAACAGAGCTATAAACATATAGAATTAATTAAACAGTATGCTATTGAATATGATTTAGTATTTATAGCACCAATTATAAGTGTAAAAGATAATAGCTATATAAAAAGAATAGTCAAAATAACTCCTAAATCTATAAATTATTATGAACAACAGATACTTATGCCTTATGAACATTGGAATGAAAAAGAGTTTTTTGATAATCCTATAAAACCTTTACACTCTCCTATGATATTTCAATTAGAAGGATTTCGCATTATGGTAATGGGTGGATTTGAGTTACACTTTGATACATTTTGGGAAATTGTTTTAGAGAAAAAAGTAGATTTAGTATTACTACCAACAGCATCAACTTTTGGCTCTCATAATAGATGGAGAGAGATTATAAAAACAAAAGCATTTTTACATGGATGTTATATACTTAGAGCAAATAGACTAGGAGAATATAATGAAGATGGTATAAAATGGAAATTTTATGGAGATAGTATGCTTGTTAAACCAACAGGTGAAGTGTGTATGATGCTAGAAGACAAAGAGTCTATGCTTATAGAGACTATAAATAAAAAAATAGTCAAAGAACATCGAAAACAGTGGGGTTTTGAAAAAGAGGTTAGAATAAGAAAAAAACTTTAATAAAAAATAATATAAACATAAAATAATATAAATATAAATCAATAATATTAGTTTAACTGTATAAAAAAAAATTTATTTGAATAAACTCTAACTTTTTTCATTAACTTTTAATTTACCTTAATCGTTAACATGTTACAATCTATTAAAAATATAAAGGGAATAGGCAATATGAATAATGACTTAATGAAAATTGTTGAAGAGACTAAAAAACTAAAAGTAATGGTACTAGAGGACGACCAAGAGACAAATGATTTAATGTGTACAACATTAAAAAATTTCTTCGCAGAAGTTTACTCAGCATTAGATGGTGAAACTGCATTAGAGTTATATGAAAGATACCAACCTGATATTATCTTTGTTGATATTATCTTACCAGGAAAAAGTGGGTTGGATATTGCAAAAGAGATTAGAGATATAAATCCTAAACAGATGATTGTAATTGTATCTGCGAGTGATGATATGGGGAATATTTCTGAAGCAGTAAAAATTGGTGTTAATAATTTTATTAGAAAACCAATCAATACTGATAAAATGATAGATGTATTAAAAGATATTGTAACAGATATCAAAAAGCAAAAGAAAAATAGAACTAAAATTTTCTCTATTACTCTGCCACTTGATTTATATGAGCAAGTTGATACAGATGCTAAAAGTGAGAGTATCTCTAAAAATGCTATGATTATTAGAGCATTAAAACATTTCTATAATCTATAGCAAATTTTCCAAGATAGATATAAATCTTGGTATTTTAGCTTTTTGTTGGTTAAACTTATTTAGTTTAACCTTATTCTAACTGATTGTTCGTGAGCTGTTAATCCTTCTGTATTAGCTATCATAGCACACGCCTCTCCAATTTCATTTAATCCTTGTTGACTCATAAAAATGATTGATGATTTCTTTAAAAAATTATCAACACTCAATGGAGAGTAAAATTTTGCTGTTCCCCCAGTTGGTAAAGTATGGTTTGGTCCTGCTATATAGTCACCAATTGGTTCAGGTGTATATTGACCCAAAAATATAGCTCCTGCATGTTTAATTTTGGATAATAAATCCATAGGGTTTTGAGTTACTATTTCTAAATGTTCTGGTGCTATTTGGTTCATTAAATCTATAGCACTATCTATTGTATTTGTAACAATAATAGCCCCTCTCTTTTCTATAGATTTTCTAGCAATACTTTCTCTATCTAATTTAGATAAAAACTCTTCTACTTTATCTGATACTCTATTAGCTAAAGAGCTATCAGTAGTTATTAAAATAGAACTCGCCATCTCATCATGCTCTGCTTGAGATAATAAATCAATAGCTATAAAATCCTCTCTAGCACTACTATCAGCCAATATCCCTATCTCACTAGGTCCTGCTATCATATCTATATTGACATCACCATAAACCAACTTTTTAGCAGTTGCTACAAATATATTTCCAGGACCTGTAATCACATCAACCTTTGGAATAGTCTCTGTTCCATAAGCCATAGCACCAATAGCAGAAGCTCCTCCTACTTTAAAAACTCTCTTAATTCCACATAGATAACAAGCTGATAGCAATAACTCATTGAGTTTATTATCTGGTGCTGGAGTACATACAATTATCTCCTCTACACCTGCAACAATAGCAGGAATTGCATTCATTAGTAAACTACTAGGATATACAGCTTTGCCCCCTGGGATATAAAGTCCTGCTCTATCTACAGCTGTAACTTTTTGTCCCAATATATTACCACTCTTCTCAAAATCTAACCATGTTTTTGGCATAAGTTTTTGATGATAACTCTCAATTCTATTATAAGCTAAATGTAGAGCATCTTTTAAATCACTATCTATATTATTATAAGCCTTTTTCATCTCATCTATAGAGACCTCTAAATCAGCATCTATTTTAGGTGTCCAATTATCAAATTTGGATATATGTTCTTTTAGTGCATTATTTTTATTCTCTTTTATCTCATCTAATAGATTTTTAACAATATCACTTACACTATCAATATCCATTTTACCTCGTTGTAATAACTCATCAAAATTTTTTGAAAAATCACTATCTTTTGTATTAAATATTTTCACTATATCTCCTTTTGTATCTTGCTAACATACTCTCATTACCAATAGCTCCACCTTGATGTATATAGAGTATAGGTTTATCAAAAAGTTGAGAATTTTCCATCATTGTTATCCAACCAAGAGGGTCATATAACATATCAAACTCAATTTTTAACTCATTTCGCAATTTTAACCAAATATTATAAGAGTCTCTATAAAGCTTTCCAAAATGATATTTCTTTTTTGGTTTAATAATATATGGATATTTTAATAGATTTTTATCTAACATTTCAAATTGAAGTTGAAGATACTCACTATCTCCAACACAAGGAACCGTATATAGTGTTGATTTAAACTCCAAATCCATTTCAAATATGGCTTTTTGTAAAAACAGAGCTGTAGTTCCTGTGCCAGAGGGTAAAAATATATTAAGCTCTTTAATATTCTGTTCTTTTTGCCAAAATACTATCTCTTGTGCTAATAACTTTATACCTATATATGAGTTTTGGTCTCTTCCACCCTCCTCTACAAAAGCTGTAGAATTATTTTCTATCTCTTCTCTTTTTGGTTTACCTTTTCCAACGATAAGCTTCATACCATTTTGAAGTGCATATTTATAATTTCCTACAGGATTATCTCTAAGATATGATGGTATATGGTCTGTATAATATTCATACTCCCATCCCTTTACTTTTGCCAAAACAGATAATGAATACATAGCATTGGATTGATTAGAGCCATATGAGACCACTTTTTTTATATTTGGAAAATCTTGTAAAAGATAATAATAAAATTTTCTAGCCTTATTTCCTGAAAAGTCAGGATGAAGTAAATCATCTCTTTTTATATAAATTTCTCTATTCTCAAATATTACTTTGTCTATTGGTGAGTTGCATATTGTATATTTATTAATATTCATAGTGAGATTATACTCATAATTTTCTTTATATTAAGTGCTTTTGAGATATAATCACGCGTTTAAAATTCTCATGTAGTTATTCCTTGATAGGTTGCACAAGATATTGATGTTAAGGGCTACAGAGGTATAAACCTAAATTTAAATTATTTGCAAGGAGCAAAAATGGTAACAATGAAAGATTTACTAGAGTGTGGAGTACACTTTGGTCACCAAACAAGAAGATGGAACCCAAAAATGAAAAAATTTATTTTTGGAGAGAGAAAAAACATCTATATTATAGATTTACAAAAAACACTTAGATATTTTAAATATACATATAATGTTGTAAAAAATGCAGCAGCAGAGGGTCAAACAATTATATTTGTTGGAACAAAAAAACAGGCTAGAAATGCAGTAAAAGAACATGCCGAGAGATGTGGTATGCCTTATGTTTCTACTAGATGGCTAGGTGGTATGCTTACAAACTATCCAACAATGAAAAAGTCTATTAGAAAATTAGAAATTATTGAAAAAATGGAAGAGAGTGGACAGCTTGACCTTTTAACAAAAAAAGAAGCTTTGATGCTTATGAGAAAAAAAGAGAAATTACAATCATATCTTGAAGGTTTTAGACATATGAAAAAACTTCCTGATATGATGTTTGTAATTGATGCTGTAAAAGAGCATATTGCAGTAAAAGAGGCTAGAAGAATGGGAATGAAAGTTATTGCTCCATTAGATACAAACTGTGACCCTGATATGGTTGATTATCCAATCCCTGGAAATGATGATGCTATTCGTTCTATTAACCTTTTCTGTAAAGAGATGGCTGAAGCTATTATTGAAGGTCAAGCAGAACTTGCAGAACAAGAGGGTAAAGAGGTAGAACAAGCTCCATCAGCAGATGCAGAATTTGCTGAAGCTATGATGGGTGAAAACAAAGAAGAAACACCAACAAAAGAAGAGATTAAAGAGATTGTCGAAGAAGCTGTAGCAGAAGGTGAAGCAGAAAAAGAGACTAATAAAACAGAAGATAAAGAAGCAACAGGAGCATAATAGATGGCAAATTTTGGACCAAAAGATATTAAAAAACTAAGAGAAACAACTAATGCTGGTATGATGGACTGTAAAAAAGCATTAGTAGAGTCTGATGGTGACTTTGATAAAGCTATTGCATGGCTTAGAGAAAAAGGATTAGGTGCAGCTGCAAAAAAAGCATCTAAAGTGGCTGCTGAAGGTGTTATCTCTGTAAAAGTTGGAGATAATAAAGCTATTATTATTGAAATTAACTCTCAAACTGATTTTGTTGCTCAAAATGATGTATTTAAAGGAGTAGTAGAAAAAATTACTCAACACGCATTTGATAACAATTTGGGTGATGCTGATGCAATTAATAACTCTGAAATTGATGGTCAACCATTTTCAGAGTATCTATCTCTACAAATTGCTACAATAGGTGAAAATCTAGTAGTAAGAAGAGCTGGAATGATAAGTTCAGAGAGTGAAAATTTTGCAATCAATGGCTACCTACATGCTAATAATAGAGTTGGTGTACTTCTTGGTGCAGAGTGTGAAGACAAAGAGACAGCTGAAAAAATCAAAGCTGAACTTAAAAATATTGCTATGCACGCAGCAGCAATGAGTCCAAAAACTCTATCATACAAAGATTTTGACCCTCAATTTGTAGCAGATGAGACAAATGGTAGAATTGAAAAAGTAAAAAAAGAGAATGAAGAGTTAGCAAGACTTGGAAAAACTCTAAAAAATGTACCAGAGTTTGTAAGCAGACAACAACTTACAGATGAGATTATAGCAAAAGCAAAAGAGGCTATTGAAGCAGAACTAAAAGCAGAAGGTAAACCTGAAAAAATTTGGGATAGAATAGTTCCAGGTAAACTAGAGAGATATATCTCTGATAATACTCTACTAGACCAAGAGTTAGCTCTGCTTGACCAAAAATATGTAATGGATGATAGTATGACTGTTGGAGAATATATTGAAAAAGTATCTAATGGAAAAGCTAAAATTACAGAATTTATCCGATTAGAAGTTGGAGAAGGTATAGAAGTTAAAGAAGAAGATTTTGCTGCAGAAGTTGCAAAACAGATGGCATAATTTAAATTTTAAATTTATATAGAGGGTATCTATTTGATATAAATACCCTCAAAAATATAACAAGGATAAAAATGTCCACCCTACTTAAAGCTACAAATATTGCTCATGCTTTTGATTATCAACTATTTTCCAATATTAACTTAGAAGTTAAACAAAAAGAATCTATTGCTATATTAGGAAGAAGTGGTTCTGGAAAATCAACTCTGCTTCATATATTATCTACATTTATTAATCCAAATCAAGGTCAAGTTGAGCTATTTAATAAAAATATATATAGCCTACCATCAGATGATGTTGAAGAGATTAGAAGATATGATTTAGGAATTATATTT
>Ga0256828_1002660_pt1 | contig 10513 bp, 10 predicted proteins | sample CV88metaG_FD_185993 | JGI IMG/M metagenome (GOLD analysis project Ga0256828, IMG submission 185993) | Hydrothermal vent microbial communities from East Pacific Rise, Pacific Ocean - CV88 | ecosystem: Environmental > Aquatic > Marine > Hydrothermal vents | place: Pacific Ocean: East Pacific Rise... | reverse complement strand
GTTTTTTTCTTCTTTTTCTTCTATTTTTATATAGATAAAAGGCTATAAATAGCACTAATGCAATCAAAAAAATCAATCCCAAAAGAGTCTCAAAGCTACTATCAGGAACCTCTACTATATCTTTTATATCTCTTAGCTGTTCCATAGTTATCCTTTTATTATCTCTGATAAACGGATATATATATCCTCATCTGTATAAATCTTGCCAAAGCTAATTTGATGTTTTAAAAAGTGTTCTTTGAGCTTACGGTCATGCTCTTTTATTAGTTTGTGATACTCTTTTGCTATATCTTTGTTTAAAATCATCTCTTTTGACTCTAGCGTATTGGTATCAATTAGTTCAAACTCACCATTTAAGGTAGGGTTCTCTTCAAATCTATCTCGTACCATAATAGCATATAGCTCATTTTTATGAGCAATCTCGCTTAGGTCGATATTCTCTTCATAAAAATCACCTACTATAAATATAAGAGATTTCTGTTTGACTACACCATTTACAAAATCACAAAAAGCTTTATAATTAGCCTCTTTGCCCAAACACTCAAACTCTATAGCACTTTGGACTAATTGATATACTACAGCATCACTCTTTGTAGGCTCAAAAAACTTCTCTATCTTTTTTTCAAAAAATACGCTTTGGAGTCTATTGTCATTTTTGAGTGCAGAGAATGCCAAAAGTGCCATAATCTCTGTGGCTACCTCTTGTTTTAGCTTAACTGAACCAAAGTGTAGGCTTCCACTTAACATAAAAGCTATAACAATATTTAGCTCTCTCTCTTCATTAAAGACATTTGTCTTTAGTCCATTACCCTTAGCTGTTGCTTTCCAGTTAATCTTACGAATATCATCACCATAATCATAGTCACGGATTTCACGAAAATCCAATCCATCACCTTTAAATGTGGTGAGATGATTTCCAAGATTACCTGAAAAAACATCTTTTTTAGCCCTAAGCAGTATCTCTTTTGCTACCTGTTGCATAGAGAACTCCTTATGGTACTTTTATATCTCTAATAATTTTTTGAATAATACTATCAGTAGTAATATTATTAGCTTGAGCTTTATAGTTTAGTATAACTCTATGTCTAAGTACACTACTAGCAATATAGCTAATATCAAGTGGTGTTACAAAATCATTTCCACGAATAAGAGCTACTGCACAACTAGCTTTATATAGGTCAATAGAGGCTCTTGGACTTGCTCCAAAACTAATATATTTTGCAATATCATCTACTCCATATTCATGAGGATACCTTGTAGCAAATATAATTTTTGTCATATACTCTTTAACAGCATTATCAACATGAACCTTTTTAAATTCCTCTCTAATCTTTCTCAAATCTTCAATAGTTGCTACAGCCTCAACCTCTTCAAATCCTTTAATAGCAACTCTCTCTACTATCTCCATCTCCTCTTCTATAGTGTTATATCCCACCATAACTTTGAGCATAAATCTATCAAGTTGAGCCTCTGGAAGTCTATATGTTCCCTCTTGTTCAACAGGGTTTTCTGTAGCCATAACTAAAAATGGCTCATCAATTTTAAAAGTCTGGTCACCAATAGTTACTTGTCTCTCTTGCATAACTTCAAGTAGTGCCGCTTGTACTTTGGCAGGAGCCCTATTTATCTCATCAGCAAGTAGCAAGTTTGTAAAGATTGGACCCTGTTTAATACTAAACTCACCACTTTTTGGATTGTAAATCTCTGTACCTGTTACATCACTTGGAAGCAAATCGGGAGTAAATTGAATTCTCTTAAACTCAACTCCTAAAGCTTTTGCAATAGCATTAATAGCTGTAGTCTTTGCAAGTCCAGGTACACCTTCAACTAAAATATGCCCATTGGCAATCAATCCAACAAGTAATGAGTCTATTAAAATTTCTTGACCAACAATAATCTTTTTAACTTCTTGTTTTATATTATTTATTTTATTCATATAGTAATTTTTCCTTATATTAATAATTTTATAAAATAATAGAACTAATTGATTAACCATCAGTAAACAGTATGATTACATTTAGTTAATAAAGTTTAGTTCAAATGACTAAAAGTTTAGATTATAACATAATTTGTGCTAAAAAATTATTTTTTTGAAATTAAAGGAGTTAAATTAACTATAGAAAATTAATCTATAGTGCTATTATTATCTTTTTGTAGAGTTTTATTTAAATCATGAATTTGAATAGGAACTTTTTTTACTAGATAGAAATAATTTGGATGCAATACATCAGCATAAGTTTTTATAATAGCCGTTTTATATGTACTTCTAGTTAATACTTTTGATACAACTCCTACAGGAATATTAGCCAAAAAGATATTATCTAAACCACTAGTTACAACTTTATCTCCTATTGCTATTTTTGACCATTTTGGAATAAAATTAATCTCCATAGTCTTTTCATCTATACCCTTAGCAATACCTGGCATCTTTTTTTTGCCTATAAAAGTAGAAAACTGACATTTTTCATTAGATAATAAAATCCCTTCTAATCTATTATCCTTTTTAATAGCTATTCCAGCTACAACATTTTTTTGAATTAAACCATATATCTTATCATCTTTGAGACTGCCATCGTATGTTAAATATATATATGAAAAATCATTAAGTTTTTTATATGATAAAGTTTGTATATGCAATACATTTTTATTGGCATCAAATTTTTTTGCTCTAACCTCATTATACTCTTCTAATTGATTTATTGTCATCTTTTGATTATAGAGATATTTTCTAAGTAATATATTCTCTTTTTGAAGACTTTCTATAGAGTTAGATTGAGAAATATACTGTTTAATAGTATTATTTACCTTGTCAGTAATATGCAAATAAGCATTTTTTATAGGCAAAGAGATAACTGCAAAATTATCTTGAAACTTCTCCTCTTTTCTGAAAAATAAAAGAGAAGCTAATAATACAATAATAAGGAAAACTACTTTTTTATTCATCATAAGTTGTATGTTGTAGTAAATCTATCTCTTCTAATGCTTTACCAGTACCTTTTGCTACTGCTAATAGAGGGTCTTCACATACATAAACTGGTAATTTTACAATATTAGATAGATACTTATCCAATCCTCTAATCAATGCACCACCACCTGTTAAAACAATACCATTTTCTACAATATCACCAGCAAGGTCAGGTGGAGTATCCTCTAGTACAATTTTTAAAGCTTCTCCAATCTCTTTTAGAGGAATTTTCATAGCATCTCTCATATGCTCTGAATTTATCTCTATAGATGTAAGAAGTCCTGTAACTTGGTCTCGACCTTTTACATTTAGTGATAACTCTTCCTCTAATTGAATAGCTGTACCTATACGGATTTTCATCTCTTCTGCTACTCTATCACCAATTAGTAAGTTAAAGTTCTTTTTCATATAATCAATAATAGATTTATCTAGCATATCTCCTGCTACTCTAATTGATTTACTCTGAACTAGTCCACCAAGAGATGTTACACCAATTTCAGTTGTCCCTCCACCTATATCAACAACCAAATTTCCATTTGGCTCTTTTACTGGAATTCCTGCTCCAATAGCTGCTGCCATTGGCTCTTCTATTAAATATACCTCTCTAGCTCCTGCACTCATAGCTGACTCTTTTACAGCTTTTCTTTCAACTTGAGTTAAACCAAAAGGGACACAGATAATAATTCTAGGAGAAAATAGTCCTTTTCTATTGTGTACTTTTTCTATAAAGTATCGAATCATCATCTCTGTTACATTAAAATCAGCAATAACACCATCTCTCATTGGTCTAATTGCTTTGATATTTCCAGGTGTTTTACCCACCATATCTTTTGCCTCTTGACCAACAGCTAATATATCTTCTCGACCATGTCTATCATACTGTATTGCAACAACTGATGGCTCATTAATTTTAATTCCTTCACCCTTGACTAAAACTAGCGTATTTGCTGTTCCTAAGTCTATAGCTAAATCATTAGAAAACATACCTAAAATTTTTTTGAACATTTTTTACTTTTCCTTTATTCTATGCTGATTTTGAATTTTTTATATAAATTGGTTTAATATTATTATCAATTACATCCTCTGTAATTACAACCTCATACCCCTCAAGCTCTGGCAATTCGTACATAATATCTACTAAAGTCTCTTCCATAATCGAACGAAGTCCCCTAGCCCCTGTCTTTCGGTTAATAGCTTTTTGTGCAATAGCTTTTAGTGCATTCTCTTCAAAAGATAATATTACATTATCTATCTCAAATAATTTTTGATACTGTTTTACAATAGAGTTTTTTGGTTCAACTAAAATTCTAACCATATCATCTAAAGTAATTGGCTCTAAAGTTGCAGTTATATGAAGTCTGCCTATTAACTCTGGAATAATACCATATTGAACTAAATCACTCGACTCTATCAAATGAATAACAGATTCTTTTTCTCTATTACTCCGTTTAGTCTGACCAAATCCTAACTGATTAGCCCCTAATCTTCTTTGAATTATCTCTTCTATTCCATCAAAAGCACCACCACAAATAAATAGTATATTACTAGTATCTATCTGTAAAAAATCTTGATTTGGATGCTTTCTACCACCTTTTGGTGGAATATTTACCACTGAACCCTCTATTATTTTGAGAAGTGCCTGTTGAACACCCTCTCCTGATACATCTCTAGTAATTGAACGGTTCTCTCCCATTCGAGCTATTTTATCCATCTCATCTATAAATATAATACCTCTTTGTGCTTTTTCAACATCACCATCTGCTGCTTGTAGTAATTTTGTAAGAATATTTTCAACATCTTCACCAACATAACCAGCTTCAGTTAAATTGGTTGCATCTGATATTGCGATAGGAACATCTAAAAATCTTGCAATGGTTTGTGCTAATAGTGTTTTTCCCGAACCTGTTGGACCAATTAAAAGTATATTTGATTTATCTATATTGGTATCATCATCTTTTACATTTTTGAAAATTCTCTTATAATGGTTATATACAGCAACTGATAGAGTTTTTTTTGCACTCTCTTGACCAATTACATAATCATCTAAAATTTTATGAATTTCTTTTGGAATAAGAAGATTAACACTCTCACTATCACTACTGTTTTTATCATCTTCACCAAAAAGAATTTTATAAGCAGATATAACGCAGTTTGAACATATATAGACACCATTTCCTGCTATAAATGGATTGTCTTTCTTTTCTGTAGTATTACAAAAACTACACTTTTTTCTAGCCATTAATATTTTTCCTTGTATATGGAATGCCTCGCTTGGATGTCGTGACAAACTCTAATAATTTTTTTACTATTTCTGATTTTTCATTTTTTAGCAGTTTTTGGGCTGTATCTTGTAGTGGTTCACCACTCTCAAACAACTCTTTATATACTACTTTTAATTTATTTATATCTTCTCTATCTATATGTCTTCTTAAACCTGTTAAATTTAATCCTCTAAGAGTAGCCCTATTTCCCTCAGCTAAACAGTATGGAGGAATATCTTGACTAAGTGCTGATGCACCTGCTATCATTGCATAATCGCCAATATGAACAAACTGATGAACAGGAGTTAATCCACCTATTACAACATTATTTCCTAACTCAACATGACCTGCCAATGTTGCACCATTTGCTAATATACAATTATTTCCTAAAATAACATCATGTCCCAAATGAACATAACCCATTAATAGATTATTGTCACCTATTTTAGTAACACCACCTCCACCTTTGGTTCCAGGATTAATCAATGTAAACTCTCTAATTTTATTATTTTTACCTATAATGAGTTCAACATCTTCACCTGCATATTTCAAATCCTGAGGAATAGAACCTACAACAGCATGAGAAAATATATGCGTTCCATCCCCTATAGTAGTTTTGTTATATATAGTAGCATGAGCATCTATAGTTACATTATTACCTATAATAGCTTTTGAAGAAACTACTACAAAAGAACCAATAGTTACATTATTACCGATTTTGGCACCATCTTCTATAATTGCCGTTGAATGAATATTTGACATATATATACCTATTTATCCACAATCATAGCTTTTAGTTCAGCTTCAGCTACAAGCTTATCACTAACATAAGCTTTAGCATCTAATTGCCAGATTGCCCCTCTATGTTTTATAACTGATAATTTATATACAAGCTGGTCACCAGGAGTTACAGGTGAACGAAATTTTGCTTTATCTATACTCATAAAATATACTACTTTATTATTTAAATTTTCTTGTTCACTCTCATCATAACTCTTAAATGCTAATACACCACCAGCTTGTGCCATACCCTCAATAATCATTACACCAGGATATATAGGATGGTCAGGAAAATGTCCTTGAAAAACAGGTTCAGAGATAGATACATTTTTATAACCTTCTATATACTTACCCTCTTCAAGTTGTGTTACACGGTCAAGTAATAGAAATGGGTATCTATGTGGTAAGATTTTTTGGATTTCAACTACATTAAATATCACTAGTTTAGCCTTTGGAGAAAAATTTAGTAAATTTTATCCAAATAAAGCTAAAAACCAACTCAAACTTTTATAAGTTCCTCTTTAACATCTTCATAAATATGACTTTTATATATAATTTCTAATTTCTGTTTTGGAATTTTATCCACAACAACTATCATAGATAAATCATAAGGATTGGATATAAGCTCTTTTCTAATCTTTAATTCTATTTCAAATTTGGGTGTATTATATATCAAATCTTTTATAGAAACAAAACTACTATTGGCTAATTCATTATATTTTTTTAATGTTATAAATTTAACCTCATCTCTATTCATATAATATAAATCTTTTATATTAAACTCTATTTTTCCTCTAGTATATGATTTTCTAAGAGTCGAATATGGTAAAAAGTGTGCAGGAATAGTCTCTTTTTTTATTTTTAAATATCCAAACTCAACTCTCCAATTTAAAAATCTATTTTTAACTATTTTATAATCTATATTATCTCTTTCATATTCTAATCGTTTTTTATAAAGTTGAACCCTAGCCTCTATTGCTTCTGGTTGTATCTGTTTGGATATAGGAGAAAAAAGTTCATCTTTTAACCTATTTTGTTGTTCTCTTTGTATAGATAGTCCAAAAATACATCCACAATAATCTTGACGATATAGTTTAGCCTCTTTTGCTATAATATTTTGCTCTTGAGTACCAGAAGTTTTTCTATAATCAGGTGCTATAAAATCTATACCATATTTTTTACCCAATATGTCTCCTGACTCTTTTAACTGTTTTATAGATTTTTTTGGACTTGTTAATAGTGTAGTTGTAAAAGTTTTTTCACCCAACTCTTTAGCTTTTTGAGCAGTTACTTCAAACCTATTATCAAAACAGATTGAACACCTCTTACCTTTTTCAGGTTCATTTTCCAATCCCTTGACAATTTTTAACCAACTATTTACACTATAATCACCCTCAATTAACTCAACTTCTAATATATCACATGAGCGTTTAACATCAAGTAATCTTAAATAATACTCACTATACGGATGAATATTGGGGTCATAAAAAAATCCAATAAGTTTTTCATTTGGAAAATCACTTTTAAGCTTTTGTAAAAAATAGTGGCTATCAACAGAACAGCATATATGTACTAATATTTTTTATCCTTTTAGTAAAAATAGAGATATTTTAACATAAAAATTTATTTTTTTAAGCTATATAATTTAAAAGATGTTAAAATTGTAGCTTTTAGTAAATATAGAAAGCGAGAAAAATATGAAAAATATATTAATTTTAGCCCATGGTGATATAGCGAAACATTTTGTCCAATGGGTTGACAAGAGCCGTATTAATAACAATCGTTACTATATTACTTGTAACAATCATACAAAATTAGATATAAAAAATAGACCAAATCTTACTCTTATAGAAGAAGACCCAACTAGTTATCTCAGATTAAGTCATATTATGCAGGGTATTGAATTTTCTGTAGCTTTTATTGTAATGGAAAATAAAGAAGAGATTTTAGCTACATATCGTAATATTAGAATGATTAATCCAAAATTAAGAATAGTATATAGTAGTAAATGGGATGACTTATATATCAATGATGACAATATTAAAATAATTAATATTTACGAATTAATAGCAAGTTCACTATATGAAGAGTTACCAAATGTTCCTATAATTGCAAAAAATATAGGATTGGCTCAAGGTGAAATTATGGAAGTTTTAGTTCCTTTTGGGAGTCCTTATGCTTATAGACATATCGGTTCTGTCTCTAATAGAAAATGGAAAATTATACTAATTTATAGAAATGATAAACAGATTTTTACCAATAATGCAACAATGATAAAACCTAATGATAGACTAATAGTTGCAGGTAATCCAACACTATTAGAAGAGGTATATAAAACTATTACCGAAAGAAAAAAACTATTTCCTGAACCATTTGGAAAAAATTTATATCTTATATTAGATATGAACCAAAATATAGAAGATATATCTATAGAACTCAATGAATCTATATTTATAAAAAAACAGTTTGCTCATAGCAAATTATATATTCGTGTTTTAAATATGAAAAATTCTGATATTATTGATAATATAATAAAAGAAGAAAAAATAGATATAGAAATATTAGAAAAATGTGAGCAAAATGAACTATTAAATATAATAGAGTATGATATGATGGAGTATGATATTGGATTATTTTTAATAGATGGAAGAATATTTAAAAAAGCTCTTCAAAAAAGACTCTATATCTTAAAAAAACCTATATATATTTTTGGAGAAAGTTCACTATATAATATATCAAAAGCAGTTATACTAATAACTGATGAGAGTCAAATGGAATCTATATCTTCATCTGTATTTGATGTGTGTGAAACACTAAATTTACAATTAAGTTTATGTAATTATGTTCCAGATGGGGATTTTTCAGAGAAAAAAAATATTATAGAACATTATGAGACATTAGCAAATCTACATAATTTTAAAATAGAGATAGTAGAAAAAAGAATAAATCCTATAAGAGAACTCCGTGAAGAGAGTGATATTTTGAATATTATTCCATTTGATAAATCTGTTATGAATAGACCTATTGTAAACTTTTTTTCACAAAACTTTTCAAGATATTTTTTAAGTATCAAAAAACACCCAAAGCTCTTAATTCCTATTGAAGATTAAGGGCTTTTGTGTGCTGATTAAGTAAATTTAAGATAGAATAAATCAATTTTATTTTTAGGATTTTAAATAGTCATGATTGTTCCAATTCATTTAGAAAATAGTGGTGTAGTAGAGTATGATGTCACTATTGATAAGCTTCCAAAACTTCATTTTGATACAAAAGTAGCAGTTGTGACCAACCCTACTGTGTCAGCATTACATTTAGATACTCTATTAAATCAAATAGATGCCAAAGAGTTATCGGTTATAACAGTTCCTGATGGTGAAGAGTATAAGACTTTAGATACTGTTGTTAATATATTAGATGAACTTTTTATCAATAAACTTGATAGAAAATCTATACTAATAGCATTTGGTGGAGGTGTAGTCGGTGATATGACTGGATTTACAGCTAGTCTATATCAAAGAGGTATTCAATTTATTCAAATTCCAACTACTCTTTTATCTCAAGTAGATGCTAGTGTAGGAGGCAAAACAGGAGTTAATAATAAATTTGGAAAAAATTTAATTGGTGCTTTTTATCAACCAAAAGGTGTATATATAGATACAACTTTTTTAGATACCCTACCACAAAGAGAGTTTAGTGCAGGTGTTGCAGAAATTATAAAAATAGCAGTAATGTTTGATAATGAATATTTTAATTATTTAGAAAAAGCAGATTTATCAGATAAAAAGGTTCTAAATGAAGTAATAGCTCGTTGTGTTGAATTAAAAGCTAATGTAGTTAATCAAGATGAAAAAGAGGCAGGAATTAGAGCTGTTTTAAATTATGGTCATACTTTTGGACATGTAATAGAAAACGAAACAAAATATAAAAAATATCTACATGGAGAAGCTGTAGCAATTGGTATGGTTATGGCTAATGTTCTAGCTAATATATTAGGATTAATAACCCAAAATGATATGAATAGAGTTAAAAATCTACTAATTAAACATAATCTACCAATAGACTATCATATTAATAATGTAGAAGAGTTTTATAATAAATTCTTTTTGGATAAAAAAAGTGCCAATGATAAAATAAAATTTATACTGCCTCATGGAATTGGAAACTTTAATATATCTAACAATATAGATAAATCTATTATTATAAAAGCATTAAATCAATTCTCTAGGATAGATAAGAAATGAAAATAACATTATTGTTTTTTCTTTTGAGTAGCCAAATTATTTTGGCTGATTTTAATATTACTAATAAAGTAAACCAAATTATATCAGAACTTAGTACCTCATCTAATGAAAAAAATAGTACTACAATAGAGAATAAACAGACTCAATCTCAAAACTCTACAGAAAAAAGTTTATTAAGACAAAAAATAGAAGAAGAGTTTAAAAAACAAAAATTAGAAGAAGAGAGATTAAAAAAAGAAGAGAAATTAAGAGAGATAAATCTAAAA
>Ga0256828_1002658_pt1 | contig 10516 bp, 7 predicted proteins | sample CV88metaG_FD_185993 | JGI IMG/M metagenome (GOLD analysis project Ga0256828, IMG submission 185993) | Hydrothermal vent microbial communities from East Pacific Rise, Pacific Ocean - CV88 | ecosystem: Environmental > Aquatic > Marine > Hydrothermal vents | place: Pacific Ocean: East Pacific Rise... | reverse complement strand
TTATAATTATTTCATCTTGTTTTTTATATTTATTTGTAATTTTTGGTAAACTTACAAGTTTTATATTTCCTATTACTTGTATATTTTTTGCACCAAGTTCTTCTAATCTATTTTTATCTTCTTCACTTTGAGCAAATACCTTATCTATATTTTCAAATATCTTTTTATAAAACCAAGCATATTTTTTATATGATTTATATGATTTATCAGATATTCTAGCATTTATTAAATATGTAGGTGTATTATTTATTTTTGTATATAAAAACATCATATACCATAGCTCTGCTTCCATAACAAAAAGTGCTTTTTGCTTTTTTATCCAAAATGGCAAAAATAACTCATAAGGTAAATATCTTACATTTGAGCTAATTTCTAATGCTTTTTCATATCCAGTATTTGTAATAACTGATATATTTACCTCATCATTTATTTGTTGTACTATTGGTTTTATAGCTTGTGCTTCACCCATAGAACATGTATGAAACCATATTTTTTCTTCAGAAAAAAACTTATTATTTTTTAGAAAAAATTTAGCTGGTATTGCTTGTTTGTATTTTGGATTTTTTAGTTTAAAAAGTATCAAAGGCAATGCTAAAATATAAATAATAAATGCAAATACTAAATATATATATTTAAACATTATTTTCCCTTGATAAAATAAAAAAAGAGATTATAAAAATATAATCTCTTTTAAAACATAATTTAAAATTATGCTTCTATTGTTTCTTTATATATGATTCTTCCACAGTGAGGACAGTTTGTAATCTCATCTGTTACTAAAAATTCACTATAAACTTTATTTGTAAGCTTCATATGACAACCATAACAAGCCTGATTTTTAACTGGAACTACAGCTGTTTCATTTGCCCATCTTCTAATTTTTTCATAAAATGAAAGAATTTTTTTATCAATAGTTTCAATTAACTCTGATTTTTCTTTAGATATTGCTTCTCTACTTGCATTTAATTCAGCTATATTTTTATCAATAGCTTCTTTTAATTCTGCAACATCAGCTTCTTCTGCAGCTAATTGAGATTTTAATTCTTCAAGCTCTTCTTCTTTTTTAGTTGTAATCTCATCAAGTCTAATTATCTCATCATTTGAAAAAGCAATTTGCTCTTTTGATATCTCTTCTTCTAATTGTAAAGCTCTTGATTCTTTATCTGTTTTTACACTGTCATATTTAGCAGATATTTCATCAAGTTTAACTCTTAAATCTTTCATATTTAAATCATTTTTGATTCTTTTATTTTTTGTTTCATCAATCTCTTTATAAAGATTTTCTATTTTAAGACTTAGCTCTTCTGTAGTTTTCATAAAAACTTTTAACTTGTCATTTTGTGCTTGAATTTGTGGTTCAAATCCTACGATTTCTTTATCAAAGTTAGATAATTTTACAAGTTGTTCTAAATGTTTATTCAATTTTGTTCCTTTTATTTGTAATCAAATGGGTTCTTATTTTCACCCATTATAGCATTTATTTTATTTATTTTCAAATATTCTTTCAATAAAGCGTTAACCATAGGGCTAAAGTATCTTTCACTTTCCCAATGACCTATATCAATAAGTGAAATATTTCTAAGTTTTGCTTCCATAGCATCATGATATTTTATATCACCTGTTATAAAACAATCTGTTTTAATCTCATCAATCAAGCTCATACCACTTCCTGTACATAAAGAGAAAGTATTTATATATTTATGGCATTTTACACTTTTGGAAAAATCTAAATTTAGCTTATCTTTTATAAGTTTTTTAAACTTTTTAAAACTCATATTTACTTTTGCACTTAATATAAAATCATCTTCACTTAATATATCAAATCCAAGTATATCTTTCATTATATATTTATTTAAATGTGATTTATCTATATTTGTATGCATAGATATAAGTTTAATATCTTTTTTAATTAGTATTTTTAAAAGCTTAGATGAATAAGTATCATCATTTATAGTTTTTAGCCCTTTAAATATTAAAGGATGATGAGTAATAATAAGTGAGTTCTTTTTTACTTCTTTTAAAAACTCTATATCAATATCAAGAGTAATATAAACTCTTTTAAACTTATCATCCATTGAGCCTACTATCAAACCTGAATTATCCCATTTTTCTTGTGTATAAAATGGGCTAATCTCATTTAGGTATTGATATATATCTTTTATTAACATTTATTTTAAATCTTCTGGATGGTTTGCTTTTAGCCAAGCTTCTTTAGATTCTATTCTTTTTGGTTCTTGCTCTTTATACATTGTAGCACATGCCATAGATAGTTCTCTAACTCTTAAAATATAGTTTTGTCTTTGTGTTTGAGATATAGCTTTTCTTGCATCTAAAGTATTAAATACATTTGATGCTAACATACAGTTATCATAAGCAGGAAGTGGTAATTGGTTTTCTAAACATAATTTACACTCATTGAAATATTCATCAAAATGTTTAAATAATACATCTGTATTAGCTACTTCAAAATTGTATTTACTAAACTGAACTTCACTTTCAAAATGTATATCTCTATAATATGTTTTACCATATTCATTTTCATTCCATACGATATCAAAAATATTATCAACACCTTGTAAATACATAGCAAGTCTTTCTGTTCCATATGTTATTTCAACTGCAACAGGATCACATGCTATTCCACCTACTTGTTGAAAGTATGTAAATTGTGTTACTTCCATACCATCAAGCCATACTTCCCATCCAAGACCCCAAGCTCCAAGAGTTGGTGATTCCCAGTTATCTTCTACAAATCTAATATCATGCTTAGATAAATCTAAACCTAAGTATTCTAAAGATTTTAAATAAAGCTCTTGGATATTATCAGGGCTTGGTTTTATTAGTGCTTGAAATTGATAATATGATCCTAATCTATTTGGATTTTCACCATATCTTCCATCAGTTGGTCTTCTTGAAGGTGCAACATATGCCACACTCCAAGGTTTGCTATCTAAACTTCTAAGTAATGTTGCAGGATGAAATGTCCCTGCTCCACTTGGAATATCATAAGGTTGTACTATATTACACCCCTCATTTGCCCAGTATTCTTGTAATTTTAATAGTAGTTGTGAAAATGTTATATTCTTAGTCATTGTAATCCTATGTATTATATTAAGTGTATTATACTACATCATAACAAAAAATTTACTTTATAAAAAAATAACAATATTTTAGATATAATCACGCTAATTATACAAATACATAAGGTTTAAAAATGTCAAATCAATCAGCTCTAGAAATTGCTTTAGCACACAGTATGACTAAAGAAGAATACGAAACAGTATTAAAAATGTTAGGAAGAGAACCTAACTATACTGAAATTGGTGTTATCTCTGCTATGTGGAGTGAACATTGTAGTTATAAATCATCTACAAAATACCTAAAAGGTTTCCCTACATCTGCTCCATGGGTTATCCAAGGTCCAGGAGAAAATGCAGGTGTTATTGATATTGGAGATGGTTATGCTGCAATATTTAAAATGGAATCACACAATCACCCATCATTTATAGAACCTTATCAAGGTGCAGCAACTGGTGTTGGTGGAATTATGAGAGATGTATTTACAATGGGTGCAAGACCAATAGCATCTATGAACTTAATCCAATTTGCAAATATCCAAGGTGATAGCCAAACTGCTAAAAAACATAGATACCTTTTAAGAGGTGTTGTTGAAGGTATTGGTGGTTACGGTAACTGTATGGGTGTTCCTACTATTGGTGGACAAACTGGTTTTGAAGAGTGTTATGCTGGAAATAACTTAGTAAATGCATTTAACTTAGGTTTAGCAAAAGCTGATGAGATCTTTTTAGGTGTTGCTGAAGGTATAGGAAACCCTGTAATGTATGTAGGGTCTAAAACTGGACGAGATGGACTAGGTGGAGCAGTTATGTCAAGTGCTGCATTTGATGATGATAGTGCATCTAAAAGACCAACTGTTCAAGTTGGAGATCCATTTACAGAAAAACTTCTTCTTGAAGCTTGTTTAGAATTATTTAAAGCTGATTTAATTATCGGTATTCAAGATATGGGAGCTGCTGGACTTACTTCATCTTCATTTGAGATGGCAGGAAGAACAGGTTCTGGTATGAAAATGGATTTAGATAAAGTTCCAGCAAGAGAAGAAGGTATGACACCTTATGACTTTATGTTAAGTGAATCACAAGAAAGAATGCTTATTTGTGCAAAAGCTGGTTGTGAACAACAAGTAATTGATATTTTTGAAAAATGGCAACTAAGTGCTGCTGTTATTGGTGAAGTAACTGATACTGGAAATATGGAACTATATTGGCATGGTGAATTAGTAGCTGATATTCCTATTCAACCACTTTCTGAAGAAGCACCTATATTAGATAGACCTGTTGCAAAACCAGCATATTTAGATGAAATAAAAGATGTAAAATTAGAAAAACAAATCTCTACAAGTGAAGCTTTTGATAAGCTATGGGGACATATTGAAGTTCTTGATAAATCATTTATCTATAACCAATACGATTCTATGGTACAAACAAATACAGTAAAAGGTCCAGGTAAATTAGATAGTTCAGTAATTAGAATTAAAGAAACTGGAAAAGCTCTTGCTATGAGTGCTGATTGTAATACAAGACAATGTTATATTAACCCAGAGTTAGGTTCAGCTGCAGCTGTTATGGAAGCTGGAAGAAATGTTGCAATGTCTGGAGCAGTTCCAAAAGCAATTACAGATTGTCTTAACTTTGGAAATCCAGAAGACCCAGAAGTTATGTGGCAATTTAAACACTCATGTGAAGGTATTAAAGCTGCTTGTAAAGCACTAAATACTCCAGTAATTGGTGGAAATGTATCTTTATATAATGAAACAAATGGCGTGGGAGTTTTCCCTACACCTGCTATTGCAACAGTTGGTGTTAATGATGATATGAATAATGTACTTCAAAGTTCATTTAAAAATGAAGGAAACTTTATTTATTTACTTGGAGAAACTTATGAAAATGAATTTGGAGCTTCTTTATACCTAAAAGAGATTGAAGGAAAAATTGCTGGAACTCATCCAAAAGTTGACTTTGAAGCAGAAGTTAAATTATGGGATACTGTAATAAATGCAAATAATGCACACCTACTAGAATCTGCAAAAGATGTAAATGTTGGTGGAGCTGCAATTGCATTAGCTAAAATGGCTGCAAATTCATCTATTGGTGCAAAAGTAAAACTTCCTACAGTAAATGATATAGATATGTTTGGTGAGTCTTTAAGTAGAGCAATAGTTGAAGTTAAAAATGAAAATGTAAAAGAGTTTGAAAAAATCGTTGAAGATCTTAATATCTCAGCTGTTTGTATTGGTACAACTGGTGGTGATGTTTTAGATATAAATGAAACTGTAGTTAAAAATGTATCAGATTTAAAAGATGTTTACTTTAATAAATTTGAACAAATAATAAACCAAGATATATAATAAAGAGGAATAGATTTGAGAGCATTAATAAGCGTTAGTGATAAAAGTGGAGTTGAAAACTTTGCAAAAGAGTTAGTGAGTTTAGGTTATGAGATAATCTCTACTGGTGGAACATACAAAAAACTTCAAGATGCTGGAATAGCTGTAATTGAAGCAAATGAAGTTACTAAATTTCCTGAATGTTTTGAAGGTAGAGTTAAAACTCTAAACCCTTATATCCATGGTGGTATATTACACAGAAGAGATAAACAATCTCACCTTGATCAAGCAAAAGAACTTGGTGTAGAAGGTATTGACTTAGTATGTGTAAATTTATATCCATTTAAAGCTACAATTGAATCAACTGATAATTTTGAAGATATTATTGAAAATATCGATATTGGTGGACCTGCAATGGTTAGATCTGCAGCTAAAAACTTTGATAGTGTAATTATTGTAACTGATGTTATTGATTATGATGAAGTTTTAAATAGACTTAAAAATAATGAAAATACTGTTGAGTTTAGAAGAGATATGATGATAAAAGCTTACGAACATACAGCTGCTTATGATTCTATGATTGCAAACTATATGAATAAAAGATTTAATGGTGGATTTGGAGATAAACAATTTATTGTAGGATCTAAAGTATTTGATACGAGATATGGAGAAAATCCTCACCAAAAAGGTGCATTGTATGAATTTGATAACCATTTATCAAATAAATTTATCACTCTAAAAGGTGAAGCTAGTTTTAACAATATGGGTGATATTAGTGGAGCTGCTAAAATTGCATCTGCTTTTGGTGATGACAATGCAGTATGTATAGTAAAACATGGTAATCCTTGTGGATTTGCTATAAAAGATACACTACTTGAATCTTATACTCAAGCACTTAAATGTGATCCTATTTCAGCTTTTGGTGGAGTAGTTGCAGTAAATGGTATTGTTGATTTAGATTTAGCTATTAAAATGAATGAAATATTCTTAGAAGTAGTATTTGCAGCAGATTTTACAGCTGAAGCTGAACAAGAGTTAAATAAGAAAAAAAGAATCAAACTATTTAAACAAGGTACTAAAAAACTTGAACTATCAAATGATGAGTTTAATTTCAAAATTGTTGATGGTGGATTTGTATATCAAGATAGTGATAAAGTTGAAGATGATGAAGTTTCTAACTCTGAGTTAAAATCAACTAGAGAAGCAAGTACTCAAGAGAAAAAAGATATGGAAATAGCTTATAAAGTTGCATCTTTAACAAAATCAAACTGTGTAGTATATGTTAAAAACTCTGCAATGGTTGCTGTTGGTATGGGTATGACTTCAAGAGTTGATGCAGCAAAAGCAGCCTTGCGAAAAGCAGAAGATTTAGGTATTGATGTATCTGGATCAGCTTTAGCATCTGAAGCATTCTTCCCATTTAGAGATAGTATTGATGCAGCAGAAGCCGCTGGTGTAAAATGTGTAATTGAACCAGGTGGATCAATTAGAGATGAAGAGATTATAGAAGCTGCAAATGAATTTGGTATGGCTTTATACTTCTCAGGTAAAAGACACTTCTTACACTAAGAATTTACTTTAAAACTATAAAAGCCTAGGAGTTTTACTTCTAGGCTTTTTTTATTTCTATTAAATTTAGCTATAATACAAAATAAAATATACAAAAAGAAACTAAATGATACAACTAACAAATATATCAAAATCATATGGATCTCAAGATCTATTTAAAAATGTAAACTTAAGAGTAAACAGTGGTGATAAAATAGGATTAGTAGGAAGAAATGGTAGTGGAAAATCTACACTATTTAAACTAATTTTAAATGAAGAACATTACGATGATGGTGAGATTTCAATACCTAAAAACTATAAAATAGGTTCACTTAAACAGCACCTTGAATTTAGTGAAGCTAATATACTAGAAGAGGTAGCTTTAAGTCTTGATGAAGATGATAAGTTTTCAATATATAAAGTTGAAAAAATACTTTTTGGGCTTGGTTTTAATGCAGAAGATTTAAGCAAAGCCCCTAGTAGTTTCTCAGGTGGATATCAAATAAGATTAAATCTAGCAAAACTACTAATAACTGCACCAAATATGCTTTTACTTGATGAGCCAACTAACTACCTTGATATTTTATCACTTAGATGGTTAAAAGATTTTTTAAAAAAGTTTGATGGTGAAGTTATAATTATAACTCACGATAGAGATTTTATGGATAGTGTTTGTAATCACACTATGGGACTAAATGCAAAAGAGTTATTTATAATCAAAGGTGATACACATAAGTTTTATGAACAGATTCAAGCAAATAATGAACTACATCTAAAGCAAAAAGAAAATCAAGATAAAAAAGTAAAAGAACTAGAAGAGTTTATAGCTAAAAATAAAGCAAGAGCATCAACAGCAGCTCAAGCTCAATCAAAAGTAAAACTACTAGAAAAGATGGATATATTAGATGATCTACAAAGTGAATCAAACTTGAATTTTGAATTTAACTATAAAGATACACCAGCAAAAGTTTTACTAGAAGTAAAAGATCTAAGCTTTGGATATAGTGATGATAATATATTATTCAAAGATGTAAATTTTACACTTAAAAAAGGTGAAGTGTTAGCAATAATAGGTAAAAATGGTAAAGGTAAATCAACTTTACTTAATAATATTGCTAGAGAACTAAAACCACTTAGTGGAACTGTTGAGTATCATAAGTCTGCTTCATTTGGACATTTTGGTCAAACTAATATATCTCATCTTAATCCTAACTCAACAGTTATGGATGAGATATATCTAAGTGATTCCAAAATGGCAGAATCAAAAGTGAGACAAATTTGTGGATCAATGATGTTTAGTGGAGATAATGCTAAGAAAAAAATATCTCTTTTAAGTGGAGGTGAAAAATCTCGTGTAATGTTAGGTCAAATAATAGCAAAACCAGTTAATATATTATTTCTTGATGAGCCTACAAACCACCTTGATATGTATAGTATAGATGCCTTAACATCTGCTATTAAAAACTTTGATGGTGCAGTTATAATTGTAACACATAGTGAAGAGTTACTTAGACAAACAGCAAACAATCTAATCATCTTTGAAAAAGAGGGTGCTAGATATTTTGATAGTTCTTATGATGATTTCTTAGCTAAAATTGGTTGGGAAGATGAAGATATTGAAATCAAAGAAAAACAAGCACCAAAAGTAAATAAAAAAGAGAACAAAAAACTAAGAGCCGAACTTATAAAAGAGCGAAACAAAAAAGCAAGCCCTTTTAAAAAAGAGGTAGAGAAACTAGAAAATGGTATAATGAAACTAGAAGATGAATTAAGCCCACTACAAGAAGAGCTAATAGTTGCATCTAATGCGCTTGATAACTCAAAAGTTATAGAACTATCTAGTATAATTAGAAAAAGTGAACAAAAAATAGAAGAGATGTTTGAAAGCCTTGAAATTGCTCAAATATCTTATGATGAAATAATAGATCAATATGAAGATCGTATAAAGGAACTCGAATAGATGAAATTTGAACAGTTAAATATAAATGAAAAGATAAAATCTACTCTAGCAAAAAATGATTTAAGCCAACTTACAAAAATACAAGAACTGTGTTTTGAACCAATTACACAAAAAAAAGATGTAGTTGCATTAGCACAAACAGGAAGTGGTAAAACTTTAGCTTTTGCTTTACCTATTTTAGATCATTTAAGTAATAATGAAATAAGAAAAAAAGCAAAAATAAAAGTGCTAGTTTTAACTCCAACAAGAGAGTTGGCTTTGCAAGTTGGAACTGTATTTTCAAGTTATGGTAAAAGTTTTAATAAAAACTTTAAAGTTGCATCATTAATTGGAAATGATAATATAGGAAATCAACTTTTATATATACAAAAAGGTTGTGATGTTGTAATAGCAACTCCTGGAAGATTACTTGACATCATAGATAAAGGGCAAATAAACTTATCTCATATAGAGTACTTTATACTTGATGAAGCAGATAAGATGTTAAATGATGGCTTTAAAGATGAACTTGATTTAATACTAAAAGAGTTACCAAAAAATAGACAAAATCTATTTTTCTCTGCAACTTATAATGATAAGATTGAAAATATTATCAAAACTATAACAAATGAATACACTTTTATAAAAGCAAATGAAGAACTAAATGTAAGTAATATAAACCAAAGAGCAATAGAAGTAAATAAAGAAAAAAGAAATGAACTTTTAAAAGTATTACTTAAAAAACATAAGTATAAAAAGATGCTTGTATTTGTAGCAACACAAAGACAAACAGACAATCTAGCATATAAGTTTAAAAAAAGTGGTTATAATGCTCAATCTTTTCATGGTAATTTAGATCAAATTGATAGAAACTATACTTTAGATGATTTTAAAAATCAAAATATAAATATACTTTTTTGTACAGATTTAGCTAGTCGTGGACTTCATATAGATGATGTAGATTGTGTAGTAAACTTTGATCTACCAAGAAGTCCTCACGATTATATACATAGAATTGGAAGAACAGCACGTGCTGGAAAAAGTGGAGATGCTATTACATTTGTAACTTTAGAAAATGAAGAACATTTTAAATTAATTCAGAAAAAATGTCATCTTGATATTCAAATAGAAACTATAAATGGACTTGAAAGAAGTGGAGAAATAGTATCTGCTACAAAAGGTAAAGCTCCTATTAAAGGTAAAAGAAAATCAAAAAAAGATAAACTAAGAGAATTAAAAAAGGAAAATAATGAAATATAATACAATAACAAAAGAAAATATAAACGAAATGGTAATGAAATTTTATAATAGAATTTTAGCAGAAGATACAGGTGTATCAAAGGTATTCAAAAGTAGATTAGGTGAAGATATAAATTCTGATATTTGGAAAAAACATACAGATTTACTTACAAACTTTTGGGCTATGATAGCACTACAAGATACATCTTATCAAGGCAATCCAATGATGGCACATATAAATATGGGTCTTACAAGAGATATGTTTCCTACTTGGTTAAAGATGTTTTTTGAGACTATTGATAGTGTATATGAAGAAGCTCAAGGTGAGATATTTAAAAGTAGAGCTGAAAATATTGCTCAAAACTTTATGAGAAATTTAGGGT
>Ga0256828_1002657_pt1 | contig 10520 bp, 12 predicted proteins | sample CV88metaG_FD_185993 | JGI IMG/M metagenome (GOLD analysis project Ga0256828, IMG submission 185993) | Hydrothermal vent microbial communities from East Pacific Rise, Pacific Ocean - CV88 | ecosystem: Environmental > Aquatic > Marine > Hydrothermal vents | place: Pacific Ocean: East Pacific Rise... | reverse complement strand
ATAGAAAGCTAAAAAATTAGCTTTCTACAATTGGACCAAATTCAGAGAAATCTGTATGTTCTCCATCTTGATATTTTTTATAGTTTTCAATAAACATTTTTGCGAGTTCATCACGAGTTTTATCAAACTCAGCTTTATCTTCCCAAGCATTACGAGGATTTAAAACATCAGGGTTAATATCACCTAAAGTTTTTGGAACACTAAGTCTAAATGTTTGAGTAGTATCAAACTCACTATCATTAATAGTTCCATCTAAAATAGCATTAATACATGCACGTGTATCTTTAATACTCATACGTGAACCAACACCATATTTACCACCAGTCCAACCAGTGTTTACAAGATAAACATTTACATTATGCTCATCAATTTTTTTACCTAGTAAATCTGCATAGACAGTTGGGTGTAATGGTAAAAATGCCTCACCAAAACAAGCACTAAATGTCGCAACAGGCTCTGTAATACCACGCTCAGTTCCAGCAACTTTTGCAGTATAACCACTTAAAAAGTAATACATAGCTTGCTCTTTAGTAAGCTTAGAAACAGGAGGCAAAACACCAAATGCATCAGCAGTTAAAAAAATAATATTTTTAGGATGCCCTGCCATTAAACTTTCTTGGTGATTTTCTATATGTTCAATAGGATAAGAAACACGAGTATTTTCTGTTTTACTACCATCATCATAATTAACAACACCGTCATCATCTAAAACAACATTTTCTAAAAGTGCTTCACGACTAATTGCACCAAAAATTTCTGGTTCACTGTTTGCATCAAGATTAATAACTTTTGCGTAACAACCACCTTCGAAGTTAAACACACCTTGGTCATCCCAACCGTGTTCATCATCACCAATAAGTGCACGATTTGGGTCAGTTGAAAGTGTAGTTTTTCCTGTTCCACTTAAACCAAAGAAAAGTGCCGTATCACCCTCTTTTCCAACATTTGCAGAACAGTGCATAGAGAGTTTACCCTCTAATGGTAACCAGTAGTTCATCATTGAAAAAATACCCTTTTTCAACTCACCACCATACCAAGTACCACCAATAATAGCAAGATTGTTTTCAACATCAAAAAGTACAAATACTTCAGAATGAAGCCCATGCTCTTTCCATTTGTCATCAACCGCTTTACAAGCATTTAAAACTGTAAAATCTGCTTTAAAAGTTTCAAGTTCAGTTTCTGTTGGACGGATAAACATATTTTTAACAAAATGTGATTGCCAAGCAATTTCAGTCACAAAACGGATTGAGCGTTTTGAAGCTTCACTTGCTCCACTAAACACATCTGTTACATATAAATCTTTATTTGAAAGCTGCTCTCTTGCAACCTCAAGAAGTTCATTAAAAACCTCTTCAGAAACTTTTTGGTTTACATCACCCCATGCAATATATTTATTTGATGGATCTCTATCTACAAAATATTTATCTTTTGGACTTCTACCAGTAAAAATACCAGTATCAACAGCAGTTGCTCCACTACTTGTAAGCTTTACTTCACCATTATCAAGTTCATGTTGAATCAACTCATCATAACTCAAATTATGATAAACCTTACCTATATTTTTTAAGCCTAACTCTTCTAATTCAGTCAAATTCATAACTTACCTTATGGTATTTTTTAACATTCGTTGCCCTGAGCGAACAATTGCCATAATTATCGCTCACTACACCTAAATTAAATATAAAATCTCCCTACATTTGGAAACATTTTGTAAGAAAATTTTATTTAAGAAAGTTTCTGTATAATTCTTTCTCTTTTTGGTCGCGTAACTCAGTGGTAGAGTGCTTCCTTGACATGGAAGTGGTCACTGGTTCAAGTCCAGTCGTGACCACCATCTTTGTTTACTACTCTGTTTTATACTTTATAATAAAAGTAAGAAAACCACTTTTTTGACTCTCTTTATTTTTTGCTTTTAAAACTCTTGCACCTAAATAAATATCAAACTTTTTTGTTAAATGAAAATCTAAACCAGATTCTCCACCTATGTAACTTCTATAGTCACTATCATCAGACCTCCACACATAACCAGCTTCTGCTCCAATATAAAAAGAGGCAATTTGAGAAAAATTAAACATATATTGAGGCTCTAAACCTAAAGAAGACTGATCAATAGTATCACCAATTTGTGATTGTGAAGCTGCTATGAAAAATCTATAGTTTGTTGACTCTGCTCCTATTTTAAATGAAGCATTTGGACTTGTCACATCCTTTTTTGGTGTATAACCAAGCTCAAACCCAACTAAAGATTTATCTTCAGCACTTAAAAGAGTTCCTAAAACAAGAGGAAGGAACAATAACTTTTTTAACTTACCCATTCTTTTTCTCCTTAGTAAAATTATACTACAAAACTCTTAGCACAAACAACACCACTACTAAAAGCCCACTGAAAGTTGTAGCCACCAAGTTCACCTGTTACATCTACCACTTCACCAATAAAATAAAGCCCAGAAATATCTAAACTTTCTAAAGTATAAGGGTTTAACTCACTCATAAGCACTCCCCCTTTACTTACCTCTGCTTTTGAAAAACCAAAATTTCCTGCTGGTGCAAAAGTGTAACAATGAAGCTTTTGGAGTTTTTTCATTGTTTTTTCATCTATTTTAGAACAAAAAATATCTTCAACCCCAACAGCCTCAAGTAAAGCTTTACTTAAACGTTTAGGAAGTGGCAGGGTTGAACTTAGAAGCTTTTTAGAGTTTTTTACCAACTGCTCTATAGTATGATTTGGTAAAAAATCTATACTAATCTCCCCTTTTTTCCAATAAAGCGATGCACTTAAAACTGCTGGTCCACTTAAACCTTTATGGGTAAAAAGCATATCCTCTTTTAAAATTTTATCTGCTACAGAAATGTGCACATAGGTGCTAAGCCCACTTAACTCTTTAAAGAAAAACTGCTCTTTTTGCACAGTTAAACCAACCAGTGCAGGGGTAAACTCTTTTGTTTTTACGCCAAAATCTTTCGCTATTTTTAAACCAATATCACTAGCACCTACGCTACTAAAGCTTTTACCACCAGTTGCCACAATAACCTTTTTTGCACAAAACACCCCTTTATTTGTTTCAATATAAAAAAGCTTCTCTTTTTTAGTTACTTGGTTTATTTGGTGTTGCAAATATTTTTTTATATGTTTTGTTTTTACGTGAAGTAGGTCAATAACCTCTTGAGAACTCTCTTTACAAAAGTAGTATCTTCCTTTACGTAAAGTAACCTCAACACCATTTTGCTCTAAAAATTTTAAAAGCTCCTCTTTAGAAAAAACTTCAAACGCATACTCCAAAGCAAGTTCATCTCCATCATAATTGTTTGCAGATACACTTACATTTGTAATATTACACTTCCCTCCCCCAGAAATTTTTACTTTTTTTGCTATTTTTTCATTATGTTCTAACATAACAATATCTAAATTTTTTGGTAAAAACACCCCACACATCAATCCACTTGCACCAGCACCCAATATTATTACATCATTTACTTTCATATAAACATTATAAGATACAATCACAAAAAAAGAGATAAGGAGATATTATTATGCTTATTAATTATGCAGATAAAGAACTAACACAAAAGTACCAACTTATGGCACAAACAATTATCCCACGCCCTATTGCATGGGTTGTTACGCAAAATAAAGAGGGAGTTGTAAATATAGCTCCATTTAGCTACTTTATGGGGCTGTCTTCTAACCCACCAACAATGATAGTTAGCATTGGACACAAAAGTGATGGCTCACAAAAAGATACACTTAAAAATCTACGTGAAACAAAAAAGTGTACTATTTGTATGGTAGATGAACCACTTTTAGAAAAGATGCACTTTAGCTCAAAAGAGTTAGAACACCACATTAGTGAAGCAGACAAATACAACATTCAAACAACACAAATAAATGAAGATTTTCCTCCAATGGTACAAGATACACCAAGTGCATTTTTTTGTGAGCTTTACCAAGAGATAGAACTCAAAGATTCAAAAACGATCCCTTTAGTTGTAGAGATTAAAGAGCAATATATTGCAGATAATATCATTACAGACAAAGAAAAAATCACTCTTGAGTATGAACCAGTTGCCCGTGTTGGTAAAAGCTATGCACTTCTTGGGAAAAAAATAACACCACCAAAGATATAAAATGAATGAATATATTATTTTTCCAACTATAACTTTTTTTCTCTCTATCTTATTTTCTATGGGTGGAGCTGGTGCTGGAGTTGCTATTATTCCTATATTTAACTTTATTGGGCTTGATTTTACCCTTGCAAAAGCAATAGGTCTTTTTGCTGGAGCTTCTACAACTATAACTTCTAGCATTATGAATATTAAACGTAAAGTAGTTGATTATAAGTTTGTTTTTCCTATCGCTTCTATGATGCTTTTATTTGCTCCACTTGGTGCATATAGTAGTAGCTTTATAGATGTTGAAATTGTAAAATTTTTCTTTATGGTTATGCTCTTTTATAGTGCATCTATGATGATGTTTGGAAAGAAAAAAGCACTTTTTCATGTTACTTCTAACATTGTTTTGTATATTGTTGGGGCAAGTGTTGGTTTTTTGGCTGGACTTTTAGGAGTTGGAGGGGGTAATATTTTAATCCCACTCCTAGCACTTTTAGGGTTTGAACCTAAAAAAGTAGCTGTTGCTGTAAGTTTTGTAGTACCATTTTCTGCACTTGGTTCATTTTTTACTTATGCAACGTATGTAGATATAGACTATATTTTACTTCTTTTAGTTTCACTTAGTGCCATAGCTGGAGGATACATTGGAAACTATCTTATGCACTTTAAACTAGAACAAAGCCATATTAAAAAACTTATGGCTTTACTCCTTTATGCTTTAGCGTTTAAATTACTTTGGCATTTTATTTCTTAGAGAGCTCTTGCTCTTTAAGACTCTGTGCTATCTTTCTTGTTTCTTCAAGCTTTTGCATCAGCTCATCAAAAAGTGTAAAAAACTGCTCATCCCATGTAAATTTTCCATCTTCATCTACCATTGTATTTTGTAAATGATTGAGTGCTGTTTCTATTTGCATAAGTGCAAGTGCTGGGTTTTTATTCATTTTTCGTTCTCCTTAAAAAGTAGTTCATTTTGTTGTTCTATATTTGTTCTAAAATACTCAGGTATTCTATACCAATCAAGCACTTGTACTAAAATTGGAATAGAAGAATCAGATAACGCCTCTTTAAAATCTACCAATTCGTTAATTGGTAATGGTTTTTGCTCTAAAGAGACTAGTGCTAAATCTAAATCACTACACTCATGAGCTTCCCCATTTACACGACTTCCATAAGCTAAAATTTCAACAGGTGTTTGTAAAGTATTTTTTGCAATTTCGATAATTTTGTTTTTATCCTTATCCCTCAAAATCATCTACAACCTTTTTTGAATAATTTTATACGCTTTTTTCGTTAAAGATGAAATTGGTAAACTCTCAAACTCTTCTAAATCTACCCATATTAAATCATCTTCATAAATTTCATCTACTTCATAAAGCTTCACGTCAAGTTTATATTTTGTATAAGAGTGTTTAAAACTCCCTAAAAAATTCTCCTCTATTGGTTCAACATTTGGAAGTACTAACATATTGTGGTACATATTATCTTTTGAGTAATGTAATGCTACTTTATTGTTTTGTATACACACTCCAAAAAAAAGCTCCATGGCAATATACTCTTTTTTCTTTGTTTGTGTATAGATATGAGGGTTCTCTTTTCCTTGACACCAGTGCTGCAATGGGCATTCACAACATTTTGGATTTTTCGGTAAACAAACCATTGCACCTAAATCCATTAACGCTAAATTATGCTCTTTTACTTTTGTATGGGGTAAAAACTCTTGTGCTTTTTGCCAAATAAGTGCATCTTTAGCATCTACAAGCCCAAAAAAGCGTTTAATAACTCGTGCAATGTTGGTATCTACCACCACTACATTTTGTTCATATCCAAAACTACAAATTGCACTTGCGGTATATTTACCAATTCCTGGAAGTTTTAAAAGTGTTTTATACTCTTGTGGCAGTGTTGCATCAAAATGCTCTAAACACTCATTAGCACAAGCATAAAGATTTTTTGCACGCCTATAATAACCAAGTCCACTCCAAGCACTCAACACTTCATCTAAAGAGGCTTGTGCTAAATCTTTTAAGGTTGGAAATTTTTCTAAAAATTGTGGATAATACTCATTTTTTACACGTTCAACTTGTGTTTGTTGAAGCATCGTTTCACTAAGATAAATGTAGTAGATATTATTTGTTTGACGCCAAGGAAGATTATGGCGTCCATTTTTTTCAAACCAAGAAAAAACCTCTTGGTGTATAGAATGAAATTGTTGCATAAGAGTAGAGAATTAAAACTCTATTTTTAGTAAAATAAGCCCTAAACGCCCTAAATACTCTTTATAAAGCTCACACTCAACCTCTTTTACCTCTTTAAAACCTAGCTTTTTATAAAAAAGTAAAGTATCAAGTGAACCAATCTCAACAATTGTTTGTGCAACACTATACCCTTTCATACGAGCTTTAAGAAGTGTTTTTTGCATAAGAGTTTTTAAAACGTCTAAATCTACAAACCCTTCTAACTCCTCCATACAATCAAACATTAAAACTCTATTTGTAAGGTTAAAATCACACTCATCAAAAATTTTTAATGTTGATTCCACATTTTGAGTTACATCTATTTCAGCAAGAGCGTCTATAAAGTTTTGACGTGTTGCAACACGTGGCTCATAACTACAAAGTGTTCCAACATCTTGAGAATCGATTTGTGCGATTAAAAAATTACTATAATGGTATTGATGTTTTACAGACGTTGCTACAAAAGCTTCCAATAAAGAGAGTATCTCTTTATCTTCATTTATATCAAAAATAAGGTCAAACATCCCAACAGCTTTACCAGCACGTGTACTTTGTAAAACCATTTGTGCAATAAATGCTGCATCTTCTTTTTTTGCTTCTCTTACTAAAATACTCATAATATTATCCATTAATTTTTATTTATAGCCTAAAGCAATAGTACCATATTTTGATATAAAAAGACTCTTAAATTTTAAAATTTAAGAGATTTCTTTTTACTCTTGCTCTTTTACCATTCTATCTTTAGCAGTAATTCCCATTAAAGCAAGACCAGTTTTTAAAGAAAGAGCTACAACAAGTAGAAGTTTTAAAAGTTTTGCTTCATCTTCTGTCCCAATAATGCGAACATCATAGTAGAACTTATGAAGAGATGCTGCAAGTGTTCTTAAATACTCTGGTAACTTTTGCACTTGACGTGAATGGAAAGCATCATCTACAACTTCAGGAAGTAAAAGTGCTTCAAAAAGTAATGCTGCTGCATCTTCACTTAAATTTTTAAGTGGTGTAGCATTAATTGTCTCTTTATCTAGTTCACTTTTTGCAAGAAGTGTTTGGATACGTGCATGAGCATACTGAATATAAAAAATAGGGTTTGAGCTATCCTCTTTTTTAAACTCTTCTAAATCAAACTCTAGTGCAGTATCACTCTTTTTCGAAGCGAAAATAAAGCGAAGTGCATCTGCACCAATCTCCTCTACAATGTCACTCATTAAAATAACATTTCCAGCACGCTTACTCATTTTGTAAGGTTCACCATCTTTTAGAAGTGAAACCATTTGAGAAAGAAGTACTTCAAGTTTTGAAGAATCATACCCTAAAAACTCAATAGCAGCTTTTACACGTGCAATATATCCGTGGTGATCTGCACCCCAAATATTGATGTAGTGGTCATATCCACGCTCAAATTTTTGGTTATGGTAGATGATATCTCCAGCTAAGTAAGTAGGTCTTCCATCTTCACGAACAACTACTCTGTCGTTATCATCACCCTTTTGAGAAGAAGCAATAAAAAGTTTTCCATCTTTTTCATACACTCCATCACCCATCTTTTGCATCACTCTATCCCATTCACTATAGAGTGAAGATTCATTTACAAAAGTATCAAAGAAAATATTTGTAGCAGCTAAATCTTTTTTGATAAGCTCCATAACTTTATCTTTAGCCCACATTGCAAGCTCTTTTTGGCGAGATTCATCTTTAAAAATCTCCTCACCAAATTTCTCTTTTGCTTCTTGTGCTAAAGGTTCTAAATACTCACCACGATAATAACTCTCAGGATATTCAACATCCTCTTTTAAAATATTTTCACGTGCATAAAGTTGAATAGAAAGGCCAAGTAAATCGATTTGATTTCCTGCATCATTCACATAATATTCTGCTGTAATATCATATCCAAGATGTTTTGCTAAACGGTAAAGTGTATCACCATACACTGCACCACGAGCATGACCAATATGTAGTGGTCCTGTTGGATTTGCACTTACAAACTCTAAAAGAATTTTTTGATTATTTGCCTCTTTTTTTGCAAAATCTTCACCATTATCTAGTGCCCAAGAAGCGTACTCAGATAAAAAATCTTCACTCAAACGAAAATTTAAGTACCCTTTTACAGCCTCTACACTAGAAAAAACTTCACTATCGCTAAATGATGAAGCAAGTTCATCTGCAATAACCATAGGAGATTTTCTAAGCTCTTTAGCTAAAGAAAACGCAATAGGAGTAGCAAAGTGACCAAAAGAGCGGTCACGAGGCTTTTCTAATACAACTTCACGATTTAATGTTTCACGTAATATTTCAGCTACACGTTGTTTCAATTCTTATGCCTGTGTTGTAGTTTTAGGAGCTTCAGTTGAAGCTGTTTGTGTGTTACTCTCTACAGATTTTGGAGTTTCAGCCTCTGCAGTTGTTGAAGGAGTATCATCTTTCATCTCATCTTTAAAGTTTTTAATCCCTTTACCAACACCTTTTGCTAATTCTGGAATTTTTTTAGCACCAAATAAAAGTACAATAATTCCAAAGATAAGTAATAATTCTGTTCCGCTAGGCATACCCATAATATTTCCTTTTTAATATAGTTAAAATTTAGTTCTTAGAGTATATCAACTCTTTACTGTTATTACAATAAATAATAACTCAATTTCAAAAATTAAGCTTTATCTACCCACTTTTGAATAAACTCTTGCACATCTTTATGCTCAATTTTTAAACGTGCTGCTTTAGCAATTGTTGTAAGTGTTGCTACTGCTTCTTCAAGCTTATCATTTACAACTAAAAACTCATATTCTCCAACACGTTTTACTTCCTCTTTAGCCATCGCTATACGTTTTGTAATCACCTCATTAGAGTCTGTTGAACGAGCTGTGAGACGATTTTCTAACTCACTTAATGTTGGTGTTGTTACAAACACAGATGTGGTAATATCACCAAGTTGTTTTTTAATAGCTTCATTACCCTGCACGTCAATATCAAAAATCACAAGTTTTTTCTCTTGAAGTGCTTTTTTCACAGGTTTAAGTGATGTTCCATAGTAGTTTGAATGTACAAGAGCATACTCTAAAAAGTGACCCTCTTGAATATCCTTTTCAAACTCCTCTTTTGTTACAAAATGGTAATGCACACCATCCTCTTCACCCTCACGCATAGGGCGAGTTGTTGTAGAGATAGAGAAGTAACAATCTCCCAAATCTTTCATCATCGCATTAATAAGTGTACTTTTTCCTGCTCCACTAGGACCAGATACAACCAAAATAGCTCCACTTTTATTATTCATTAATCATCCCCACCTAATGTTATATTGATATTAATTTTTAGCCCTTTCATAGATAAAAGTTTCTCATCGCTTAACACTTCTATGAGTTGTTTTAAAGCTTCTATGTTAGGGTTTGAATGTTTTGGTTCTTCTGTTTTAACAATCTCTTCATTTTGAGGTTCTACAATCTCTTGCTCTTCTTGTGGTAACTCCTCATCAAAAGAATCTTCAACAATCTCTTGTGGCTCATCCTCTACATCTTCACCAATTGCTAATTTAATATCTCTCTCATTTAAAGAATCTAAGTCGCTAAATTCATTTTGCGCTAAATCTAAAAGAGTCTCTTCATCCACTTCACTCTCTAAATCTTCAGGAGTAAGTTCATCTAATGCATTCTCAATTTGAGATTCTATATCTTCATCTTCCTCTAATTCTAATTCTTCTTCTGCAGGTTGTTCATTTTCTTCTACTTCTGTTTCATCAGAAGACTCTAGTTCATCTTGAATCATATCAAAAGGATCATCTTCTAGTATATTTACCTCTTCCTCTTTTGGTAACTCTTCATCTAAAGAGAGCTCTTGCGAAAGAAGTTCCTCATCAAGCGATGTATCATCCACATCCTCATCATTAGTTAAATCTTCTTCTGCTATATCTTCTTGAAGAGTCTCATCTACAACATCTTCACTCTCTTCAAAATCATTAAGCTCATCCTCTGCAATATCAAGTGTCTCTTTTTCCTCTTCTACAACATCTTCTTCTAAAAGATCATCTAAACTAGAAGAAACACTCTCCTCTTCCCCTTTAGGCTCTTCAAACTCATCTAACGATTCATCTAAATTAAACTCTTCTGCATCCTCTTCAAAGGCATCTTCAACAGCTTCAGGAGTTGCTTCTTCTGTTGCTTCTTCTAAAGAATCTAGCTCATC